>Ga0156014_1010_pt1 | contig 33642 bp, 26 predicted proteins | sample RifCSPlowO2_02_FD_107668 | JGI IMG/M metagenome (GOLD analysis project Ga0156014, IMG submission 107668) | Rhodocyclales bacterium RIFCSPLOWO2_02_FULL_63_24 | reverse complement strand
TCCGGCGTGGTCGTCGGTTCGGGGGTCGTCGTCGGCTCGGGCGTCGTCGTCGGTTCGGGCGTCGGTTCGGGAGTCGGTTCGGGAGTCGGCTCAGTAGTCGATTGTCGTGCGCCAATACGCGCACCGCTTTCCGTTTGCCCACCACCAATCGGTGTAACAACGTCAGGCGGAGGCGCGGTGGGTTCCTGGACTTTGCCTTGGGTGGCCGGATCGAAGGCGATTTCGGCAGCGGGAAGCGGTTGGGAGATCGATGGAACCGGGTCCTGATGTCCGGCGCTGCGTGTCTCCAGGGTCGGGATAGCTATTTCGACGTTGGTTTGGTATCGGGCGACGGTGATTTTCTCGCCAATGATGGTGCCTTCGACAATCTTGTCTTCGTGCTTTTCTTCGTAAATGCGAGAGCCAGTCTGGACATTTTCATTGCCTGTGCCGTCGACCCGATCCGGCGCGGTGATGTTGTCCTCGATCTTTTGGACAAGCTTTTCCTCCGGTTCGCGGCTGAGGACGGTCAGATCGTCGAAAAGCTGCGCCTCTTGGTTGTCGGAGCCTATGTTATTTGACGCAACATCTTGATTGCGTGGAGAATCTTGCGCTTGTGTGGCCATTCTGGTTCATGTAAATATATTTTAGGTGTCACTATCTTAGTGACTTGGCCACCGTGCCACCAGACGGCCAGAGGTTATAGGCGGTCGACGTCGACGGAAATCACCCACCTCGCTTGCCAAAGGGAGGTTCTGCGAACTTGCCGGAGCGGGCGGGCCGCGGGTCGTTACAGGAGAATGGCCGTTATGAATTCCAGGGGAACCTGGATCAAATCGTAGCGAGTTGGAACAACGGCCGGCCGCGGCGGCTAATGTTCCACGGACTCACAACCGGATGGCTGCAAAAGCAGACAAATCCCGATTATCTGGAACAGCCACGATGCAATTGCTGCGCAATCCCCCAAAAATATTTTCTTTGCTGCGGAAATAGTTTTCCAGGGTGAAAAATGGGCAGGAATACTTCCAGAGTAGATAATCATGCGTGCGCAGATATTCCGTTGCCGTTTCAGCATCCGCGGCATTGTCCGCATTTGCAACGATAGTTGGCCTATGGGTTGCGATTAGGCGCCCAGCGCCATGCAAAACTTCGCTAACGCCGCCAGGCGTGTCGATGAACAGAAAATTGATCTGTCCCCAGTTTTGATGATCCAGTGGAATCTCTAAAACATAGGGCTTAAGGGGGGCCTTCGCTTTACGGTGAGACACGATGCCGAAGTTTTCGTCGGAATCGAACATTGGCTCAGTTATCTCGACAGCACCGGGAAGACTGCCCGCCCGGGCATGAATCACCCTCACATTGTCAAATGAATTCAGGGCGATGTTGGCGTGAAGAAGATCGACCAAGCGACGCGACTGTTCGACGGCAATGACCGTTCCCTCGCCGCCGACCAGACGCGCAAACGGAAGCGTCCGGGCACCGAACCCGGCACCGATCTCGACAACTGTATCTCCGGAAGAAAACAAATTGCCGCATAGCTGATTCAACCCATCGGTCCATTCGCCATATTTTATTAGTGATTTCCCGATATACGCATCGCGCTTCGGTAACAGAAGATGACCATGTCGGCAAGCGTAGACGCCCAATATGGCCATTTCATGGGCGGAGACTGGGGGAATCGGATTGGCTAACGCCGCCTCGGTGCTCGCAATGGACTCATAGCGTTTTCTGTCAATAAGCTGTGCATTGAAATTAACCCCTATGACTGCCTGAAATTCTGTCAGCGACCTAGCGTCGCCTAGTCCATAGGATTCAATAGCAGTGAGGGCATCGACGTCGGTAGTACGCTCAATACCGAGGAGGTGCCGAACTCTCTTGTAAGACGCTTTGTTGAGTTTCGTCCAATTATCCTTTTCATCCTCCCAGTGCTTGGTTGATGATTTTCTTGAATAGTAGTGGTGAATCAAGCACTTGTCTGGTGTGTAGCCATCCCATCCATGCGTGAAATAGCGTGCCGCATGGGTGATTTCTTCCCCTATGAAATATATGTGAGGATCGTAACGGACTTGCTCGAACATTTCACGGTGCCCGAACAAATAACCGCCAGCAACTAAATAGGATTCAAGGGGCCTGGGCATTTCAAGCAAAACCGAATTTTGAGACATCACCCGGTCAAAGAATTTCACCGGGGCCAGTCGCGGCGTACTGAATCGACGTTTATCCGGCGGCTCATACCCCGCTGGGTAGGTTGAGAGAAACGCTCGTGAATTTCCTGTTCTGAAGAGCGTTTCGATCATCTCGACATCCCATCCCTTGGCGAACCGCATATGGGAGTCGATCAGAAGGATATAGTTTTCGTCCTCGATGAGAGAAAGCGCTCTTGACTTCGCCCAGCAAGCGCCGCGTGTTTCCTGCAAAGTTACATCGATCACGCGGACTTGTTCGGGCCTCGGGTAAGGAACGGCGAAACAATCCTGATCGCGGGCCGAGTCAAACTGCCAACAAATCCCAACGAAGACCCGATCAGGAAAAGTGGCCGCTGCAAATAAATCCTTGACTGTCCACTGACACTCAGGGTCACGGTAGCTGGCAATTGCAACAAAAATCTTTTCCATCGGTGAAACTATTCTAGGTTGCGGTGGCGAGGTTTGCCCAGGATGTTGCCACGGAAGAGGATTTTCCTGATTACGCCCATGGTGGTTCCTCTCAGCGCTCTTGAAAGGAGCGCGAAATAACGTCGATGATTGGCTTGGCGAGATAGGCGATGAGCGTTTTTTCGCCCGCCACGATATCGGCCTCCAGGCTCATGCCGGCCTGCAGCATGTTGCGTCCTGGGGTGTTGCCGACGTATGGATTGTCCAGACTCACCCAACCGCGGTAGTAGGGTTTGTTGTCCTCGCTGGCGATACTGGACGCCGAAATGCGTTTGAGCTTGCCGGTTGCGTAGCCGAAGCGGGTGTAGTCGTAACTGGTGATTCGCAGATTCACGCTTTGCCCGACGCGGACGTGGCCGACGTCCTTCGGCAGAATGCGGATTTCGGCCTCCAGAGGCGTCTTGTCGGGAACGACCTGCATCAGCAGCGCGCCTGGCTGGATGACCTGGCCGACGGTTTGCACCTTCAACTCCTGCACATAGCCATGGTAGGGCGCGCGGATGATTAGCCGGTCCACCCGTGCCTGCAGGCGCTGGATGGTTTCCTCAATCTCGGCCATTTCGGCGCGCACCGTGCCGAGTTCGTTGAGCGCGTCGCGCCGCAACTGGTTGGCGGTATCGGCGCGGCGGCTCCTGACCTCGGCAAGTTCCTGCTTATTGACAGCCGTTTCGTCGATCAGGCGCGCCACTTCGCCGTCCGCCGTCACCTTGGCACGGCGCGTTTCCAACAGCACGGTGCGGTTGACGAGACGGCGCGCCGCCAGGTCTTCGCGCATTTGCGAGAGTTCTCCAGTCAGGCCTTGATGCTCGCGGGCGGCGCCGAGGGATTTCTCCTGTTGCGACAGGCGGCGCATGCGCTGATCAATTTGGTGATCGAGGATGGACAGCGTGGAATTGCGAGTGGTGATCTGTTGGCGATAGATATCCAGTTGATCCGCCAGCAGGTCGAGGTGTTCGCCGGCCAGGGGGACGAGGTTGGGTTCGCGGTCCTCGGCAAAGGCGCTGAGTCTCTCGGCGCGCAGCTTCAAGGCCACCTGCCGCGCTTCCATCTGGCGCAGGTCGGCGAGCGCCTGACTACCGTCGATGCGCAGGAGAATCTGGCCTTCCTCGACCAGCATGCGTTCCTCGACGGGAATTTCGGCGACAACGCCGCCGTCCAGATGCTGGACGACCTTGATCTTGCCGGCCGGAACCAGTTCTCCTTGCGCCCGCGCCACTTCGTTGATGTGGGTCATGCTGGCCCATGCCAGGAAGGCGATCACTGCTGCCGCAGCCATCCCCAGCATGGGACGCACGAAGGTAGGTAGCAGTTCTTCCTCGATCTGGACGGTTTCAGACAACAGGTTGCGCTCGCGGCTTCCGAGGGCAAGCTTGTCTGGAGCGGCGGATGGGCATTTCTTGCTTGGGTTGAAGATCATTTGCGTGTTTCCGACATGAGCTTGTCCTTGATGCGGTCGAATGGGCCGATGGCCGCGACGGTGCCATGCTCCATGTAGATGACGATATCCGCCAGGCGCATGTGGCTGGGCCGGTGCGAGACCATCAGCAGCGTGCAGCGGCCGCGCAGCCATTCGATACAACGCAGCAGCGCCTCTTCGCCGGCATCGTCGAGGCCGTTACCGGGCTCGTCGAGCATCACCACGGCGGCGGGTTTGAGTACTGCACGGGCCAAGGTCAGGCGCTGGCGGAAGCCGTTCGGCATCTGCTCCGAGCGGCTGTTGGAGATGCGCGTTTCCAGTCCCTGCGGCAACGCGGCGATGTCGGCGCTGAGTCCTGCCATGTCGATTGCCCAGCGGATTTCGGCCGCGGTGGCGGATGGATGAGCCAGGCGCAGGTTCTGGGTCACCGTGCCGTAGAACAGGTCGCAGTTCTGCGGCATGTAGCTCAGGCGCGCACGCAGGTCGGCGACCGGCAACTGGCGTATGTCGAGGTTGTCGAGGTGCAGGGTGCCTGCCTGTGGAACGAAAGTGCGCGCGACGAGCTTGAGCAGCGTGGACTTGCCCGAACCGTTGGGACCGGTGATGGCCACCAGCTGGCCTGGCGCAACGGCAAAGCTGACGCCGAGCAGTGCCGGATCGGCTTCATTGTCGTAGCGGAAGGACACGCGCGAGAAATTCAAGGCGCCCTGGAAGGGCGGACGCAGAGTCTGGTGCACGCCGCCGTCGCGTTCGCCGGGCAGATGCATCAGGTTCTCGATCTGCTGCACGCTGGTCCGAATGCGGGCCATCGAGGTGGCGGCGAGAAACAGGTTCTGCATCGGCCCGATGATGCGCCAGACCAGCATCATGGTGGCGATCATCGCTCCGCTGCTGAGTTCGCCCTGAATCGTGGCGACTGCCGAAATCGCCATCGTCGCCAGGCCGGTGACCGCGTTGATCAATTGGGCGCTACCGTTGATGCGGGTGTGGGTTTGCTGGTTGCGGTAGTGGGCCATGACGGCCTTGCCGCTGAGTTCGCGATAACGCTCCAGCCATATGTCGCGGCAACCGGCGCCACGGACGAGACGCATCTGTGTGATGGTCTCGTTGAGGAATTCCCAACGGGCGACGGAGGCCTGTGTCGTTTGGGCCACCAAGCGCTCGCTGATATGGCGCGTTCCCTTGGCCAGGAGGGCATAGACGAGCGCCGCGCCGGCAATCGCGAGCAGCGCCTTGGGATTGAGGACGGCGACGGTGGCGACGATAATGAGGTTGGCCGGAAGCTCGAAGGCAATGATGGTCAGCGGACCGACGAAAAAGTCGCGCAGGCTTTCGAAGTTGCGCAGCCGACCGACTTGGCGGTTGACCGAGGCGCGCTCGGTCGATGCGGCAGGCAAGCCGATGACGCGGCGAAAAACGCTGGTGCCGAGGATGTACTCCGTGCGCCCGCCGATATGGGCGATAACCCGGCTCTTGAGGCGGCGCAGCAGGAAGCCGAGCGTCAGCGCGATGGCGACGCCGAGCAGCAGATAACTTTGCATCGGAATGTCGCCGCTCGGCAGCACATGGTCATACATCGTCTTGACGAACAGTGGTGCCGCGAGGTCGAGCCAGGTACCGAACACGGTCAGCATGAAGGCAAGCAAAATATGGCGACGAAAACGCAATGCCAGGTTGCCGAACCACGAACCTTGGCCACGCCCTCGACCAGCGGGCGGCTCCGGTGGGCGGAAAACATAGACTTCGCCCACTTCGGCCGTCGCCTCCAGCATCCCCTCACCGCTGCCGCCGTCGAAGCAGCGCAAGCGGCCGTCGGCTAGCCGCTCCAGGACTACCTTGGCCGGTTGCGTGGCAGGAATGAACAGGCAAGGCATCAGGCGACCGTCGAGCCTGGCCAGACTGGTGCGGAAATGGCGGGGCAGCAACTCGAGATTGGCCATCACGTTGCACAGGCCCGAGAGGTCGAGCGTGTTCAGCATATGGGGCATCGCTTCTGCCAGTTCGCGGCCGCGGCCCGACCAGTGCAAGGCTTCCAGCAGCGGCGGCAGGCACCTGGAGAAATCGGATTCCTCGACGTAATGCTCGCGAATGATGTTGGCCAATTCGTCGACGTGTTGCGGCCGTTCAGGCGGAACCGGCGCGGCACCGGTGGCGGTAATCGTTTTGGGTATCATGGTACCGCTGTCGACCAGGTGGCCGGACGACAGCGTCAGCACCCTGTCGGCAAGGGATAGCAGGGACGGGCGATGGGTCACGAGAACCAGGGTGCAGCTGCCCTTGCGCTGCGCCAGGTAGTCGCGCAACAATTGGTCGGCGCTCATGTCGAGCGAGATATTGGCTTCGTCGAACAGGATCACGCTGGGGTCGTGCGCGAGCGCACGCACGATGGATATCAGCTGGCGCACGCCGGCTGGAAGTGTTTCGGCATTGCTGTCGCCCAGCCGCGTTTCGTAGCCGAGTTTCATGCCCGCGACGATGCGGTCGAGCCCCATCTGATGGGCGATATCGATGACCACCTGATTCAGGCGGTCGTCGAACATGGTCATGTTTTCCAGTATCGTGCCACTGATGATGGTGCCGGTCTGCGGCAGCAGAGCGATCTGCCGCTGCACGCTGTCGGCATTGAATTCATCCAGACGGCGGCCATCGGCCTGTACCACCCCCGACTCAGCTTGCTCCAGGCCGTTCATTAGCGACAGCAGGCTGCTCTTACCGCTGCCGCTGTCGCCCCGAATCGCCAGGCACTCGCCGGCCTTTACGTGCAACGAGACGTCGCGGAAGAACGGGACGGCGCCCTCGCGGCCGAGGGTCACTCCCCGCAGGTCGATTGCATTGCGCACCGGCGGCAGCGGCGGTTTGTCCCGATCGTCGACACAGGGCATGTCGGCAATCTCCTTGAGCCGGGCCTTGGCCGCGACGAACGCCTGGTAGCGTAGCCAGACGGTCAGGCTGCGGCGCAGGGGCTGCAGGGCGCGTACCGCCAGCATCATGCAGGCGGCCAGTCCGCCCGGGGTCATCGCGCCGGAGAACACGCCCCAGGCGCCGGCAAAAACGACACCCACGACCATGACCTGGGAAAACAGCAAGCCAGTGGTGGCGGCCATCGCGCTGCCGTAGGCGAGCCTTTCTCCCATTTCGGCGTTGGCGGCCTCCAAGCGCTCGTAACGCCGCTCCATCAGGGCTTCCATCGTCAATGTCTTCACCGAGTGGAGGCCGGAGAGTACTTCAATGAGGAAGTTGGTGCGTCGGTCGTCCATGAGGTGACGTTGGTCCACCTGCTCTTTCAGCCAATCGCCAAAGCGAGCTATGACGTAGGCGAAGATGATCAGCAGCGCGAGCGGCACCAGCACCACCCAGTCGCCGATGACGTAGATCATGGCGAGAAAGATCAGCGCGAACGGTAGATCAAAGAGCACCAGCAGCGCCTGGCCCGAGTAGAACTCCGCGACATGCCCGGCGGCGCCGATGCGTTCGGCGTACGCGCCAGGCTCTTCGCGCTGGAGATGGCGCAATGGCACGCGCATCAGCCGGGACAGGGCGCTGACGCTGGCGGCGTGTTCGAAGCGCGCTCCCAGCCAACTGGTGACAGAGCCATTGACGGCGCGCAACAACTCTTCGAGGACCAGTCCGGCGAATACACCGAGCACGATCAGGACCAGGGTCTCCATGGATTGATTGACCACCACCCGGTCCATGATCTGCAGAATGGCCATCGGTAGCGCCAGGCCGAGGATGTTGTAGAGCAGCGCGGCCAGCGTCAGTCCAGGCAGCACGCGCCGCAGGTCGGGCGAGCGGAAGATGTCCCGCAGCGGATGGCCGAGCGACCGCGCATTGGGCTCGAAAGATGACAGTGCTTTGAGGAACGATGGCATGCTTTACTCCACCTGAGCCTCAATGACAGCCTGGCGCAACAAGGGATGCGTGAAGCTGAAGCGGTTCTCGTCATCGCGGTGGAGTACGCCGCTGGCGATGGCCAGCGCCGTGGCTGTTTTCACGGCGGCGATGGAGGTATCCATCGTCGCCGCCAGTTCGTCCAAACTCGGCGGCGACGATTGTCGGGCGACGCAGCGTAGCAGCACGTGGTCGAGGCCGAGGCTGTCCATGCGGGCACCGATGACGAAGCGCAGCGGCAGGGGCAACCGCCCCCGTTCGCGTTGGCACGCAAGCTGAATGGCGAAGAGCGGAACGCCGGCAGCGTCCCGCGACAGCTTCGCCACGAGAGGCGATGCATCGCTTAGCCCGAGGGTTCGCGCCACCAGTTGTTCGGTTGCGCTTTGGGAGAGGCGACTGAGCCGCAAGGTTTCGTCTGCCGTGGCGATCTTTTTTTCCGCAAAGCGACGGCCTGCGACGAGGACTAATCGTCCCACGGCGTCGGCGGCTTGTCGGGCGATCTCCGTCAGGACATCTTTTGTCAGCAGGTGACCGTCGTCGACGATGACCGCCTCAGGCCGCGCTGTTGTCGTTGCCTTCAGCGCTGCCAGTATGTCTTCGCTGGTGGCCGGCTGTCCTGCGGGCAATGCGTATACGAGGGCACCATTGTCGCCCGGCGCGCAGATAAAGTGGCGGGCGCAACCACCCTGTTGGGCGCAGCGCGCCGCAACGTAACGGCAAAGACGGGATTTCCCCATACCGGTCTCGCCCTCGATGCAGACCAGACGGCGTTCGCCCTTGGTCGTCGATTCCAGCAGTGCATCGAGGTGCCCCAGTTCGAACTCCCGTCCGATGGGTGCTTGTTGTTCGTACCCGGCATTCCAGGGAAATCTGTCGAGCGCCTGGAACGCGAAGAACTCGGGCGCGGCCGGCGGCGGGGCACATGGGCTCAGTGCCAGAAGCAGATCTGCCGCGGAGGAACCCAGCGCGAGCCTGCCGGGCTGCGCCGCGTGCGCCAGTTCGCGCGCCTGGGCGATGGCCGGGCTGGCAATGGCCTCGCCGGACCAGCCGCCATGCCGGTTCATGCTGGCAATGACCATCCCCGCCGTCAGGCCGCCGTGAAGGGCCGTTGCCAGCGCGTCGTCGTTGGCGAGTGCGTGATACACCATGTGGGCGGCGCGCAGCACCAGAAACAGATCGTGTTCGCGCGGGCGCTGGACGCCGAAGATCAGGTCGCCGGCGTTTCCCCTGCGTGCCAGAAACAGGGCGTCGTGGTCGAAGGCGTACGCGGCCAGGGTTTGGTGCAGCAGCCGGCCGGCGCTGGCAGGCGCCGAGTCGGGCAGCGCCACGCTCAGCACGATACAGGGGCGCCGTTCCAGCAGTCCGTCGCCGGTCAATCGAGGCGCGGTCGCGCGAACCTCCATGCCGTGGGTCACCGCCATGGCACGATTGCGCACCTTGAGCTTCTTGAACAGGGCGACGACGTGCTGCTTGACCGTGCCCAGGCCGATGCCCAGTTCCTGGGCAATCTCCTTGTTGACTTTCCCCGCCCGCAACAACCCCAGAATCTGGCGTTGGCGCGGCGTCAAGGGCGCATCGGCGGAAGCGTCTACGGCAGATGGCTTATGCATCGGATTACGGCATCGCTGGATTCGAGACGCAGGCAGTGGCTTAGACCCGACGAGGTGGGAACGTCGGCCTTCAGCACGAAACCACGCAGCCTGCTGTCATACACGGCGGCCGCACTGCCAGGTGCCGGGGAAAGACTGGACTGTGCATGCGGAGATTGCGGTTTTTCGACCGCGGGAATTGGCTGTATGGCGGTGAGATCGGGCGATGACGGCGGCGCTAGAGGCGAAACATGCGTTGCGTCGGGCGAGCCGTCAGCTGCCGTCGCCGCGAGTTGGTTTGCAGCCGGAGCCTCCCATAAGGGTTCCGCCTGCGACGAAACGACCTGGCAACGCTGCAATTGCGCACCCAGTTGCGTGCAAAAGGATTCGGCCGCATCCAGGGTCGGAAAATACGCAACCAGAATGCGATACCAGGCGGCGCGCTCCTGCCCCTCGAAGCTTACGCTGCCATGCAGGCGCGGCAGCAGCGTGCGGCCGACCATGAGTTCCGGAAAGCGCAGATTCAGGTCGCGCCAGACATGCGCAACGCCGGCGCGGTCTTGCAGGCCGATCACTTCGACGAGCCAATATTCCTGGTTGCTTGCCGGTCCCGGTGCGAAAGAGTGGCCAGCCTGTGCGGCTGCGTCTGGCGCCGCGATGGCCGAAGCGTCGCCGGTCGTTGCCGACTGCGACCCCGCTGCTGCGTCGGGTAGCGATCCGCTCCGCGGTACGCCGCCGCCGAGGGCGCTGAACAGCGCGACCAAACCCTTATGCCGCTCCATGCGGATGCGGTGGAACTCGTCGAGATTGCGGTGATATGTCCGCTCGGTGTCGAGCAGCGTCAGGTAATCGATGGCCCCGGCGCCATAGGACTCGACGCTGTATTCCCATGCCCGCTGCGAGGCGTCCGCGGCCGATTGCTGAGCCTCCTGGCGCCGGCCGTTCATCTGGACGGAGGAGATGGCGTCCTCGGTTTCCCGAATTGCGGCATAGAGCACCCGCACGTAGGTCTCCACCAATTCTTCATGCATGGCGCGGGCGAAGACGACCTCGTTGGCGAGTTTGCCCGAGTCGAATAGGGTGGCGGACAGGTTGGCGATGGCATTCCAGAAGAAGGTATGGGACTGGAACAGTTGCGAGAAGACGAAGCTGCCGGTACCGACCTGTGCCGTCAGATCGAGCGGGGGCAACAGGCGCGCACGCGCCACGTCGATGTCCGCATCGGCGGCCAGCAGGCGCGCCTCGACCACGCGCACGTCGGGGCGCCGTAGCAGCAGGTTGGCCGGCACTCCCGGCAGTACGGCGGGAAAGTTCAGCGAATCGAGACCGCGATCGGACAAGCTCAGTGCCGTCGGCGTCACGCCAAGGAGCTGGGCCAGGCTGTTTGCCGCATTCTCGCGTTGCAGCTCCAGCGCCGGAATCGTTGCCTGCACGGCATACACGGCCGCGCGCTGCTGTTCCAGCTCGGTGATCGTCGCGTCGCCGGCCTCCATGCGTGCCCGCACCGATTCGAGCATGCTGCGCAGTACGGTCTCGGTCTCGCGCGCGACGCGGACGCGGTCGTTGAGCGACAGATATTCGACATAGGTAGCGGCGGTGTTGGTAATCAGCAGGCGCCGCGTGTCCTCGCGCTGGTAGGTCGAGCGCCACAACTGCATGTTCGTCGATTCGGTCAGCGAACTGCGTTCGCCCCAGAGATCGAGACGCCAGTCGCCGCGCAGGCTCAACTGATAGGTGCGGCGCGACTTGAGCGTCTCGCCGGGCGCCACGGAGCCGATTCCGTTTTCAGGTGCCTCGGCCCTGGCCTGGTAGGGGGCGGTGATCACCGGTCGTTCGTCGGCGCCGGCCTGGTTGGCCCGCGCCTGGGCCTGGATGATGCGCAACGTGGCGATGCGCAGATCGGCATTGTTGGCCAGCGCGCGATCGACGAGGGCATTGAGTTCCGGGCTGCCCAGCATGCGCCACCATTCGGCGAGTTGGGCTTCGGCGAGCGCTTCCGGTTTGGTCTTGGGCTTGTCGCCGTTGTTGTGCGATTCGAGCGTCGCCGGAGCCGGCATGACTTGCTTGAACTGGGTGGGCAGGGGAACGACTGGAACGGCGTAGCGATTTTGTCGGGTGGCGCAACCCGCCAAGGCGATAGCGAGAACGAAAATGAATGAGCGCAGTATATCCATAAAAACGAGTCAAGTCTGGGACTTATTGTCACATTGCCGGTCGACTCGCTGCCGCCAATCATGCGTATTTTTCCGACCTATATCCGCCTTTGATACCGTATGCGAACGGCTGCCGGCGCTCAGGTATGGTCCGCAGCCCCCCTCCGTGCGGCATCGGCCTTTACTGAAGTTACGCTTTAATGTACTGTATGAATGAACAGTTAACGGAGCATGGCCATGGCCGACGATCTGACCCCCCGCCAGCGGGAAATTCTCGATTTCATCCGCAACAGCCTGGAAGTTTTCAGCGTGCCGCCGACGCGCGCCGAAATCGCCAGCGCCTTCGGCTTCGCCTCGCCCAACGCCGCCGAAGACCATTTGAAGGCGCTGGCGAGAAAGGGCGCGATTACGCTGGAGCCGGGTTCCGCGCGCGGCATCCGGCTGGTGGAGCAACTCGGCCTGCCGCTGATCGGCACGGTCGCTGCGGGCAGTCCGATCCTGGCGATCGAAAACCGCCTCGGCCAGATCCGCATCGATCCCGCGCTGTTCACGCCGCAGGCCGATTTTCTGCTGCGCGTGCGCGGCCTGTCGATGATCGAAGCCGGCATCCTCGATGGTGACCTGCTTGCCGTGCATCGCACGAGCGACGCCAGCAACGGCCAGATCGTCATTGCCCGGCTCGGCGACGAGGTCACCGTCAAGCGCTTCAAGCGGCGCGGCAGCATGGTCGAGCTGATCGCCGAGAACCGCGACTTCGCCCCCATCCTGGTCAATACGCGCAAGGAGTCGCTCACCATCGAGGGTGTTGCCGTCGGTTTGATCCGCGACGGCCGGACCTTGTAATTGACCTATGAACCCGGCACTGGCCCAGGTGCTGGAGCGCAGCGACATCCGCCGTGGCGATGCCTTCGCCGTGGCGCCGGCGCCGACTCTTGCTACCGGCTTTCCCCCACTCGATGCCGAGTTGCCCGGCGGCGGCTGGCCGCGCGGGCAGCTGTCCGAGCTGCTGCCGGAACACGACGGCATCGGCGAGCTCGGCCTGCTGTTGCCGGCACTGGCGGCGCTGACCGCGGCCGGCCGGATCGTAGTACTGGTGGCGCCACCGCAGCGTCCGCATGCGCCGGCCTGGGCCGCCGCCGGCATCCGCCTCGACTGCCTGCGCCTGGTGTTTCCGCGTCAGCCACGCGATGCCCTGTGGGCTGGCGTCGAAACGCTGCGCTGCGGCGGTGTGGCGGCGACGCTGCTGTGGCTTGATCCTCTGTTTCGTGGGGCTTTGCCGGCCAACAGCCTGCGCCGCCTGCAGGTGGCGGCGGGTGAGGGTGGCGGCGGCGCTTTTCTCTTCCGTCCTGCGCGGCTTGCGGCCGAGGCCTCGCCGGCACCCCTGCGACTGCAGCTGCAAGCGGCGGGAGGGCACCTGCGCGTGAATATTCTGAAGCGGCGCGGGCCGCCGGCACGACAGGCCGTCCTGCTCGACGTCGCGCGTCCCGCGGGTTTGTCACCGGACATTTCCCATGTTGTGGCTGGTACTGCATTGCCCGACACAGCCGAGATCCGACGCCGAAGCCGCGTCCTCGCCTGAAGCGCCGCCGGCCCGAAGCTCGGCATTTCCCACCCCGGCACTGGCCTGCTGGGCCGGTCGCTTCACGCCGCATGTCAATCTCGCCCCGGCGGCGCTGCGCCTCGAAATCGCCGCCAGCCTGCGTCTGTTCGGCGGCCTGCCGGCGCTGCTGCGCCAAGTGCGCGAGGATCTCGCCGCGATGGATGTCCATGCGCAGCTGGCGGTGGCCGCCACGCCACTGGCCGCGCTGTGGCTGGCACGGGCCGGCCACGGTAACGCCAATGAGGCCGTCTGTCCCGACCTGCCGGCCACGCGCGCGGCACTCGCTGGCGTGCCGCTGGCCGCGCTGGAACTGGCGCCGCCACTGGCGCGGCGCCTCGAAGCCTGCGGCCTGCGTCGCGTCGGCGACCTGCTGACCCTGCCGCGCGCCAGCCTCGGCGCACGCCTCGGTCAGCCCTTGCTCGTCGATCTGGCGCGTGCCCTGGGCGAGATCGCCGATCCGCAAACCTGCTTTGTTTTTCCCGAACGCTTCGACCAAGAGCTGGAGCTGCCGGCTCCGATCGAGGCGGCGCCGGTGCTGCTGTTCGCCGCGCGCCGCCTGATCGCGGCCCTGGCCGGCTGGCTGGCGGCACGGCATGCGGCGGTGCGCGAAATCGAATGCCTGATCGATCACGGCCATGGCATCGCCACCACCCTGCCGATCGCCTTCAGCGCGCCGGTGCACAGCGCCTCCCGCATCGAGCGCGTGCTCAAGGAGCGGCTGGACGCGCTGCTCCTGTCCGCCCCGGCGCTGGCGCTGCGCCTGCGCACGCGGGCATCGGAGCCGCGCGAGGATCGCAGCCGTGTCTTGTTCGACGGCGCCGGACAGCGGCAGGAGGCGCTGGCCGAGCTCATGGATCGCCTTGTCGCCCGCCTGGGACCGCAGGCCGTGCAGGGGCTGGCCTGTCATGCCGACTACCGCCCGGAACTGGCGAGTCGGTCGAGTTCTGACCAGCCGATCCCCGCTGCACTGGCGGCGTTGATGCCGCCGCGCCCATTGTGGCTGGTGGATCCGCCCGAAGCGCTGCGCGAAACCGACGGTCGCCCGCAACAGGCGGGCCCGCTGGCACTGGCGGCCGGTCCGGAGCGCATCGAATCCGGCTGGTGGGACGGTTTCGATGCTCGCCGCGACTACTTCATTGCAATCGACAGCGCAGGCCGCTGGCTATGGATCTTCCGCGATCCGCGTCCGCCCGGCGGCTGGTTCCTGCATGGAATATTTGCCTGAGCACCGGTGCCTCCGGTTCCGCAATGCGCGACCAGGAGACGAGTCCTGCGGTGGGCGCGACATGCCGGATGGGTGATGCCAGACGGTGCGGGGCACGATCCCCGCCGAATTGGGCGCTAACTCGTCTTCGGTGTATCCGGACCGGCAAGAGAAGTGCCGAACGGTGCAATTTCAGACAGCTTCGGGTCGTTTGGATCGGCTGAGTAGACCAGCAGATGCGCGGTCATGATCGGCCTCTGGTGCGCGTACACGGTCGTTTTCAGCAGCGCCAGCTGATCGATGTGCCGACGATCTTCCGGATTGTGCAGCAAAATATTCAACAGGGCCGTCCGTGCGACGCCGCCCAGGGTATTGACGACGCTGGCAAGCTCCACTCCCTTTGCCGACTCGATAGCCGCGACATCATCGCCGCGCATGATGGCGTTGCGGATGTCGCTTGCAAGTTCGAGAAACTCGGCCGCGCCTGCCGGCATGGTCTGTTCCAGAAGATGCCGGATCGCCTGCTTGGGGTACGGCCGATGGGTCGGGAACTCGTTGCAGGTCTGGCAAAACAGCGGTCCATGGCAGGTCGCACATTGATCATGGATCTTGTCCACTATTTTGTCGATTTGCGCGATGAGTTCGACCACCAGCCAGAAGTACTGAAATTGATCGTCCGCATACTCCGCACTGACGCCTGCCGAAAACCATTTCAAGGCGCGTCGGTGAGCCGGTGTGGTCGGGATCGACAGCAACTCTTCGAGGCTGTCGAAGATCGGCTTCTCCAGCACGGGATAGGGAAGTTCCGACCCCGGAAAACGCTCGAACTGATGACAGTCCCGCTGGTTGATGCCGAGCGTCCAGTCCACGACCCGCAGCAGCTTGTGAATGCGGCAGGGCAGGTTGGTAAGGAAGGACAGGTAATTGAGGTAATCCTTCAGGTACTGCGTTCCTGCTTCCTTGGCCGCCTCGATGTTTTCGGCCGGTTGGACAAGGTGTACCGAAAGCAATGGCCTGTCCGTCCCGGACGTTACATTCAGGTTGGAGATGAAGAGTTCGATGCCGCCGCCGGAGGCGGCCGTCCGCACCGGATTATGGCCGTCAGCCAGGCAAGCGTGGCTCTCGACTTCGAAATCCAGCAGGAAGCGCTTGGGGTTCATCGCGGTGGCCCTTCAGCTATCCGACGGACCTTGCGCTCCGCGCAGCCGGAATTCGCAGAGCATACGCATATTCGGTGTTTGCAAGATTCATTTTGAATGCGCCAAGGCGGCTAGTTCGTCGCAACCAGGTGCATGTTTATCTCCCCCGTTGCCTCATGGCGATGAATTCCGCGGAGATGGCATCCATGGTGCCGACATGGTTGACGAACCAATCACCAACTGCCTGATCGATCCAGTCGCGTAGCGCTGCGGTATCGCGCCCGTGGCGCCAGCGTTCGATCCGCGCCGACATCTCGGCGAGCACCCGCTCGTGCTCGCCCTTATGCACCGGGTAAGGCGGGAATCCGGTTTCCCGCATCTGCTTTTCTTCCTCGGCGAAGTGCTTGCGGGTATGTTCGAGCAGTTCGTCGAGCAAGTCGTCCAGCTTGCCGCCGGTGGTCTGGGCCGCAAGCAGGTCGAGCAATTGGTCGCGCAAGGCAAGGAATTCGGCATGGTCGCGATTCATGAAGTCGAGCGCAACCTGAGGATACGATAGTGATTTCAATGGCATGTTTTTTCGCAATACAAGAGGCAGGCTCTATCACGGCCCGGAATTCCGGGCCGGCAGGGCCGGCGATCAATTGGACATCAGCACCGGCACGGTCATGTGGCGCAAAATGTGCCGGGTACCAGCACCGCGGCTGACGAAGGGGAAGCCGATATGGCCGTGGGCACCCATCACCAGCAGGTCGGCGCCGCGATCGGTAACCCGGTTGAGCAGCATGTCCATAATGCCGAAGTCCTGCACCAGCATCACTTCGGTCTTGGCCTTGATGCCGTGGGTAGCAAGATGGCGCGCCACTTCGGTGCAGCACGATTCGCCTTCTTCGTGGCGCGCGGTAAATGACAAGACCATGGCTTCGTCGCAGTTCTCGATCAGGGGCAGGGCGTCGTTGAGGGCGCGGGCGGCTTCGCGGGCGTTGTTCCACGCAATCAGCGGATGGGTGCCGACTTCGGCGAACGTGCCTGCGTAGGGAAGCATGAGTACCGGACGGCCGCTGTCGAGGATGACCTCCATTGCCAGTTCTTCCGGAGCGAAGGCTTTGACTCTTTCGTCATGCTGGCCAAGCACTACCAGGTCGGCGTGGCGGGCCAGGTCGATGACGTGGCGCAGCACTTCGGCATCGCTGCCGCGATTGATGTCGCGCCATTCGGCATCGGGCAGACCTGCGGTGGCTTTTTCAAAGGCGGCCTGGCTGGCATCGCGCGCCTCGACGTACTCCTGGCTGGGCCAGGAGGCCACTACACCTACCCGTTGCGCCTGGGCGCGCTGCCCGAACACACCGAGCAGTCGGGCCTGGTGCTGGCGCGCAAGCGATACCGCGAGTTCAAGCCGGGCCGCGGTGCGTTCGCCTTGATCCAGGTGAACCATCAAATTCTTCAACGACATGAGTTGCACTCCCCTGTTTGTTCCGGATTAAGAAGCCAGGCGATTTTCCTGCAGATGGCCTGTTTCCACAGCGCTCAGTATAGAGCCAGCCTCATTCGGCATGAAGCACGGTCGTTGCGGTGATGTGTCGACTTGTGTGCAAAAGCGTTTGCAGCAGAAAGCAGCGGGCGGTCAAAGCCCATGCGCAAATTGGACTTCCGCTGATTCCCGGTACGGCTCCGATGAGGTCACGCTTCTATGCATCAATACGGCGGCTGGGAGCGATGCTGGAGCGGTGCCTACGACCATCGCTGTGATGGGCAGTGTCGAGAGGGCCTTTGCGGACGCAAGCATCTTCCCCAGAATTGCTCCCAGTGCCAACGACATGACGATGGCCGAGATCGTCATTGCTGGGGCAAGCGCGAAGCGAATTACGCTGCCGTAATATGATGAAGCATTTACCGCGGCTCTCAAACTCCCTGTCGTCGCCGTCCCAGTGACATAGTCGGCGGACCCAACGAAGCGAGATGGGATGCCGCCAACTATTCCTGTCTCAGGAACGAACTATTCGCTGCCAGACGAGCGTAGCCTCATTCCGATTGCGGTATTTCAGAAGCGTAGTTGCCACCACTCCAGTGTCACCGCCTTGAGGCCGTCGCGCTCCTGGTTGTCGCCATCCCAGGCGGCGAAGGCCACCGGCATGGTGCCCTTGCCCGACAGGCTGGCGCCCTCGTCGGGTTTCACCTTCAGGGAGCGGCTCATGACCACCGCCCAGCCGCTGTTCGTGCGTACCGCCGTGCCTTTAAGGCCTTCGAAGGGTACCCGGGTGGAGGTGCCGAAGCCCTTGGCGACCAGGTTTTCGGTACGGCCGTCGGCACGCCAGTGCCAGACATTCACCGCGTTCACGGGGTCGCCCATGAAAGGCGTGGTATCGGCTTTGCCGTTAACCGGGAACTGCACCGCCGCCCCATCCACAAACTGCCCCGTGTCCTTGATCGCCGTGTTGGCGTTACGGTCGTTCCAGGCCAGCTTGACGAACAGCCGGTCACCGGCACGCACCGCCTGCGCTGTAATGCGCTCGGTGACGGGAGTGCCGACAATCGAGCCGTGTCCGGGGAAAGCGGCCTGCAAGGCGATCTGGGTGGCCGGTGCCTTGTTCCAGATCGCCGCCTCGGGCGAGGCGGCATCCACCCCCGCCGCAGAGAGCACGCGAATGGTCTTTGACGCGGGAGCGGCTTGGACTGTGTTTGCCGTGAGGCCGATCGTCGCGGCCGCCATGCCGAGCGCAGCCAGTTGCTTCAACAGATTGCTTGGGTTCATGTGTATCTCCCGATTCTTAGGATTCGCTGCCGAGCCGGCCGCGGTGGGTTTCCACCAATTCGGCGAGCGCCGTGACGTGTTGCACATACGGGCTGTCGGTCGCTTCCAGCTTGCGGCGAAATGTCGGCAGCCAGGCCGCCAGGTGTCTGTCGAGGAAATCCCGCGCCGCAAGGCGGAAGGATGCCGAGTCGCCGCCCTTTTGCTGCGCGTCCTGTTCCCGCATGCACAGCAAGGCGAGGAACTCGAGTTCGGTGACGAGGTGATCGGGATACTCCCGGTCGGTCTCGGACAGCATGACGTCGAAGAACTCGTAGAAGCGCAAGATATCTTCGAGAATACCCTCGCGTCCCAGATCCCCCCGGTGCATGCCTTCGAACAGGGGCACCGGCGACTTGCCACGTCCAAGTTCGAAGGCGGCCAGGTAGTCGGCTTCCATGACTTCCTGGCTGAGCGTCGGATCGATCAGTCCATGCTCCACCAAACGCTGCCACGCCTCCGGATTCGGATAGGAGAAGAGCTGCGCCATGCCCAGATAGGCGCCGGCCAGGATGCCGGCGTGGTCGGTCTGCGCATTCATAGCCGGTACCTGTCCTTGTTGGTGTAGCCGATCAGGATCTCGGTCAGTTCCGAAGGTTTCGCCTCGCGGCGTTTCTGCATCTCGCGTCCCAGGGTTTCCAGCGCTTGTTTCGTGCCGGGACCAAACAGCGCCTCGATGTCGGCGAGCGGAATGCGCGGCTTGTCGCCCAGCCGGCCATCCTCCTCGAAAGGCGGCGGCGTGACGTTCATCGGCGGCACGTAGAACACGTTGGGCTGGGTGCCGTACTCGGCATGCAGGGGCAGCGCCACCTTCCACTGCTCGACCAGCTTGTAGATCGGCCCGTCCTTGTCGTCGCGGTAACCGACGAAGCGGATCTTGCCCACGCACTGGGCCACGCAGGCAGGCGGCGTGCCCTTCTCCACCCGCGGATAGCAGCCGATGCATTTCTCCGACTTGCCCGTTTGCAGATTGAAATACACCTTGCCGTAGGGGCAGGCCTTGACGCAGTAGCGGTAACCCTTGCAGCGCTCTTGGTCCAGCACCACCAGACCGTCCTCCGGCCGCTTGTAGATCGCCTTGCGCGGGCAGGCCGCCAGGCAGGCCGGGTTCGAGCAGTGGTTGCAGATGCGCGGCATGTAGAAGTAGTGGTTGTTGGGGAACTCGCCCTTGCCTTCGTCCTCGTCCCAATTGACGCCCCAGGTGGGTTTCTCGTGCGGCACGACCTGATTGCCCTTGCCTTGCAACAAGACTTCTTCAAGGTTGTACTCCCAGGTGCCGCCGTAGTCTTCCTTCGGTGGAATCTTGCCGTCCGTTTGCAGAACCCCACCCTTGAAACCACCACCCTTCTGTTCCCAGTTCTTCGGGTAGCCCTTGCCGGGGCGGCTTTCCACGTTGTTCCAGTACATGTACTCGCGTCCGTCCCGATTGGTCCACAACTGCTTGCAGGCCATGGTGCAGGTGTGGCAGCCGATGCACTTGTTCAGATCGAACACGTAGGCCAACTGTCTCTGGCTCATGATGTATTTCCTCAAACTTTCTCGACGTCGACCGTCGTTTCGTAAAAGATGCGGTTCGGGTTGTAGCCGCCGGCCGCATACTTGATGTGGCCGTAGCCGCCCACCAGTTCCAGCGGGTTGATCAACTCGGCGCCGACGTTGTTGTAGTGCGTCATGTTTTTGTACAGGTACTGCTCCCAGCCGTGCTCGGAGAAAACCTGGTCGTCCGGCAGCGACGGCGCCACTTTGCACACGGCAAAGAATTCGCCTTGGGAATTGAACACCCGCACCATGTCGCCGTCCTTGATGCCCTTCTTCGCCATCGCCTTCGGGCTGAGGCAGATGTCCGGTTCGCCGCGCTGGTGGCGCATCAGCCACTTCTCGTTGCGGGCGAAGGAATGGATGCCCCAGCGGGTGTGCGGCGAGTTGGTCTTGAACGGATACTTCTTCGGTCCAAGGTGGCCGCCCTTGACCTGCGGCTTGGGCAGCGTCGCGCCAAAGCGCTGGAACCAGTCGTGGTCGACATAGAACTGCAGGCGCCCGGTCAGCGTCTTATAGGGTTTCTTCTCGGATACGTTCACCGTAAAAGGCCGATAGGGCTTGTCCTTCGGCACCGGCCCGGTCTTGCCCGCGGACGGACCCACTGAGACGAAACCTTTCTTCATCATCTCCTCGTAAGTGCCCGGACCCAATGCCTTGGAGCGCTCCATGACGAAGCGCAGCGCCTGTTCGTCGCTAACGACTTTGCCGTCCATGGTGAACTCGTCATAGACCTTGTCGAAATCGATCCAGCTCTTGATCTCCGGATCTTCCACGCGGCCGATGCCGCGCGCCCTGGCGCGCTCCTGGATCTTCTGCGCCAGGGCCACGTTGATCTGCCAATCGGTCTTGCGCTCGTACATCGGTTTGATCGGCTGGCCGAAGGCGTGGATGAAACGGGTGACCGAGGTTTCGCGGATGTCCAGCTTCTCCATCGATGCCGCCGGCAGCACGATGTCGGCGTACATCGCACCCGAGTTGAGACGGAAGTCCACCACCACCAGCAACTCGCAGCGCTTGAGGAAGTTCTCCGCCAGATGCGAGTAGCCGTTGGAAGTGGCCCAGAGGTTGATGCCGCCGTTGATGTAGACCACCGGGTCCTTGATCGACTGCCACTTGGGCATCCAGCCCTTGGCCTCGGACTCCTTGCGCAGGGCCTCCATGTCGTCCACGCCGAAACCGATCTGCTCCTTCAGTTCGGCGTCGTTGTAGTAGGCCTTGGAGCGGCGGTACTGCTCGCCCCACACCCACTGCGCCAGCACCATGGAAACGCTGCGGCCCGGTCGGCTCTTGACGGCGCCTAGTTCTTTACCGCCTTCCAGCACCCAGCCTTCGTAGGTGGTGTCGATCGAGCCGGTGGTGCCATGGTGACCGATCAGGGTCAGGATCAGGATCTTCAGGCGGCCGCACTGGAAGCCGTCCATGTGCTTCTGGTTGTTGTAGCCGTCGAGGATGCGCAGGGCTTTGCACTCGGCGATCCAGCCGACGAGTTTGCGCACTACGCTGGGATGTATGCCCGTGGTGGCCTGGGTCACCTCGGGCGTGTAGGGAGCGATCTCCGCCTTCAAGCGCTCGAAAACGGTGGTGACCTTGATCCCATTGGCATCGAACGTGCCCTCCAGGGCCGGGTCGACCGCTCCGAGTTTCAGGGTCTTGTCCTTGGAACCCATGCTGCCGGGTGCCGGCACCGCCTTGCCGGTCTTCGTGTCCCAGACGTAGAAAACCTCTACGCTACCCTCAGGGTTGAAATCCTTCTCGCGCAAGAATTTGCCGTTATCGGTGCGCACCAGGAAGGGCAGGTCGGTCTGTTCCTTGAGGTAGTCGACCTTGTAGTGCTTGCCGGCGATCAGCTCATGGACGATCGCCGCGGCCAGGTGGGAGTCGGTCCCCATCTTCACCGGCACGAACAGATCGGCATGCACCGAGGACGGGTTGTAGTCGGACGAGATGTTCACCAGCCGCGCGCCGTTGTAGCGCGCTTCCGTCAGGAAGTGGGCGTCCGGGATGCGCGTGACGATGGGATTCTTGTGCCACATCAGGATCAGGTCGGAGGTGAACCAGTCGTCGAAGGTGGACACCGTGCGCGCCGGCATGCGCACCGTCTGGATGCCGGGATAGAGGTCGCCGGTCATGGAGGAGACGTCTGGCTTGATGGCGCCCAGCAAATTCGCCAGCCGCGTGTAGCCGGTATTGCTGATCACCGCGAAGGGCCGCTTGGGGATGCAGACGTTGCCGGGACCGCGCTTGATCGTGGTGTCGATGACCTTGTCGGCGATCTCGGTCAGCGCCTCGTCCCAGGAAATGCGCTTCCACTTGCGCTCGCCGCGCGCGCCGACGCGCTTCAGCGGGTACTTGAGGAAGTCCGGCTGCTTGACCCAGGAACAGTACACGGCGCCCTTCTGGCAACCGCGTGGGTTCATGTCGGGAATGCCGGGCAGTTGCGGGTACTCGCTGACCTGCTCCTCCCGCATCGGCACGCCGTTCTTCACGTAGACCTTCCAGGCGCAGCCGCCGACGCAGCCATTGGAGTGGGTGGTGAAGCCCACCGAATCCCAGGTCCATTCCTTGCGGTAGAGGTCTTCCCAACCGCGGTAGGGGTAGTGCTTGAGAGGATCCTCGATCGGCTGAATCTTCGAGAACGCCCACACGCTGGCGGGTACGGCCGTGCTGGCCAGCGCTGCGCCGGAGAGCTGCAGGAACCTGCGGCGTCCGTTGCTGTCGTTCGGAGTACTCATTGCATTTCCTTTATAGGTGTAAGGGGTGTCGGGGCACGCCAGGCTTCTTGATGCGGACTGCGTGCAGCGAAATTCGAATGAATCCTGAATCGGGTGTTTGCAGCTTCAGTAGAGAGGACTTCGCAAGGTCGGCAGACTCATCATTCAAAGCAGAATACAAGTGGCCTGTTTGCATGGTCTTGATATAAGTCAATATTCGTACGATTATTAGAATGGTATTCTGCAACGGTGGTTTCATGCCAAGCTCATCACGCTGCGGCGGGGGCGAGAGTGTGGTTTATGATCGTCAGGCAGACGTGATGCGTGTTTTGTTATTCGGTACGACTTGGGAGGGAGAGTCCATGCAAAAGAGAAAAATCAAAGATCTCCTGTATGAGCAGGTGGCGCGCGTGGGGAAAGCCGTTTCCAGCCCGAAACGCCTGGAAATGCTGGAAGTGCTGGTACAGGGGGAAAAGATGGTCGACGCCTTGGCGCGCGACGTGGGCATCGACATCAAGCTGGCGAGTTCCCATCTGAGAGTGCTCAAGGAAGCCCGCTTGGTGTCGTCCCGACGGGAAGGGCGGTTCATTGCCTATCGACTGAGCGGCGACGATGTCGCCGGGCTGTGGGTGAGCCTGCATATGGTTGCCGAAGAGCACCTCATGGAGCTGCGCGCGGTGCTGGAGAAGATCGTCGCCGCACCCGAACGGCTCACACCGGAGACACGCGCCGGCCTTCTCGACAAAGCGAGGCAGGGAGATGTCCTGGTACTGGACGTGCGCCCCGAGGCGGAGTACCGGGCAGGCCATCTGCCGTACGCGCGGTCCATGCCCATTCAGGAACTGGAGCAGAAGCTCGCCGAACTGCCTCGGGACCGGGAGGTCATCGCCTATTGTCGCGGCCCGTTCTGCTTGTTTGCCGCGGAAGCCGTGGCGCTTTTGCGCAAGAACGGCTTTCGCGCCAGCAAGATCAGCGATGGAATCGCCGAGTGGTCGGCTGCGGGCATGCCGCTGGAAGGCGCATCCACTGTCTGATGCGTGAGCCGGCCCGAACGCCGGCGACTCGGTCTCATATGCCTTGCTCCGCCAAACTTTTCGCATGGGCTTCATTCGGGCATTGGGCGCGTTGCTGTTAGCCGCCGGTGGAAGACATCAGGCGCACCACCTGTTGCGGCCGCTCGCGAAATTCATGGCGCCAGGGTTTGGCTTGCAGCGCAGACCGCAATTGCTGTTCCAACTCCGCGTCGGAGCCTCCTGCGCGCAGGGGCGTACGGAAATCGACGCAGTCGTTCTGGCCCAGGCAGAGGTGCAACATGCCATCAACGCCGAGGCGTACCCGGTTGCAGGTCTCACAGAAATGCTGCGAAATCGGCGTGATGAAGCCGATCTGGAAGCTGCCGTCGGGCGACACCAGGTAGCGCGCCGGACCACCGCCGGCAACCACGCCGTCGATCAGGCCGAAGCGCTCACGCAGGCGCTCGCGCACCGGATGCAAGTCCAGGAAGCCCGCATCGCGGCCGGCCGCGCCGACCGGCATGGTCTCGATCAGGCGCAGCACGAAACCGCGTGCCATGCAATAGGCCACCATCGCGGCAATGTCCTCGTCGGTGGTGCTGGCCAGCGCCACCATGTTGATCTTGATCGGGCGGAAACCTTCGTTGCGGGCGACTTCCAGCCCTGCCAGCACCTGCGGCAGCGCATCCCTTCGGCAAATCGCGCGGACTCGTGTACGGTCGAGGGAATCAAGGCTGACATTGAGCCGAGTCACGCCGGCACGATGCAGGCGCGCCGCATGCTTCGCCAGTTGCGTACCGTTGGTGGATAACGAAAGATCCTCGATGCCCGGCAGTGCCGCGAGGCGCTGCGCCAGGGTGGGCAGACTCTTACGCAACAGTGGCTCACCGCCGGTCAGGCGGATGTGCTTCAGCCCCAGGCGGGCAAACACCGCCAGCAGCCGTTCGATTTCGTCGAAGCTCAGCCAGTCCCTGGGTTCCTGATAGCCCTTGAATCCCTCCGGCATGCAGTATGAACAGCGCAGATCGCAGCGATCGGTAACCGAGAGCCTGAGATAATCGACGCGGCGGCCGAAGCCATCGAGCAGCATGGCTATCCTTCTTCCTTCTTCGCTCCGCTCGGATCCTTGTGCGCGATGCCCTTGTGACATTCGATGCAGGTCTCGCCCTTCTCCTTGGCACCCTTGTGCCGGCGCCAGGCCGTCGCGGTCTGGGTATCCTTGGACATTCCTTCGAGGGTGTGGCAGTTGCGGCACTCGCGCGAGTCGCTGGCCTTCATGCGGTCCCATTCATGCTGTGCCAGTTCCAGGCGCTTGGCCTCGAACTTCTCCGGCGTGTCGATGGTGCCCATGATCTTGCCGTAGATCTCGCCGGAGGCCTTGATCTTGCGGCCCATCTTGTGCACCCAATCCTTCGGCACATGGCAATCGGAGCAGACGGCGCGCACGCCGCTGCGATTCGAGTAGTGGATGGTCTTCTTGTATTCCTGATAGACCGTGTCCCGCATCTCGTGGCAAGAGGTACAGAACTCCAGCGTGTTGGTCGCCTCCATGCCGGTATTGAAGCCGCCCCAGAAGAAGATTCCGGACAGGAAGCCGACCATCACCAGCGACGCGAGGGAATACCGGGAACTGGGACGCCGGAGAACCGCCCAGCCGCGGGCGAACGCCCCGCGGCCCTGGGCAGCGGTCGCGTCGCCCGATGGTTTCGTATCGCTCATTCCGGAATGTCCTTGGCGGTCTTCTGGAATTCGGCACGGACCTTGGGTATCGGTTCGCCTTTGAAAGAACCTTTCAGCTTGTAGTGTTCGTGCAGGGCCTTGGTGCGCACTGCCTTGTCAAACTCGAACTTGTACTTGGCATCGACGGCGGGCGTAAAGGGCGTGAATGGTGCCCTGGCACCCTTGAGCGGCGAGCCCTGGAAATTCAGGTGGCAGTTGGCGCAGGCCTTTTCGTAATCGAAGTTCTGGCCTTTGCCGGCGATGAGCTTGCGCGGCGTGCTCTGCTGCGACCTCAGCAGTTTCTTTTCCGCTGTGCCATGTTCTTCGCGATAGTCCGAACCCGGACCATGGCAAGCTTCGCAGCCCACCGAACCCAGTTTTTCCGGACCACCCGGATCCTTGCCCAGAGCATAGCCGCCGGGCTTGCCGAAGCCCGTGCTGTGGCAACCGACGCAATCCTTGTCCTTGGTGTAATCCTTGGCCGGATCGAGCTTGGCCTTCTTTTTCTCATCGGCCTTGGTATTGGCCTTCAGGGATTCGAAGGCCTTGGAGTGCGACGTGCCCGCCCAGGATTCGCCATGGAGATCGTGGCACTTGGTACAGACTTTGACGCCGACATAGCTCGGTGCGGCGACCGCCGCTTGCGCCAGACAGGCGAGGGCCGCCGCACCCAGAAGTTGTTGCAGGAATCGTTTCATTTTCATTGCCTCCGATTCAAATTAAATCCGATGACCGCATACCGTTAGCAGCCGCAGTCCGCTTCCACCGAGATTGCCGTCTGCGCCGTTGCCTTCTCGCCGTTTTCATCCTCCGCACGCAGGATCACGACATACAGGCCTTGCGTGAAGGTGTGCTCTATCTCTTTGGTTTTCGCCGATTCGCCGTCGCCGAACTCCCACGAGACCGACTTCAGCTTGCCGCTGCCGCCCTTGGCCAGCGCTTTCATGCTCACCTTGTAGGGCGCATTGCCACGGCGACTGACAACCCCGCCGATCTTCACGGCGAACTTCCCGCCCGCCGCACCGATTTCGTCGATCAACAGGCTGCCACCGAGATCTTTCGACACCTTGGTCAGCGACTGCCTGATCTTGTCGTCCATGGCCGTGGTGCTGCCCGGCTTGGCTCCCGACTGAATTGCGACTTGCGAACCTTCATCGATACGCACGATTTCGGTACCCGTGTCGACCACCAGACGCCCGAGTACGGTCCATGCAGCAAGACTCTTCTTGTCCGGATCAAAGTTCAGGGCGAATTCCGCACCCTGCGCACGCGTGCTCAGTCCGTCGATGCGGAACTGGAAATCGGCGAACAGGTGCTCGGGCACCTGGGCTTTGGCAAACACGCGTCCCTTGACGAGTTCGAGGATGGTCTGTTCCAGTTTCTTTTCGAGGTCGAAGGAGACGCCGGCCAGTTCGAGTTCGGTATTCGGATACAGCTTCGCCATGCTGCCGTTGCTCCATGACAGCAGCACCGCCGATTTCTCGCGGGCCGCAATCCGGTCGCCGCGCTCCAGCACATCGCCTTCCTTGGCCGGCTTCCAGTCCTTGGCGCCACTCTTGCGAATCTCGACACTGCCGTCGCTCTGCGAGATGCGCACAGTCGACGCGTCCTCGGCCGAGGCGACAAGGCTCCAAAACACGCATACCGCAATAGCTAGAAATTTCATCATTGCTTCCTTCAGTTCGTTGGCCAGGCTTGACCTTGGCTATTTCATGACGCCGCAGCCATGGGATTCCGCTTCGATTGCCACGCTGGCTTTCCTGATTCGCCCGGCACCATCCTTGACCGCCAGCAGCACGTCGTAACGACCGACCTCATACTCCTGCTCCGGCACTTCCGGCTCGTTCCATTCCTTGCCATTGCCCAGGTTCCAGTGGTAGCTCACGGGTGGCGTCAGTCCGGCGACCTTGGCATACAAGGCAACGATCTTTACCGGCCGATCGGTGCATAGATTTTCTGCAACTATCGCAACCGCTGGGGCGTCCTCCGCCAATGTCGCCAGCGGACTGAGGCCGCCTGCAAGGCAGCCGGCCATCAGCACGCTTGTGGGCGCGATCCTGTTCATGGCTAGAACTTGACCTCCGCGCGGAAGACGATTTCTTTCGCGGCTTTCGGCTTGCTGCCGTCAGGCAGGGCGTAGGCCGCACCCGGCTTGAAGTAGCCGAGGGCAATGAATCCATCCACGTGCTTGTAGATCGGGAAACCCACATTGAGGTCGAGCTCCCAGCCGACGTCCCTGGTCTTGTCGAGCGATGTCGCGGTACCCTGGCTCCAGTCGTTCACCGGCCCGCGTCCCTTGAAGACCTGGTTGGTCGTCCATATCCGCGTCAGCGACGGCGTCACTTTCAGGCCCTGGCGCGGCTCCAGGGTCGTGTCCAGACGAACGTAGGTGACGTTGGACAGGTTGCTGTCCCAGACGTAGTAGCCGGCACGGATGTCTTCGCTGAAAATGTTGCCGAACTTGTTGCGCTCCGGGCACATGAACAGCGCGTTGTAATTGCGCACCGTACCGTTGATCGGATCGCTGGTTTCGTTGCCCGAGCCGCGGCCGAACTGCAAGCCCGCGGAAAGATTCGTCAGGGAGCCGACCTTGCCGAAGTCGCGCATGGCTTTGAGCAACAGCGCGTTCGCGCTCAACTTGCGTCCGGCCGCGTAATCGCCGGTAAGCGAGACGGCCTCGCCATCGAGCTTCCACGCCCCAAATTCCGCCGATGCCGTAAGGCCGGCCCACAAGGGACGGAACTGACCGTCGCGCGGCAGGGTGGCGGCGTTGAAGTCCTTGTCGAGATTCATGTCTGGGTCGCCGGTATTGCCCCGATCGACCACCTTAAGCAAGTAGGGCTTGACGCGCAGCGCGCGCGAGGCACGGATGTCGAGATCCGCATAAAAGGCGTCAAGACTGTTGGAGGCGCCGAATATCTCCTGGCGCGTGCCGCCCAGCCGTCCGCCCGTGGCATTGAAGGTGGCATAACTGCTATAGCCGCCGGGCACCGCCATGTAACCGGCCGACAAGGTGGTCTGGCCCCACGGCAACTGGCCAAGCGGATACTGGAAGCGGATGCCGTCCATCGGTCCTTCGAGCACGATCCTTTGCCCGATATCCCAGTTTTGCCGGCCGACGCGGGCCATGAATTCGGGACTCGTGTATTGCACGAACAGCTCGCGCACCAGCGGCGAACTCGGTGTCCGGAACTGGCCCCAGCGCTCCATGGTGCCTTCGCTGTCTTCCTTCCAGTCGCTGACAAAGTTGCCCTTGTCGAGCACCAGGCGCGTCAGCAGCGCTTCGTAGGTGGCGTCGATCTGCAGCGAGAAACGGTGATCGACAAAGCTGGTGTTGTCGTATTTCCACTGCTGCAGCGAATTGCCCAGGTTGAAGTTGTGACGCGAATTGACCTGCGCCTTGTACTTTCCGGAAAAGTCGAATTGCACCTTGTCCTTTTGCGCTTCCTCCCGCTTGGCGATCTCGGCGGAGGACTTGCGGGCCTGAGTTTCCAGTACCAGCAGGCGGCGGCGCGCCTCTTCATCGCGTCCTTCGGCCTTTTTGTCTACCTCGGGCTCGTCCCATTCACCGCCAGGGGCGGCAGTCTTGCTCGCGACGGGTTTTGTCGCCGTGGCGCCAGCGCCAGCGCGGTGCGTTCCTTCGGGAACTCTTTCAATACCTACAGCGCTTCCCTGTTTCTGGGCCAATTCCGCCCGCAGTCGTAGAGTTTCTTCGTGAAACTGGCTGACCTGGGCTTCCAGTTCCTGCAAGCGCCGCAGGACATCGCTTGTCGTAGCTCGCTGTTTCGCGGCAGCAGGTTTCTTCGCCACCGCGGCAGCCTGTGCCTGCTCGGTCACGCTACCAGCCAGGGCAGCGCATCCTGCAATCAGGGCGCAGGCTGAAATGCTGTTTCTAAGATTTCCGTGCTTCACGATTTCCCGATCTTCCTAGGCGTTAACGGGTGCTACTTGGTCGCTTGCGGCGCCCCGTAGAAGGTCTTGATCTTGCTGTCGGGCCCGTGGCATTCGGCGCAGACCAGATTCTTCAAAGTCGGCTTGTAGGGGTGGGGGGCTGCCTGATGGAGAGCGTTAACCTGGACGTATTGCGTCCCCTCGCCGCCGCGCACCACCAGCTTTTTCCACACGCCCGCGGGGTTCTGCATGACATTGGGGTGGTAGACGTCGCCCTTGACGAACCAGCCTTCCTTCTTCTTCGCCTTTGTTTCAGAGGGTGTGACCATTTCGTGGCAGGTCAGGCAATCGCGGTTCTTCCCCTCGTAGGCAACCTTCTTCGAGTTCAGATGCAACTGGTGCAGATTGGGGATGTTCTTGCGCGCTGTCTTGACCGTCAGGATTTCCTTGTGACAGTCGAGGCAAAGCATGTTCTTGGCCTTGAAATCCGGCACCTTGCCCGTTGCCTGTTTGGCTACGGCTTTTGGCGGCCAATCGATGGCGGTTTGCGGTTGCAGCGGTTTCATCGCAAGCGTCGCCGTCGTGGCTAACGCCAATAGAGAGATAGTCAGGATTCGGATGCGCATGGCGTCCTCCATTCGGAGTGAATTTCCGTGGCCAGTTCGGGCACGAACGTCCGCTCAGCCTCCAGGAATTCGATGGTGAGAGTGGCCAGCGCCCGATAGATGTCGAGACTGGTCTCGCTTTGAATCTTCTGGCATAGACCACGATGCCAACGCAGCAAGTGCTCGGCAAGAAATCCGCTCTGGAAATCCAGGCACCGCCTCAGTCCATCCTCGTTGGGTTCAGTCCAGAACTGCGCTTCGATATCGCAGAGGAATTGCATGAATTCCAGTTCCACACCGATGTGGTCCGGCAGTTCCAGGCAGGCGCCGGTCAGTTCAGCCGCGGCAGCGTCGTAATACTGTTTGACGGCAGCCGTCACATGGCCGCCGACACGCTGGTTCTCGTCCGCGTAATACGATTCGTGGGGAACGACGCCCGAAGGCAGGGTGAACAGCCGCGTATGCTCGGCAACAATGTCGGCCTCAGGCAAGCCAAAGGAGGCAGCGCGCCCAAATGCCGCTGTCAATGCGTTGGCGGCCGCACTCAGAGCATTGCCACCGCCTTCCGCTACCAGTCCACCCGCTCGAATCAGAGCCGCCAAGTCTGCCGAAGGCGGCGCCGAGTAGAGCGCGGCCAGGACGGCATAGGTTTTTGCACGATTGGCGGCAACCATTTTCATCTCGCCAGGATCAATCACTTTAGATTCCTCCACTGAAAAAGCTTCGCGCCACGGTATCGCGGCGGTCGCCGCTCACCTGGCATGCCAGACAGTATTCCGCTGCGTCGCCCAGAACTCGCTCGCCACAGCCGCGACATTGCGACAACTGGGCTGATAGGAGCGTGACGCGGCTACGTTCGAACAACAGCGACAGGTCGACCGTCTCCCGGATATGCAAAACTTGGTGATAGCAGGCCGATTCGCATATCCGGCAGCCCGTGCACTGCGCAGCATCGAATTCGAGCGTGTAAGTCCCGCCTTCCTCGCGATGCGTCAGCGCGCCGGTGGGACACAGGGTTTCGCAGACGCTGCAGCCGACACAGCGACGGTCGACCTCCATTTGCGCCAAGGGAAATCCCGTCGTCGAGACTTCTTTCGTTGTCACCTTCAAGCCAGGCAAGGCATCCAGTACCCGCAACAGATCCATGCGCTTGGGGTTTTCCGAATGGCGCTGCACGAGGTGGCGAAACACCTCCGGTTCCGCCTCATCGGCCACTCCGGATTCGGGAAAAGGCGCATTGCCACTCGTTTTCCAACGTTCGGCAATCGATCCGAACAGCCTGCGTCGCGAATTCGGCGCTCTGGCCGGCAAGCGGATTTCCTCCGCATCGCCGACCGGTGTCCGCACACTGGATAGTCGCGCCGCACCCAGGCCTGCGGACTCGCAAAGCGCCTGCGAGAAAGCCAGCGTGCGCTCCCATTGCGGCGCCGCCTTCTTCAGGCCGCAGCCTGAACAATCCGGCGCGCACATCTCGACTCGCTGCGCCCCGCGCCGGATCGGCTCCAGCACCAGGGCCTCGGTCAAGCGGGAGAGGCAAGGCTGGACCATGTCGGCACGGCCCTGCGCCCGGCTGCAGGAAAAACGGAACACTTCTCCCACGCGGACTTTCTGCGCGATGCGTTGCGCCACGCGACTGTCATTTTCCTGCAACTGGATGGCGCCATTCGGGCAGGCCGCGACACAGGCGCCGCAAGCAACGCACGCGGCGTTGATTGCGGCGCTGTTGTTGCCAGCTCCGTCACCAAGACGGACTGCGCCGGGAGCAGGGCACACCACAGCACATGCCGCACATTCCGACTTCGTGCAGCGGAAGCGGGAACATAGTGTGCTGTCGAGCTTCACTGGCACTTGCAGCCCGAGTTCGATCAAGGAGTCCATGCTCGTGGATACCGTTGTGCTGCGTTACTTGGAGGTGTACTGCACGCTGGGCTTGGTGTCGGCACCGCCGACGCTGATGCTTATGCCTTTTGCACGCCGTTCCTTCATGACCATGGTCAGTTCGTTCAGCTCGCCGAAGAAGCGGACTTTGGCCGGACAGGTCGTGACGCAGGCGGGTTGCAGCCCCTTCTCGACACGATGAACACAGAGGGTGCACTTCTCCATGATCTTCGCCTCGGCGTTGAACTGGGGTGCGCCGTAGGGGCAGGCCCAGGCGCAGTAGCGACAACCGATGCATTTGTCCTTGTTGATGAGGACGATGCCGTCTTCCTTGCGCTTGGTGATGGCGCCCACCGGGCAAGCCGCCATGCAGGCCGGCTGTCCGCAGTGCATGCAGGGCATGGGGACGAAGGTCACGCCGACGTTCGGCGTCTTGCTGGCATCGCGGAAATCGCCTTCCTCGATTTCGATGACGCGGTTGTAGTCCACCCCGACTGGCGTGTTGTTCTCCGCCTTGCAGGCGATGGTGCAGGCATTGCAGCCGATGCAGTGCTCGATGTCGACCCACAGCGTGTATTGCTTGGGACCCTGCTTGGCGAAAGAGCGCTCGACGGCTTCGCGCGGAACGATTGGGCTGTATTCGGACATGATGTTCTCCTTAGACTTTTTCTACACGAAGCGGCGTGCCGTAGCTCTGGGTACCTCCGCCTACAGGATCGAGCATTCCGCGGTCTTTCAGGACCGGATCGGCCATGTAGAGCGGGTTGACGCTGAAGCCCGCGGCAATGCGCTTGTCGTAGAACTGCGGTTTGCCGTCGGCCGCCCAGGCCTTGCCGCCAGCGCCCCAGCGTCCGTAGGAGTTGCTCACCGAGAACACACCCGGACGGATGCGGCTGGTGACGCGCACCTGCATCTTGTACCAGCCATCGCCCATCGATGTTTCCACGTAGGAGATGTGCTTGCTGGAAGGCGACTTGACCTTGACCCAGTCGCCGGTCACGACCCCCATCTTCTGCGCATCGGCCGGGTTGATTTCCGCGAAGTTCTGCGGTTTGATCGAGGCCAGCCACAGGTTGTTCATGGTGCGCGTCTGCGTGTGCCAGGCGTCCTTGTGGGTGTGCAACTGGAACGGGTATTCCTTCCAGAGAGCCGGATCAATCTCGTTCTCCTTGCAGTCGATGATCATCCGGTACTGCGGCAGGCCGTCATAGTATTTACCGGTCATGCTGTTCTTGTTGGCTGCCACGTTGGCGGCGTAGACATACATGCCGCGCACCTGGCGTCCGCCGGGGAAGCGCGTGTATTCGCCTTTGGCATCGTACTGTTTGCCCGGATTCTCGAACTTGCCGCCGAGCTTGACCAGACGGCTCTCCGGATCCAGCCCCGGTTCGCCCTTGTAATCGCCGTTCTTGTAATACTCGTTCCAGAACTGCCAGGACGTGAAGATATCCTTGCCCGGACCGCCGCCATCCTTGCCGAAGCCCGGCAGGCCGCAGCGGATAGCCAACTGGATCAGGGTGTCGTCCGCTGTCTGCACATCCGGGTGGATGCCGCGATAGCTCTTGGTTTTCGGGTCGAGCGTGCCGACCACCGGCTGCCGCAGGCCCGCGACCTGAGTCTTCACCGGCGGATAGGTCTTGAAGCCGCCGAAGCGCTCCAGGTACTCGGAATCCGGCAGCACGTAGTCGCACAACAGCGTGGTCTCGCCCATGTAGGCGTCGATGCTGACCGTGAGCGGGATGGCCTTGACGTCGAGCATCGCCTCGATGACCGAGGAATTGAACGGCGTGGTGTAGGCCGGATCGTTGTAGTAGTTCAGGTAGGCCTTGATCTTGTACGGATAGCCCTGCTTGACCGAGGAGAAGAACTCGCTGG
>Ga0156014_1058_pt1 | contig 34853 bp, 30 predicted proteins | sample RifCSPlowO2_02_FD_107668 | JGI IMG/M metagenome (GOLD analysis project Ga0156014, IMG submission 107668) | Rhodocyclales bacterium RIFCSPLOWO2_02_FULL_63_24 | reverse complement strand
CGAGACGCCGGGCGGCGCCGTGCCCTTGTCGAAAATAGCGACGGTGGAGGAGAGCGACGGCCCCAACCAGGTCAGCCGCGAGAATTCGCGCCGCCGCATCGTGCTCTCGGCCAACACCGACGGCCGCGACATGTCGCAGGTGATCGCCGAGATCCGTGCCGAACTCGCGGCCAAGCCCTTGCCGGAGGGCTATTTCACGGCTCTGGAAGGCCAGTTCCAGGCGCAGGAACAGGCATCAAAGCTGATCGCGCTGCTCGCCGCCGTGTCGCTGACCATGATTTTCATGGTGCTCTACAGCCGCTATCGTTCCATGGCGCTGACCTTGATCATCATGGGCAACATCCCGCTGGCGCTGGTCGGCAGTGTGATCGCGCTGTGGATTTCGGGGCAACCGCTATCCGTCGCCGCCCTGGTCGGCTTCATCACGCTGACCGGCATCGCGACGCGCAACGGCATCCTCAAGATCAGCCACTACATCAACCTGTGCGCCTTCGAGAATGAAAGCTTCGGCCAGCACATGATCGTGCGCGGCTCGCTGGAGCGCCTGACGCCGGTGCTGATGACCGCGCTGGTGGCCGCCTTCGCCCTGCTGCCGTTGCTGCTTTCGGCCGACGCACCGGGCAAGGAAGTGCTGCACCCGGTGGCCGTGGTGATCTTCGGCGGCCTGGTGAGTTCCACCCTGCTCGATACCCTGCTCACGCCGCTGATGTTCTGGCTGTGGGGCAAACCCTCGCTGGAACGGCTGCTGGCCGACCAGTCGAAGGAAAGTTTCTGAATTTCATCCAACAAACAAGGAGACATCCAATGAAATCCCTCAACGCCCTGATCTTCGCTGTCGCCATACTCACCGGCACCGGCGCACTCGCGCATAGCGACGAGTACCTGGATACGCAGAAGACTCCCAACGGCGGCCAGTTGCGCATGGCCGGCGTCTATCACTTCGAGCTGGTCGTCGCCAGGGACAGCAAGGAGGCCAAGGACAACCCGGTCGTCGTGTATGTCACCGACCATGCCGGAACGAAAGTTTCGACAGTCGGCGCTGGCGGCACGGTAACCCTGCTCGGCGGCAAGGCCAAAGCATCCGTGAAACTGGCACCGGACGGTGACAACCGCCTGAAGGGCGTCGGCAAGTACGCGTCGACCCCCGACCTGAAAGCCGTGGTCACGGTAACGATGTCGGGCAAGCCCGCCGAACAGGCGCGTTTCACCCCGCTGGCTGTGACAAAGACGGTCGCCGCCGCAGCGGATGCGCATACGGACCACAAGCACTGATACAGGCGGTTGCGGCGACATCGACAACGCCAAATCGCTCGTCTCCATTCATCCTAAAAACCTCACCACAGAGACACAGAGGCACAGAGAAAGACGATGAATCAACGCCTTGCAGGTCAGGCGCTGCTCACCCGTTGGGTGATCCGGGATTACGGCACGGCGCTTTGTTTTTCCTCTGTGTCCTCTGTACCTCCGTGGTTCAACTGAGTTTTCAGGTGAAATCGTTATCCGCCAATTCCCAACAATGAGAACGTACTGCAAAGATAATTCTCAGAAATAGGGTTTTAAGGGCTGATAAACCCATTTCGACAATTTAAGGCCAGATTCGGGAATGGCTTTTTGAGCGACAAAAGCGCGCTTCCATGCCCCTTCTGCACAGGCATATCGGCTTCCAACGCATTCCTGTCCATCAAATCCAGCCGCTACCCTCATACAAATTACTGCTTTGCCAGCGCTCGAAAAATAGCACGACGAATCATCTGCGATAAATTCGGCACACTTATTGCTTTAGGCATACGAAATTGGACGAGATGCGTGATGTTCGCCACAGCGCAACGCGTATTGATCAGATCCAAGTTCAGGCACCGGACGATGCATCCCAATCGTCAGCATTGGTTGCAGGAGCGGTCATCTGTTGTCGGACTGGTGCAGCTTGATATCACCAAACGGCCCGGCTGCTGGCGCGTACGTCCCAAGCGTCCAGACTGAGCATGCAGGCGGCCACAGTTGGACGGCGGTGCGACGGGAATGCAGAGCAACAGGCAACAGGAGAGCACCATGAGAATCTTCGCAATTTCAATAGCGGCCGCGCTGTCCGCGCTTGTGTCCGGACCCGCCTGGTGCGACCCGGCGGCGGCTGAAGCTCTGGCGCGGAAAAGCGGCTGCTTGAAGTGCCATGGCATCAGCAAGGACAAAGAAGGCCCGTCTCTCCAGAAAACTGCTGCCAAATACAAGGGCAAGGCGGATGCCATCCAAAAACTCACCACGCACTTGACCACCAGCCCGAAGGTAAAGATCGAAGGCAAAGAAGAAGATCACGAACAGTTGAAAACCAAGAACCCGGCCGAGATCAGGGATGTAATCGACTGGATACTTTCCCAATAAGCGAAGGCGGAATGGATGATGAGGTTTCGAATGAAGTGGCTAGCAGGACTTGCGTTGGCATTGACGGTTTTTTCCGTCCATGCCGCAAGCAAGGATGTCATTCTTCCCGGAGATGCGAAATGCACCAAGTGCCATGACGAAACCGAGTCTTACCCGGTGCTGTCAATGGGCAAGACGCGTCATGGCGTGATGGTGGATGGGCGGCTGCCGACCTGCACCGGTTGCCATGGCAACAGCGAAACCCATACCAACAAACCGGAAGGCGTGAAGATCAGGCCCTTGCCCGAATTTCCTTACGGCAAACGCACCGCCGATGACGTCGGCGGCCACAATCAGGTCTGCGCCGATTGCCACAAGGGTGGCAAGTTCATGGATTGGAATGGCAGCATCCATGCCGCGCGCGACGTGCCCTGCACCTCTTGCCACCAGCTCCATGTCGCCAAGGACAAGGTGCGCGACAAGCGCACCCAGGCGGAGGTCTGCTTCACCTGCCACAAGGAACAGCGGGTTCTGTTCAACAAGCCGTCGCACCATCCGGTGCCGGAAGGCAAGGTGGCTTGCTCGGACTGCCACGCTTCGCATGGCTCAGCCGGACCGAAGCTGATGACGCGCGACAGCATCGCCAATACCTGCTTCACCTGCCACATGGAAAAGCGCGGCCCCTTCGTGCGCAAGCACGAACCCGCGGAGGATTGCACCATCTGCCACAACCCGCACGGTGCCGCCACCGACAACCTGCTGAAGGTGCGCTCGCCGATGCTGTGCCAGCAGTGCCATGAGCCGAGCAGTCATCGCGGCAATTTCCCCAGTTTCGCTGCGGGCGCCTCCACCGGCGGACTGAACATTACCCAGGCACGCGGCTGCTTGAATTGCCATACCAATATCCATGGCACCAACAATCCGGCAAACGCCGGCAATGAGCGGACCTTCCGCCGCTAACCGAGGAGAGTGCCCATGAAAAAATTTCCGGCAGCACCGCAGCGGACCCTCCTGTGCCTGGCGATTACCGCCATCTTTCCCGTGCCGGCCGCGGCCGACGACGACGTGGAGCGCCTGACCAAACCGGACAGCAGCATCGTGATCGGCATCGGTACCGTCAATACCGACAACCAGCGCTATGGCACGTACAACGGCACAGCCAAGGCGGGCGAGCACCTGATCGGCGAAGCATCCGTGGTTCGGTTCGACGACACCAGCGGCACCTGGTTGCGTTTCAGCGCCCGCGATTTCGGCCTGCCGACGCGGGAATTCCGGATCGAACACGAGAAGCAGGGCGATTGGAGCTATTTTCTCGACTACACCCAGATTCCGCGCTACGCACCTTACGATGTGTTCACTGCGGTATCGCCCAACGGCGGGCAAAACCTTACGGTACCCAATGCCGGCGGAGTCAAGACCACGGCAGGCGAAAGCGAGATAAAGACCGAGCGCGACAAGACCACGCTGGGGTTTGTCAAGGCAATCACCCATCAGCTCGAATTTCGAGTCAATTTCCAGAATGAGGAAAAGAAAGGCAGCCGGCTGTTTGGTCGCGGCTCGTCGGCGGGAGCGGGGGCCTGGGAGTTTCTCCCCGAGCCGATCAACAGCACCACCCGCCAGCTCGACCTCGACTTGAATTATCTGGGCGAACGCTTGCAGCTCAGCGGCGGTTATTACGGCTCGTTCTACAACAACCACAATTCCGCGCTGACGATTAGCGGCGGTTCGGCGGGGTTCGCCGGCACCAACCTGAACAATCCGATCGCCCTGCCGCCGGATAACCTGGCACACCAACTCAAGCTTGCCGGCGCCTACGATTTCACCAGGACCACGCGGGGAACATTCAAGGCCTCGTATGCGGTTAACACGCAGAACGACAAATTCATTCTGCCGCCGACGGCGGCAGTCGCCCCGGTGGGAACCACGAATACCAACGATTCGGGCCGCTCCGATCTCGGCGGCCGCGTCGAAACCACCCTGCTCCAGCTTGGCTTGACCTCGCGCCCGGTCAAAGGGCTTTCCCTGCTCGCCAACCTGCGTCATGAGGACAGCGACGACGAGACCACGATTGCCCAGTACATCCCGGCGAGCGCATCGTCGGACGGCAGAAACGAGCGCCGCTCCTTGCGTAGCACCTCGGGGAAATTCGAGGCCAGCTATCTGCTTCCCGCGGGTTTCCGCGCCACGGGTGGCGTCGATTACGAACGCAAGCTGCGCAGCAAGGAGGGTATCCGCGTCGTCGGCTATCGCGAGAATACCGCCGAGACGACGTATCGCGCCGAACTGGGCAGGGCGCTCGCGGATGACCTCAGCGGTTCCGTCTCCTACCTTGTGGCTAACAGGAACGGTGGGTATTTCCCGGTCAATGCAACGTCGAACCTGGTCAATCCGATCTACATCGCCGATCGCGACCGCAACAAAGTCAAGATTCTTGCCAACTGGGCGCCGATCGATCCGCTTTCGCTCCAGTTCATGCTGGATGACTCCAGGGATCGCTATGACGGTGGCCGCGGCAGTCCGGAAGTGGGTGTCCGCGCTGGCGATGCGCAGCTTTATTCCATCGACGCCAGCTACAGCCTCGGCAGCAATTGGACACTGACCGGCTACGCCGCGCAGTTCACCACCCGCGTCAATCAGGCGAGCGGCAGAAATACGGCCACCTATTACGAGGCCGCCCTGAAGAATACCGGGATCAACTACGGCTTCGGCGTCAAAGGGAAACTCGGCGCCAAGTTCCGGATCGGCGCCGATCTGCTCTGGGCGGAGGATCTGAACACCTATGGACTGTCGGGTGCGGCGACCCCTCTGCCCGACATCAACAGCAGCCAGACCACGCTGAAACTCTTCGGCACCTATGCCTATGACAAGGACACCAGCATCCGCCTTGACTATATCTACGACCACCGCAAGACCAACGACTGGACCTGGAATGGCGCGGGCAAACCGTATGTTTTTACCGATGGCACATGGCTGTACCAGAATCCGGATGAGAAAGTCCAGTTTATCGGCCTGTCCGTGAATTACGGCTTCCGCTGAACCCGGACCGGACCCTCCAGCCATGTCGCTGCGCCTGCGTGATAAGCCCATATGGATCCGCCTGATCGGCGTGATCGGGGTCCTGCTGATCGTCGGCTGGGCCGTGATGGTGGTCTGGTCGGCAATCGAGACACGGCGGACGGCGATGAGCCAGGCCCGCGACCTGGCGGCCAGCGTGCATCAAATTACCATGGCCAATCTGCTGTTCATGAAGGTCACCAAGACCATCAAGAAACGCAGCCTGTTCTACGACCAGGTGCGACAGTCGGAAGCGGTGCGCGACCTGCGCGTGTTGCGGGGAGACAAGGTCACCCATGAAATGGGCGACGGCGACGAAATCGCGATGAACCCGGATGTGCTGGAAAAACAGGTAATGGCCGAGGGCAAGATCGTGTTCCAGGAGACTCAGGATCCGGCTATGGGCCATGTCCTGCGTGCTGTTTTTCCGGCCACTGCATCGAAAAACTACCTCGGCAAGAACTGTATGGAGTGCCACGAGGAGGCCAAGGAAGGCGATATCCTCGGCGCTGTTTCCATGAAAATCATTCTTGAAGGCGCCGATACGGCGGTGCGAAATGCCGAAGCAAAGCTGTTTATTGTCGCAAATGTGATCACCTGGCCGTTGCTGATTTTCATTTTTCTCTTCGTCAGGGGCACCGTAACGCGCCCGCTTGGCGCCATGACCCGGCAGTTGCAAGCCATTGCGGAAGGCGAAGGCGATCTTACCCAGCGCCTTCCGGTCCACGGCGGTGACGAAATCGGTACCGCGTCCGACTCGTTCAATCGCATGATGGAAAAATTGCAGACCCTGATTGTCTCCGTCAATCACACCGCGGAAAGAGTGTCGCTGTCGGCCAGTCAACTGAGTGAAACCAGCGAACAGATCGCCGCCGGATCGTCGGCCCAGACCAGCAAGTCGACCAGTGCAGCGAGTTCCATCGAACAAATGGCCGGGAGCGTTCTGGGCGTCGCCGAATCGTGCCAGAAGGTCGAGAAGCTATCCGTCGAAAGCCGGACGAGCACGGAATCCGGCACCCGCAACATGGATGAGTTGCAGCAGCGCATCCGCCAGGTCGAACAATCGGTCGGCGAGATTGCGTCCTCCGTTGAAAGCTTCCTGCAACGCACGGCAACGATTTCGGCCATGACCCAGCAAGTCAAGGACATCGCCGATCAAACCAATCTGCTGGCCTTGAACGCCGCCATCGAGGCCGCCCGCGCTGGTGAGCATGGCCGCGGTTTCGCCGTGGTTGCCGACGAGGTTCGCAAACTTGCCGAGAAATCCTCTGCGTCGGCCAGCGAGATCGACAGCATCACCCGCTCCCTGGGTGCAGAATCCGGACGGGTCAACGATGCCATCGGCAAGGGACTGGCAGTACTGGAGTCCACGCACGCCTCGATGGTCACGGTGACCACCATCCTCAAAGAAGCCTCATCAACTGTGGACAAGGTCGCGGAAGGTATGGGCGGAATTCGCAACGCCACCAGCGAGCAGAGCACGACCGGCGCCCATCTGGCAGAATCGGTCGAGTCGATTGCCGCCCTGGCCAGGGACAATGCCCAGTTGATCGAAAACATGACCGTCGCGACCCGAGAACTGGCGAGCCTCGCCCGGGATCTCCAGTCCGACATGGGGCGCTTCACCGTCTAACAACATATCGCCGACATGCCCAACCAAGGTCCGGTCGACACGCCGCTACTCGAACTTGAGGAACGCAGAAAACGGCGCGAACCCATCATTCTGGTTTGGGATATCGCCGTACGCTTGGGCCACTGGACGATGGTGCTGTTTTTTGCCGTCATCTATTTGCGCTACCAGAAATTCCCGATCCACGCCTATGCCGGCTACATCGTCCTTGTCCTGGTGGTATTTCGCCTGGTATGGGGCGTTGTCGGCAGCCGCGCCGCCCGCTTCAGTTCATTTATTTTCTCGCCGCAAGAAGTGCTGGATTACGCCCGCAGTGCCGCACAGGGACATGCCGGATACTATGTCAGCCATAACCCCATGGGCTCGTGGATGGTGTTCGCTCTGCTGTTCATGATGCTCATCAACGGCAGTGTTGGGATCATGCTGTACAGCTCCGGGCAGCAGCTGGGGCCATTGGGCTTCCTGGTGTCGGAAGACTGGGAGGACATGCTCAAGGTAACGCATAGGGTACTTGGCCACCTCACCGCCGCCGCCGTGGCTATCCACATCACGGGGGTGCTCTGGGCGGCCCGGCTGCATCGGGAAAACTATGTACTGGCAATGTTCACCGGGCACAAGCGGGTGCCGCGCAAGGTCGATGCAAGTACGATTGCCGCCTATCCGGTGTACCGGGACGAACAAATAAGGCCCGCGCTGCGCCCGATCGAGCAGTGGTTGAACCGTACTCACCCGTTCTTCGGCTCCGTGCTGATCATCTTCGGCATCGCCCTTGTGGTTACCGAAGTGATGGAAGCACTGGTCTATCTGAACCAGTTCCTGCTCGCATATTGAGCGATTTTTCGTTCCTGTCCCGCGCATCGCCGATGCGGGAATGAATGACGGCAGCCCCGGCTTCGCCAGCCGATACATCGCGATTCGTGGTTTGATTTATGGCTTGCCGCGGATGACAAAAATGTCATCTCCGCGTCAGCTTGGCGTCGGGGTCGAAGGGGCATACTGAGCTTGTCTTCACCAAGGAGCCGCAAATGAAATCTTCCGTCCGAACCGCCGTTTTCCTCTCGCTGCTGGCGCCGCTGACTTGGGCCGCGGCGCCCTTGCCGACGGTAACGGTGTACAAGAGTCCGGGTTGCGGCTGCTGCGGGAAATGGGTCGAGCACATGAAGACCAGCGGTTTCCCGGTCGTCACCCATGACACCGAAAACGTCGCCGCGCACAAGGCCCGTCTCGGCGTGCCGGCGGCCATGGGTTCCTGCCATACCGCCGAAGTCGGCGGTTACCTGATCGAGGGCCACGTGCCCGCCGCCGATGTCAAACGCCTGCTGGCCGAAAAGCCGCGCGCCCGCGGCCTGGTCTCGCCGGGGATGCCGGCCAGCGCGCCCGGCATGGACGATCCGCGCACTATCCCGTATGAAATTCTGCTGGTGGGCAAGGAGGGTGGCACCACCACCTACGCCCGCCACTGAAGCCCCCTCCATCCGGCTTATTTGAGTTCAACCTGAAAGAAGGAGAGTCACCATGAAAAAGATAGCCATGACAGCCATTGCGGCCGCGCTCGCGTTTTCAGCCCCTGTTTTTGCCGATGACGCGCATCACCCGGAGAAGGCAGCGGAAGCGAAAGGCGCACCCGCCCAGATCGCGCCGCAGGTCAAGAAGATGCAGGACAACGTCAAGAAAATGCAGCCGCAACTCGACCGTATCGCCAAGGCGAAGACCGATGCGGAACGGCAGAAGGCGATGGCCGAGCACATGCAGACCATGCGCGAAAGCATGGGCATGGCGCAGGGCATGATGGGTGGCATGATGGACTGCCCGATGATGGGCCAAGGCGGCATGGGCATGATGGGCAAGGGCGGCATGGGCATGATGGGGCAGGGCGCGGCCGCTTCGGATGAGATGATGGGCAAGCGCATGGAGATGATGGAAAAGCGCATGGACATGATGCAGATGATGATGCAGGGCCGGATGAACATGCCGCAAGGAAGTCCCGCCACACCGACCAAGTAAAGTCATCTACGACAGTGGCGCCATGATTGGTTTTGATCCGGGGAATAGGCTTGGGCGCCACGGTACCGGCAACACCTGAACAGATGATGCCGGCCTCGTAACAAAAGTCGGCGCCGACGGGACGGCTGCATGAAAACTGACGAACATCGCCACGAGCATCCACCGCTGGCCGGACGGGCGAAGATCGCCTGGATCGTCTTCGCCGTGATTGCCGCCTTCTACCTGTGGACCGGGCATCGCGCCCACTTGCTGGGCGTGCTGCCCTTCCTGCTGCTGCTGGCCTGCCCGCTGATGCATTTGTTCATGCATGGCGGCCACGGCCACGGGCATGGCCATGACGGGAAGCAGCCGCCCCCGGGAGACGACAAATGAGCGGCGACGCCTCCGCCTATGGCCTGTGGACCCTGGTGCTGCTCAATTCGGCGGTGTTCATCGTGTTCGCCTTCAGCTTCTACAAGCCGAAGAGTTCCCGCGACTGGCGCAGCTTCGGCATGTATGCGGCCTTCATCGTCGCGCTGTTTACCGAGATGTACGGTTTTCCGCTGACCATCTACCTGCTCTCGGGCTGGCTGGCGCAGCGCTTTCCTGGCGTCGACTTCCTTGCCCACGATGCCGGCCATCTGCTGGAGGTGATGTTCGGCTGGCGCGACCATCCGCACTTCGGCCCCTTCCACCTGCTCAGCAACGCTCTCATCTTCGGCGGCTTCTGGCTGCTGGCTGCCGCCTGGAACGTGCTGTTCCACGCCCAGCGCGAGCATCGCCTGGCGGCCAGCGGCCCCTACGCGCGCATTCGCCATCCGCAGTACGCGGCCTTCATCCTCATCATGTTCGGTTTCCTCTTGCAATGGCCGACGCTGCCCACCGTGGCGATGTTTCCGGTCCTGGTCGCCGTGTATGCGCGCCTCGCCAAACGCGAGGAGCAGGACGCCCTGGCGGAGTTCGGCGACGCCTATCGCGACTACCGGGCGCGCACGCCGGCCTTCCTGCCGCGCTTCCATGCGGCTGATGACAAACGGCAGACACCATGAACCACACGGCACACCCTCACGCTGAACACCCTCACCCGGCGTCCGCGCACACCGCTCACGCAGCGCAGGCCGGGGCCGACACGGACCCCGTCTGCGGCATGACGGTGAAACCGGATTCCGCGCATGCGACGACCCACGACGGCCGCCTGATCCGCTTTTGCAGCGCCAAGTGCCTGGCCAGGTTCGAGGCCGATCCGCAGCGCTATCTGGCACCACCGGCGCCGCAGGAAGCTGTTCCTGCGGCCACGGAATACACCTGCCCGATGCATCCCGACATCAGGCAGCCCGGCCCCGGCACCTGTCCGAAGTGCGGCATGGCGCTGGAGCCGCTGCTGCCTGAACTGGAAGCGGGCGAGAACCCCGAGCTGGCCGACTTCCGCCGCCGCTTGCGCTGGGCATTGCCGCCGACCATTCTGGTCACCCTGATCGCCATGTCGGGCGGGCTGTTCGACGGCGCGCTGGGCGCCGTGCGGCCCTGGATGGAGCTGGCGCTGGGCACGCCCGTGGTGCTCTGGTCGGGCTGGCCGTTTTTCGTGCGCGGCGTGCAATCGCTGCAAAACCGCAGCCCGAACATGTGGACCCTGATCGCGCTGGGCACCGGCGCGGCCTATCTCTACAGCGTGGTGGCGACGGTCGTGCCCAGCCTCTTCCCGCCCTCCTTCCGCGTGGACGGCCACGTCGCGGTGTATTTCGAGGCCGCGGCGGTGATCATTGCGCTGACCCTGCTCGGCCAGGTGCTGGAACTCAAGGCGCGCGCCGCAACCGGGGCCGCGATCAAGGCCCTGCTTGGTCTGGCGCCGAAGACCGCGCGGCGCATCCGCACCGATGACAAAGGCGATGACAGCGAAGAGGATATCCCGCTCGCCCACGTGCATCCCGGCGACCGGCTGCGCGTGCGGCCGGGCGAGAAGATTCCGGTGGACGGCGTGGTCCTTGCCGGCGACAGCGCGGTGGACGAATCGATGCTGACCGGCGAGCCGATGCCGGTCGGCAAGCTGCCCGGCGACACGCTGATCGGCGCCACGCTCAACACCAGCGGCGCGCTGGTGATGCGGGCCGAGAAGGTCGGCGCGCAGACGGTGCTGGCGCAAATCGTGCAAATGGTGGCTCTGGCGCAGCGTTCGCGCGCGCCGATGCAGCGCATGGCCGACCGGGTGGCGGGCTGGTTCGTGCTCGGCGTCGTCGCCGTCGCCCTGGCGACGCTGCTCGGCTGGGGGCTGTTCGGCCCCGAGCCGAGTTGGGCCTACGGCCTGATCAACGCGGTGGCCGTGCTGATCATCGCCTGCCCCTGCGCGCTCGGGCTGGCGACGCCGATGTCGGTGATGGTCGCCACCGGCAAGGGCGCGAGCCATGGCGTGCTGTTCCGTGATGCGGCGGCGATCGAGAACCTGCGCAAGGTCGATACCCTGATCGTGGACAAGACCGGCACGCTGACCGCAGGCAAGCCCGCCTTTCACGGCGTGGCGGCGGGCGCGGGCGGCAGCGAAGAAGACGTGCTGCGCATCGCCGCCAGTCTCGACCAGGGCAGCGAGCATCCGCTGGCGCAGAGCATCGTCGCCGAGGCACGCCGGCGCGGCTTGAAGCTGAGCACGGCCGAGGGCTTCGAGTCCGCCTCCGGCATCGGCGTGCGCGGCCGGGTCGATGGCCGCGCCGTCGCGCTGGGCAACACGGTGCTGATGGAAGAAGGCAGCGTCGCCTGGCAGGCGCTGGCGGCGCAGGCCGAAGCCCTGCGCCAGGAAGGCGCCAGCGTGATGTTTCTCGCCATCGACGGCGCCGCGGCCGGTCTCGTCGCGGTTTCCGACCCGATCAAGCAATCCACGCCGGAAGCGCTGGATGCGCTGCGCGCCAGCGGCCTGACGCTGATCATGGCCACCGGCGACGGCCTCACCACGGCCCGCGCCGTCGGCCGCCGGCTCGGCATCGCCGAGGTGCATGGCGAGGTCAAGCCGCAGGACAAGGATGCGCTGGTGGCCCGCCTCCAGGCCCAGGGGCGCATCGTCGCCATGGTCGGCGACGGCATCAACGATGCGCCGGCGCTGGCCCGCGCCGACGTCGGCATCGCCATGGGCACCGGCACCGACGTGGCGATGAACAGCGCCCAGGTCACGCTGGTCAAGGGCGACCTGCGCGGCATCGTAGCCGCCCGCCGGCTCTCGCTCGCCACCGTGCGCAACATGCGCCAGAACCTGGTGTTCGCCTTCCTCTACAACGCGCTGGGCGTGCCGATCGCGGCCGGCGTGCTCTACCCCTTCTTCGGCCTGCTGCTCTCGCCAATGATTGCCGCGCTGGCGATGAGCTTCAGTTCCGTGTCGGTGGTTACGAACGCCCTGCGGCTGCGCCGGGCGGCGGTTTGAACTGCTCGAACCGCCCGAAGCCTGTTCCGGGCGCCGTCCCGTCGGCGCCGACGATCGATTATTCTTCCTCGTCCTTGAGCTTGAAGTTCGCCGCGAGCTTCTGCTGGATTTGCGGCGGCACCTGGGCATGGCGGGCGAACTCGATGCTGTAGGCGCCCTGGCCGCCGGTCAGCGACTTCAGGCGCGAGGCGTAGTCGGTGATCTCGGCCAGCGGCACTTCGCCGGTGACCGATGCCGTGCCGCCGGGGCGCGGGCTGGTGCCGGTGATGTGGCCGCGGCGGCTCGACAGGTCGCCGGTGAGGTCGCCAATCGTGGCCTCAGGGGCGACGATCTCGATGGTGACGATGGGTTCCAGCACGATCGGACTGGCGACGCGGATCGCCTCGACCGTGGCCTTGCGCCCGGCGGTGACGAAGGCAATGTCCTTGCCGTCCACCGCATGCGTCTTGCCGTCATAGACGATGACGCGGATATCCTGCGCCGGAAATCCGGCGATCACGCCATCGGTCAGCGCCTGGCGCACGCCCTTCTCGACCGAGGCCATGAATACGCCGGGAATCACGCCGCCCTTGACGCGATCGACGAACTCGAAGCCGGCACCACGCTCCAGCGGCTCGATCTTCAGATACACCTCGCCGAACTGGCCGGCGCCGCCCGACTGCTTCTTGTGCCGGCAGTGGCCCTCGGCATTCGCGGTGATGGTTTCGCGATAGGGGATCAGCGGCGGCTTGGTGTCGAGTTCGAGCTTGAACTGCGTCGCCATCTTTTCCAGCTTGTAGCGCAGATGCATTTCGCCGAGGCCGCGGATCACGGTCTCGTGCGTGGTCGGATGGCGTTCGACCTCGAAGCAGGGGTCTTCGAGTTCGAGCTTGTGCAGGATGTCGAACAGGCGCTGCTCGTCGCCCTTGCGCTTGGTCTCGACCGCCAGGCCCTGCATCGGCCGCGGAAACTCCAGCGGCTTCAAGTGAATGTGGTCCTCGTCGTGCGAGTCGTGCAGAACGGCGTCGAAATCGATTTCCTCGACCTTGGCAATGGCGCCGATGTCGCCGGGCAGCAGGCTGTCGACCTCGACATAGTCCTTGCCCTGGATCTGGTAGAGGTGGCCGACCTTGAAGGGCTTCTTGCCGTCGCCGACGAAGAGCTGGCTGTCCTTGCGCACCGTGCCCTGATGGACGCGGAACACGCCGACCTTGCCCATGTAGGGATCGGAGATGATCTTGAACACGTGCGCCAGGACGTGCCTGGCCGCATCCGGCTGTGCGGCGAAGGCTTCCGCGGCACGACCGGGCTCGCCCTTGTAGAACGGCGGCGGGTTGCCCTCGGCCGGATTCGGCGCCAGCGAAGCCAGCACATGCAGCAGTTCGCCGATGCCGGCGCCGGTGCGCGCCGAAACGAACAGGATCGGCACCAGGTGGCCGGCGCGCAGCGCCTTCTCAAAGGGCGCGTGCAGTTCCGCAGCGTCGGGGTCCTTGCCGTCGTCCAGATAGCGGGCCAGCAGCGACTCGTCCTCTTCCACCAGCTGGTCGATCAGCTCGCGATGGGCGTGGGCGATCGAATCGAAGTCCGCGTCGCCGGCGTCGTGCTCCAGCACGTCGAGCACTTCCTTGCGGCCATGCGCGGGCAGATCGAGCAGCAGGCACTCCTTGCCGAAGCGCTCGCGGATCTGGTTCACCAGTCCCGGCAGATCGAGATTGTCGGCGTCGATCTTGTTGATCACGACCATGCGCGCCAGGCCGCGCGCCTGCGCCGCGCGCATCATGCGCTCGGTGGCGAGCTCGATCCCGGTTTGCGCATTGATGACGACCAGTGCGGTCTCCACGCCGGCCAGCGCGGCGACCGCCTGCCCGGCGAAATCGGGATAGCCCGGCGTGTCGATCAGGTGCACATGCACGCCTTCGGCGGCGAAATTGACCAGGGCCGAATTCAGCGAATGGCCGGCGGTCTTTTCCTGCGCATCGAAGTCGCAGACGGTGCTGCCCTTCTCCACGCTGCCTTTCGCCACGATGGCGCCCGCCTTGAACAGCAGGGCTTCGGCCAGCGTGGTCTTGCCGGCGCCGCCGTGGCCGACGAGGGCAACGGCACGAATCGAATCGGTGGTATATGTCGCCATGATGCAGACTCCCCTGTTTTTTGCATTGCGGTAAATTCTACCCCGCTGAGTCCCGTCGCTCCGCTGCGCCGGCATGGTCGCGCGAAGGGATGCGCCACAGCACCGCCGCGGTGACGATGCCGATCGTCGCCAGCAAGGCTTGCAACCAGGGCAAGGCGGCGAAGGTCCACATCGAGGCGCAGATGGTCAGGCTCATCAGCGTGATGGCGATCACCTTGATTCGATACGGGATGCTGTGATGCCGACGCCATTCGATGATCAGCGGGCCGACGGTCGGATTGGCAATCAGCCGGCGGTAGAAGCGCTCCGAGGCCCGCGCATAACAGGCAGCAGCCACCAGAACGAAGGGCGTGGTCGGCAGGCCGGGCAGGAAGATGCCGATGATGCCCAGCAGCAGGGCGATGCTGCCGATAGTCCACAACACCACTCGCACGACCAGGGAGGGATGGAGTTCCGACTCGGGGATCTCCCACGTTTCCTCCTGCTCGCTCACTGCCGCAGCGCCCGCTCGATGAAGTGGCTCGGCACCGTGCTGCGCGGCACTCGGCCGGAGAACCAGCTGCGCACGTTCTGATCAAGCCCGATGCCGTGCATGTAGTTGTAGAGCGCCTTGTTCAGCGCGACGCCCAAGGCATCGTGATCGACGCCGGTCGGATCGATGAAACCGACGTCGTTCCTGGCAAACGAAACCTGGGGTAGGGGCTTGAGGGTCACGCCATAACGTTCGGGGTGTTGTCCCACCGGAGAATGCACGGTGCAGGCGAAGCGATGGAAGAAGCCGGACTGGATGCAGCCGGCGGCAAACAACTGGCGCACGTATTCGAGCGCGTCGACGGTGTCCTGCACGGTTTGCGTCGGGAAGCCGTACATCAGGTAGGCATGGACCAGGATGCCGGCATCGGTGAAGGCCTGTGTCACGCGCGCCACCTGCTCGACCGAAACGCCCTTCTGCATGAGTTTCAGCAGGCGGTCGGAGGCGACTTCGAGCCCGCCGGAAACCGCGATGCAGCCGCTGTCGGCGAGACGGGCGCAGAGCTCGGGAGTGAAGGATTTCTCGAAGCGGATGTTGCCCCACCAGGAGATTGCCCGCCCACGCCTTGCCAGCTCCTCGGCAAGCGCGCCGAGGGCCTTGGGCGGCGCGGCCTCGTCGACGAAGTGGAAGCCGGTCTGCCCGGTCTCGGCGATGACGGCCTCGATGCGGTCGACCAGTGTGCCGGCGGCTACCGCGTCGTAGCGCGAGATGTAGTCGAGCGACACGTCACAGAAGCTGCATTTCTTCCAGTAGCAGCCGTGGGCCACGGTCAGCTTGTTCCAGCGCGCATCCGACCACAGCCGATGCATCGGATTGAGCATGTCCAGCAGCGAGAGGTAGCGGTCGAGCGGCAGGCCGTCCCAGGTTGGCGTGCCGGCTTCGGCGAACGGAATGTCGGCGTCGGCGGGACGGCGCGCGTCGACATAGCGCACGTCGTTGTCGAGCCGCTGGAACGTCCGCACAAGATGTTCGCGCGGCCGCTTGCCCGCCAGATGATCGAGCAGCGCCAGCAGCGGTCGCTCGCCGTCGTCGAGCGTGACGTAGTCGAAGTAATCGAACACCCGCGGCTCGGCCAACTCGCGCAATTCGGTATTGACGAAGCCACCGCCGAGCACGGTGACGATGGCGGCGTCGTGCGCCTTGATCGCCTGGGCGATGCGGAAGGCGCCATAGACATTGCCGGGAAAAGGCGCCGACACCAGCACCACGCGCGGCGCATGGCGCTGCACTGCATCCAGCGTCAGCTCGCGCAGCGTACGGTCGATCAGGTTTTCCGGCGCGGCCAGCGCCTGCGCCAGCGGTTCGAAGCTGGCCTGGCTCTGCGCCAGCGATTCGGCATAGCGGACAAACTCGAAGCGCGCATCGACCGCCTCGCGCAGCACGTCGGCGACGTCGTCGAGATACAGCGTGGCGAAGTGGCGCGCCCGGTCCGTCACGCCGAGCACGCCGAAGGCCCAGGCCAGCGGGTCGCCGCCGTCGGGATCGACATAGGCATCGAGCGGCGCGAAACGCGATCCTTCGGGCAGGAAACGGCGGCCGGCGATACGGTGCGCGATCGAGGGATCGCGTCCCTGCAGGAAGGCCACCACCGGCTCGATGGCGGCCAGATACTGCGCGAAGGCCCGCTCGAAGGCTTGCAGGCGCGGCGTGCGCTGTTGTCGCGGCAAGGCGCCGATGCACTTGCGCACGGCGCCCAGTCCGTCACGCGAAAACAACCGTAGCACCAGCGCCAGGGCGAGGTCCTCCTGCACGGCGCTAAAGCCGCGCGAACGCAGGAAGCCGGTCAGATAGGCGGTCGCGGGATAGGGCGTGTTCAACTGCGTCATCGGCGGGATGACGGAGAGAATTTTCAGCGGCCTGGGGCATGGCGGTCGCGACTCGGGCATGGCTCAATGATAGAGCCTTTACCGCCTGGCGCCCGCCCGACGGCGGCATGAGCTATTCGTGGAGGAACAGCGAGCGGTTGCCGAACAGGGGAAAGTCGTGGTTGTCGGAATCGCGGCCTTCGACGTAGTCCTGGTGGTAGCGCTGGATCAGTTCGACCTCGCCCTTCGAACCGAAAATGAAGGCGGTGCGCTGGTGCAGGTCGGCCGGCGCCACGTCGAGGATGCGGCCGCGCCCGGTGGTGGCGCCGCCGCCCGCCTGTTCCATGATGAAAGCGATCGGATTGGCCTCGTGCAAGAGGCCGAGGCGGCCGCCCGTGTCGCGGGTCCTGGCATCGACCGGATAGAGGAAGACGCCGCCCCGGACCAGGACGCGATAGGCCTCGGCGATCAGCGACGCGACCCAGCGCATGCCGAAATCGCGGCCGCGCGGACCGGTCTTGCCGGCCAGGCATTCCTTGACGTAGCGGCGTACCGGCGGTTCCCAGAAACGCTCGTTGGACGCGTTGATGGCAAAGGTCGCGGCATTGTCGGGGAGCGCCACTTTCGCGTGGGTGAGGACGAACTCGCCGATCTCGCGATCGAGCATGAAGACATTGACGCCATTGCCGGTGGTCAGCACCAGCCGCGTCGATGCGCCATAGAGCATGAAGCCGGCCGCCACCATGCGGTTCCCCGCCTGGAGAAAATCGCCGGCCGCGATTTTCTTTTTGCCCACGGGCGCGCGCAGCACCGAAAAAATCGTGCCGGACATGAAGTTGATGTCGAGATTGCCGGAGCCGTTGAGCGGATCGAAGACCAGCAGATAGTTGCCGCGCGGGTATTTGGCCGGGATCGGCGTGACGCCGTCGGCGGTCTTGGAACTGATCCCCGCCAGACGCCCGGTGCGCAGGGTCGACTCGACGATGGCGTCGCACGCGGCGCGCTCCAGATAAACCCTCAAATCCACGTCATCGGCGCCCAGCCCGCCGCGCGAGACGCGATGACTGATGGTCTTGCAGGCCGTGACGATGTCGTTGAGCAGCACCGAGAAGTCGCCGCGGGCGTCCTTGACACGGCGCTGCTCCTCGATGATGAACTGGGTCAGTGTGATGCGTTCCCTGATCATGCTATCTCCCGAACCGCAATTCGCGAACACTCGGCGTCGCATGCGGACGCCGCCCGACTCCAATTCAATGGACCGACGAGTTCGACGCCAATACCGTGGCCGATCGGCGCGCGAGGCGGCCTGCTGCGCGCTGCCGCACCAACTGCGCCAGTTGTGCCGGACTCTCGCCGAAGAGGATGGCGCAGGCCTTGCGGCTGCCGCACATCACCGACTCGGCCAGCTGAACGGTGGCCCCGTCGGCAATCGGCTTGTTGTCGTAAGGCTGGGGCAGCAGGCTTTTGGGAACCGGCTTGCCCGCGTTGACGGCCGACGAAGTCAGCAGCAAAGACAGGATCGCAGACAGCGGCAGTATCGTGCGCAGCATGGGACGCCCCTCCACCTCAGCCGATTCGACCACTTCGCCCCGGCAGGCCTTTACGCTGTTGTGCCCGCCGCATCGTGTCGCTGCAAATCGAGCGCTTGATGAGACTTCTGAAGCAGCGTGTATATGCAGCAAATCCTAGCCTTCACCCCCGGAAAAAACAATCCGAACGAAAGACATAGGCGCCACGCGCCGACCATCGCGCTGGTCGCGACAGCTCAAATCGACGTGGTCAGCTGAACGAGCCAGTCAGGCGCCGCGCGCAGCACCCATGCTTCGAAAACCTTGTCCGCACCGCTGAGAATCGCCACGCCAAGAATCAGCATCACGCTCCCAAGCGCCTGTTTGCCAAGTTTTCCGGCGATCATCAGCCTTCCTCGCAGGCGCAACATGGCTTCCCGCGAGGCGAATCCGAGCACGATCAGGGGCAAACCGGCACCGAGACCGAACAGCGCCATGACGACCGCGACCTGGGCAAGGTTCTGTCCCTGGCTGGCCAGGGTGATCGCCGCACCGAGCGTAGGACCGACACATGGACTCCAGACGACGCCAAGCAGCACGCCGAGAATGAACTGGCCGCCCAGTCCGTCGAGCGTCAGCCGCGCCAGCACGGCCTGGCCGCTTCCCGACACGCCCGACGTCGCCATGGCGAACTTTTCCTGTAGTCGCGAGGACAGCAGGACGACGCCAAAGCCGAGCAGGATGACGGCTGCCGCGTCTCGAAACAAGCCCTGGTCGAGGCCAATCGCCACGCCCAGGCTGGCGACGAACACACCGACCGCGGTGAAGGAAAGCATCAATCCTGCGGCCAAGGCCAATGGCCCGAGGCGATGGGCGATTGCCGCCGTACCCAGCAAGATGGGCAACAGCGGCAACACGCAGGGCGACAGGGTCGATAGTCCGCCCGCCGCGAAGGACAGGCCGTAAGTACCCAGACCGAAGTCCATCGACGTCCCTTCAGATTGCCTTCTTCAACAGGGCCGCAATACTGTCCTTCCTGGTATCGCCGACCGAGCGGCCGACCTCCTTGCCGCCCTTGAACACAATCAGGGTGCTCTGCGTCGTCGCCTTGAAGCGCTTGACGACATCCTTCTGGCCGTCGAAATCGACGCGGAACGCCGTGATCCCCTTGAGCGCGGGGGTCGTCATCAGTGCCGAGACGATGGGTTGCTGCGCCTTGCAGGTGGGGCACCAGTCGGCATGAACCGCAATCAGGATGGGCTTGCCTTCCTGGTTCAGTGCGTCGAATCTTGCCGTGTCGAAGGGAAATTCTGCGCTCAGGGCAATGCCGGCGCCAAGCAAGGGCATCAGGATCAGGGTGCGAAGCAGTTTCAACATGGGACGCTCTCCGTAGGAATGGGGGTAACCTTGTTTAGTCGGCGCAGCGCCCGATTTCTTACAAGGCTTGCGTCGCGCAGCCAGATCTTGGGCAAATGTAAGAAATGCCGTTGCGGCCCGACTAATCGGCAACACGTCCGGAGCCCCCATGCGCGACACCGCCCCCCTGCTGCTCAAGTCGGATTTCCCGTCGATGCGCCGTGATCGATTGGAAACCCTGCAAGCCAATCTTGGCTATCGCTGCAACCAGTCCTGTTTCCATTGTCACGTCGCCGCCAGTCCCAAACGGACGGAAGAGATGTCCTGGGAAACCATGGTATCGCTACTGCGCTTCGCCGAACGGCAAGGCGCTACCACATTGGACCTGACCGGCGGCGCGCCCGAACTGAACCCGAACTTTCGCCGCCTGGTGCTGGCCGCCCGCGCCCAGGGGCTGCGCGTCATCGATCGCTGCAACCTGACGATACTCAACGGGCCCGGCCATGAAGACCTGGCCGACTTCCTTGCCGCCAATGCGGTCGAGATCGTCGCCTCGCTGCCCTGCTACCTGGAAGAGAACGTCGACCGCCAGCGCGGCGACGGCGTCTTCGAGGCTAGCCTGGCCGGTCTGCGCAAGCTGAATGCCCTGGGCTATGGCCTGCCGGACACCGGCAGGATTCTGAACCTGGTCTACAACCCGGTCGGACCGAGCCTGCCACCACCGCAGGAACCGCTGGAGGCCACCTACAAGGAACAACTGGCGATCCGCTACGGCATCGTCTTCAATCGCCTGTTCGCCTTGGCCAACATGCCGATCCAGCGCTTCGGCAGTCAGCTCGTTTCGCGCAATCAATTTGACGACTACATGGCGCTGCTGAAAGGCGCGCACCGCGACGAGAACCTGGCCGGGGTGATGTGCAAGACGCTGATCTCCGTAAGCTGGCAGGGCCATGTCCATGACTGCGACTTCAACCAGATGCTCGGCCTGCCGCTTGGCGATGCCGCCGCGCCGGTGCATGTGTCGACGCTGCTGGAACGGACTTTCGACGGCCTGCCGATCCGCGTCGCCGAGCACTGTTATGGCTGCACCGCCGGGCAGGGCAGCAGTTGCGGCGGTGCGCTCGACGCGCGGCCGGCAGACGCCGCAGCAGCCGCTGCCTGAATTTTCGTCAAGGAAGAAACGTCATGCATGAACTCGTCAAGGATTACTACGGCAATCAGCTGCAGTCGAGCGACGACCTGCGCACCTCCGCCTGCTGCGACGCCGATGCGGTGCCGGCCTGGCTCAAGCCGCTGCTGGCGCGCATCCATCCGGAGGTGCTGGCCCGCTATTACGGCTGCGGCCTGGTCTGCCCGGAACTGCTGAGCGGCTGCCGCGTGCTTGACCTGGGCTGCGGCTCGGGGCGCGACGTGTATGCGCTGGCGCAGCTCGTCGGCCCGTCCGGCCGCGTCGTCGGCGTCGATATGACGGCGGCGCAGCTGGCGGTGGCGACGCAGCATCGCGACCATCACAGCGCCGCCTTCGGCCACGCCGCGCCGAACGTCGAGTTCCAGCTCGGCTACATCGAACGCCTGGACGAACTCGGCCTCGACGCGGGCAGCTTCGACGTGGTGGTCTCCAACTGCGTCGTCAATCTCTCGCCGGACAAGGAGGCGGTGCTGCGCGGCGTACACCGACTGCTCAAGTCCGGCGGCGAGTTCTACTTCTCCGACGTCTATGCCGATCGCCGCGTGCCGGACGCAGTGCGCAACGACCCGGTGCTGTACGGCGAGTGCCTGGGCGGCGCGCTCTACTGGAACGACTTCCTGCGCCTGGCGCGGCAAAGCGGTTTTGCCGATGCGCGCCTGGTGACCGACCGGCCGCTGGAGATCACCGACCCCGAGCTGGCGCGCCGCGCCGGCGGCATTGCCTTCCACTCCGCCACCTGGCGGCTGTTCAAGCTCGACGGACTGGAGCCCGCTTGCGAGGACTACGGCCAGGCGGTGGCCTATCGCGGCAGCATCGCCGAACATCCGCACCGCTTCAAGCTCGACAAGCATCACGAGATGACGACGGGCAAGCTGTTTCCGGTCTGCGGCAACACCTGGCGCATGCTGGCGGAATCGCGCTTTGCGCCACATTTCGATTTCCATGGCGACTTCTCGCGCCACTACGGCATCTTTGCCGGCTGCGGCACGGTCATGCCGTTCGACGGCGCGTCGGCCGTGGATGCCAGGCCGGGTTGTTGTTGAGCGGCGGACTCATGCGCCTGTTCCTGCTGCCCCTGCTGGCGAGTCCGCTGCTCGCCGCCACGCTCGGCATCCTGGCCGCGCGCGTGGTGCGCCGTATGCCCGGCGCCGACTGCGCCTGTGTGGTCGCGCCGCTGTCCGCCGTGCCGGCAGGCGGCGCCGGCGTCACGGCCATGACGGCCGCCGTGCCGACCCTCCTGATCGCAGCAGACGGGCAATGCCGACAGCATCCCGGCGTGGTGGGGCGCATCTCCTTGTCCCGCGTCGGCGACCGCGCGCATGTAGCCTCCGCCGCGCTGATCTGCTTTGCGCGCGGCGTCAACGACACGCCGAAGCTGGCCGCGCTGCTGCTGGCCGGGCATGCGCTGAATGCGACGGCGGCGGCGCTGGCCATCACGATGGCCATGGCCGCCGGGGGGCTGCTCCACACCCGTCGGGTGGCCGTCACCATGAGCCGGCGCCTGACGCGCATGGACCACGGCCAGGGCCTCGCGGCGAACCTCATTACCGCAGCGCTGGTGCTGTTCGCCAGCAAGCTGGGCCTGCCGGTATCCACCACCCATGTCGCGGTCGGGTCCATCGCCGGCATCGGCGCCGGCGCCGGGACCGTCGATTGGGCTACCATGCGCAGCATCGCGCTGTCCTGGATCGCCACCCTGCCGCTGGCCACCATGCTGGCGTGGCTGACGACGCTGGTCGTCGGGGCATCATGATCGCCGTCCCACCAGCGCCGACTCACAAAACAACACGAGGAACCACAATGCAAACAAAACCACTGGAAGGCGTCCGCGCCTGCGTCTTCGACGCCTACGGCACCCTGTTCGACGTCAGCAGCGTCGCCCGTGGGGCGCAGGATGCACTCGGCGACCGCTGGCAAGCGCTATCCGACCTGTGGCGCACCAAGCAACTGCAATACACCTGGTTGCGCGGCCTGGGCGGACACCACGCCGATTTCTGGCAGGTGACCGGCGACGCGCTCGATTTCGCCATGAGCACGCTCGGCATTCGCGACGACGGCCTGCGTGCGCGGCTGATGGATCTGTATCTGCGCATCGCCGCCTACCCCGAAGTACCGGCCATGCTGGCCGAGTTGCAAGCGCGCGGCATCAAGCTGGCGATACTCTCCAACGGCACGCCGGACATGCTGGCGGCGGCGATCAATAATTCAGGCATTGCCGAGTATTTCGACGCCGTGCTGTCGGTCGAGGAAGTCGGCGTGTTCAAGCCGCATCCGGATGTGTATGGCATGGCGCCGACGCGGCTGGCCTTGGCGAACGAGCAAATCTGCTTTCTCTCGTCCAACGGCTGGGACGCGTTTGCCGCCAAGGCGTTTGGCTTTCAGGTGCTGTGGTGCAACCGCTTCGGCCAGGCGCCCGAGCGCATTCCCAGCCCGCCGGATGGCGAGATCGCCGACCTGTCGCTGCTGCCGGCCCGGCTTGCGCGCTGAATGATGTTTCGCCAGGACCTGTCGCAGCCCTTCAGGCGGACCATGGGTTGCAGCGGCGGCGGGTAGCGGAGATCGCCCAATGCGGCGATTGCTCGATCATCCTGCAGGAGCTTACTGAATGCATGCCGCCGGCCCGGTGCTGCGCGACATCGTGCTGGTCGGCGGCGGCCACAGCCACGTCGTGGTGCTGCGCATGTTCGCCATGCGGCCGCTGCCCGGCGTGCGCCTGACGCTGATCTGCACCGACACCGACACGCCCTACTCCGGCATGCTGCCGGGCTACATCGCGGGGCATTACAGCTTCGACGCGGTACACATCGACCTGCGTCGCCTCGCCGAATTCGCCGGCGCCCGCTACTACCGCGACGAAGTCATCGGCATCGACCGTGCCGCGCGCCAGGTGATCTGCCGCCAGCGCCCGCCGGTCAGCTACGACGCGCTGTCGATCAACATCGGCTCGACGCCACGCCTCGGCCAGGTTCCCGGTGCCGCCGAGCACGCGGTGCCGGTCAAGCCGATACGCCGTTTCAACGAACGCTGGCTGGCGCTGTTCGAGCGCGTGCGTGTACATGCAGGACCGATCACGATCGCCGTGGTCGGCGCCGGTGCCGCCGGGGTCGAACTGACGCTGGCCATGCAGTACCGCTTGCGCAATGAATTGACGGTGCTCGGCCGCGACCCCGACGGACTGAGTTTCCACTTGTTTTCCGCCGAGGCGGAGATTCTGCCGACGCACAATGCCGCCGTGCGTCGCGCTTTTGAGTCGGTGCTGGCGCAGCGTGGCGTGACGCTGCATCGCACTGCCGAGGTAAGTCTGGTTGAGGCGGGTCGCCTGCAGGTGCGCGACGGAACGACGCTCGCGGCCGACGAGATCGTCTGGGTCACCCAGGCCGGCGGTGCGGCCTGGCTATCGGACACGGGCCTCGCTCTCGACGAGGCCGGCTTCATTCGCGTCAATGAGACCCTGCAAAGCGAGACCGACCCGCTGATCTTCGCGGTTGGTGACTGCGCCGCGATGAACGGCCATCACCTGGAAAAGGCCGGCGTCTTCGCCGTGCGCATGGGCCCGCCGCTGGCCGAGAACCTGCGCCGCGGCATCACCGGGCAAGAACTGCTGCCCTATCGCCCGCAGTCGCGCTGGCTGGCCCTGATCTCCACCGGCGACCGCCATGCGGTGGCCTCGCGCGGCTGGCTCTACGCACGCGGCGACTGGGTCTGGCGCTGGAAGGACTGGATCGACCGGCGCTTCATGCGCAAGTTCGCCGAGTTGGCGCCGATGGCCGCCACGGCGCCGGTCGCCGACCAAGTCCCGCTCGCGCCCGAAGAACAGGCGCAGGCCCTCTCGGCCGTCGCCATGCGCTGCGGCGGCTGCGGCGCCAAGGTCGGCGCGTCGGTGCTGGCGCGTGCCCTGGCGAGCGTGCAGCCGATCGAACGCGAGGACGTGCTGATCGGCCTGCACGCGCCCGACGATGCCGCCGTGCTACGGGTGCCGCCCGGAAAGGCCATGGTGCACACGGTGGATTTCTTCCGCGCCTTCATCGACGACCCCTGGATCTTCGGCCGCATCGCCGCCAACCACGCGCTGGGCGACATCTTCGCCATGGGCGCCGCGGCGCAGTCGGCGACGGCCATCGCCACGGTGCCGCCGGGGCTCGAAGCCAAGGTCGAAGACAGCGTATTCCAGATGATGGCAGGCGCCGTGGCGGTGTTGAACGAAGCCGGCTGCGCCCTGGTCGGCGGCCATACCGGCGAAGGCAGCGAACTGGCACTGGGCTTCGCCATCAACGGCCTGATCGACGAGAACCTGAACGGCATACTGACCAAGGGTGGCATGCGCCCTGGCGACGTGCTGGTCCTGACCAAGCCGATCGGCACTGGCACGCTATTCGCCGCCCATGCCCGGTTGAAAGCGCGCGGGCGCTGGATCGACGCAGCGCTCGAATCCATGCAGGTGTCGAATCGCAACGCGATGCCGGTTCTCATCGCCCACGGCGCGACGGCCTGCACCGACCTCACCGGCTTCGGCCTGCTCGGCCATCTGGTCGAGATGACCCGGCCTTCCGGCGTCGATGCCGAACTCGAGCTCGCCGCGCTGCCGCTGCTCGACGGCGCCGCGGAATGCATCGCGGCCGGTATCCTCAGCTCGCTGCAGCCGGCCAACCTGCGCCTGCGCCGCGCGCTGAAGAACCAGGAAGAAGCACTCAAGCATCCGAACTACCCGCTGCTGTTCGACCCGCAAACCGCCGGCGGCCTGCTTGCCAGCGTAGCGGCCGAACGGGCCGATGCCTGCCTTGCCGCGCTGCACGAAGCAGGCTACCCGCACGCGGCACGCATCGGCCGCGTGCTGCCGCAGGGCACGGCGCTGGAGCCGATCCGGCTGATCTTATAAAAGTCGGCGCCGGCGATACGGCGGTTGTTCGGCCGCGGCCGCCTTTCGCCCGAATCAGCGCGACAGGAGTGAAGGACCGCAATGCAGAAATTTGGTGAACTCACACTCGCGGCCAACAGAAGACCGTGATGACGGACAGAGCTTTCCGGCGGGATGTTTCGTTTCATAACGCCCTGCCTTGACGGTTTGTTCGCTATTCTCAATCGTTCGCGGAACGTGAACAAAGCTGCTTTGCGAACAATTGGTTGACGTCGATGTTCATTTAATTGTAATGTTCACGTAACGTGAACAAATATAAATTCCGAACAATGAACCCGCCTAACGATAAATGGCAGGCAATGTTGCAGCGAGCCTTGGACGCGTTGCACAGGACAACAGGTATTGCCGGCCAGGTGATTGAACGAGAGCCGATGGTGGCCCAGGGTTTTCGTGCGGACGCTCGGATCGAAGTCGAAGCAAACGGACAGCGCTATCCCTATCTGGCCGAAATCAAACGCGTCGATCGCTTCGCAATCCTGGGGGATATCAAGCGTCAGTGCGCCCAGTATGGCGATCAACTGCTTCTGGTAGCACCCCGCGTCACCGCAGAAGCTGCCGAAAAATGCCGCGAACTCGATCTGCAATTTATCGACACCATGGGCAATGCCTATCTGCGAGGCCCCGGATTGTTTGTTCTGGTGAAAGGACAGCGACCCATTGCAGGAGAAGACTTGCACCTGGCAGCGCCAGAGGGCAAACGCGCAGGTACCGCAACCAACTTGCGCGTCTTTTTCGCCCTGCTCTGCAAACCACAACTGCTCAATGCACCCTACCGCGACATCAATCGGGCCGCCGGTGTCGCGCTCGGCACGGTGGGATGGGTATTCTTCGACCTGAATGGCAGAGGCTACATCACAGGGGGGAAAGGCAAGGGCGACAGAGTCCTCCTTCAGCGCCAGAAGCTGGTGCAAGAGTGGGTAACGAACTACCCGATCAAGCTGCGTCCGAAACTCAATCCACGAAGATTCCGCGCGCCGAAAGCCGACTGGTGGAAAGAGGTCGATATCACCAAATACGGCGCCCAGTGGGGGGCAGAGGTCGCTGCAGAGAAATTGACCGGTTACCTGCGGCCCCACGCACTCACCATCTACCTGCACAAGGAGCAAGCTCAGAAGAATCTGACCCGACTGGTGGCAGGGCACAAACTGCGCGCAGACCCGCAGGGCGACATAGAAATCCTCGACGCCTTCTGGGATTTCGAAGACGAAAAACCGATCCCGGAAACGGTGCCACCCTTGTTGGCCTATGCCGATCTGATAGCGACGCTGGACCCCCGCAACCTGGAAGCCGCAAAGCTGATACATGACCGCTATCTCGCGACCGCTGAAGCCCAAGCCTGACCGCCCGGTCGAGCCGATCGCCCTATTGGTGATTCAGGAAATCCAAAAAGCGTCAAAAGCACTGGGCCTTCCGGTATTTCTGGTTGGTGCGATGGCGCGCGTCATCCTGCTCGAACACGTGCATGGACTGACGGCCGGGCGTGCGACCACCGATGTGGATTTCGCCTTTGCGTTGGACAACTGGGATCAATTCACAGCGATCAAGGCATCCCTGCTGGCCAACGCCGATTTCGAGCAATCGAAACATGTGGCCCACCGCCTGCATTTCCGTCCGGAAGGCTTGGAGCACCAGTACAAAGTCGATCTGATTCCGTTCGGTGGAATTGAAACCAGCCCCAACACCATAGCCTGGCCGCCGGACATGGCCGTGTTGATGAACGTTGCGGGCTTTGGCGATGCCTTGGCTGCCGCCGTGAGTGTTCAAGTAAGCCCCGGAATCGAAATCGCCGTTGCCTCGCTGCCTGGAATTGCAATCCTGAAACTGTTCGCATGGGCCGATCGGGGACAGGAATCCGCTGCACCTGGCCGCCATCAGCGTGCCCGCAGGATTGCGCGCCGACGGCCCGCCCTTCGGCCTGCAACTGCTCGGCTTGCCGTTTTCAGATGCCAACCTACTGCAACTGGCCGGGCGGTTTCATGCGGCGGTCGCGGGCAAGACGCAATGCTATGAGCGGCGGCAATTCGCGTGACTGGCCGTTCGCCGCACTCAGCGCGAGGGGTGAATGACCGCAACGTGGGAATTTGCTGAACTCACACTTTCGGCCATGAACGGTCCTTCGACTTCACGGCTACAAGGTCCACTCCTTGCCCAAAGCCGTCATCTCACCTGGCCCCTCGGTCAGGGTCATGCACTGTGCTACTTCGCGTAGGCGCGCAAGAACAAATCCACGTTGGCTTTGATGAGCCGCGCGTCTTCGCTGGCCTTGGGCTTGCCCAGACCCAGCATGACCCGGATGTCGGCAGATCCGAGGAACAGGGACAAGAACTGGTCCGCGGCTTCGTCGGCATTGCGGATGGACAGGCTGCCGGCCGACGCGGCCGCGCGCAGATAGTCTGCCACCTGGTGAATCAGCTCTTCGGGGCCCTGCCGATAGAAGGCCTCGCAGGCTTCGGCATGCTGGCTAGTAACGGCGAACATCAGGCGGAACGTTCCCACCGCTTTGTCTGATCGCTTCAGTTGCAAAAACGCCTTCCCGATCAGCGTGAGGGCATTTTCCGGATCGCGGGGATCGAGCGCTCCGCGAGGGATCGAGGCAAAGACCTCCTCCGTGCAACTCGCGACGGCCGCCTCGAACAGCGCCTCCTTGGTCGGGAAGTAGCTGTAGATCGTCACCTTCGACACGCCGGACGCCTTGGCGATCGCCTCGACGCTCGCCCGCTCCAGGCCGTGTTCCAGAAACTGCTGGGCTGCGGCCTCCAGCACACGCTTGAGGCGCTCCGGGTCGCGCGGTCGGCCGCGCCTGGGAACATCGGTATTCATACTTAACTTGACCGTTCAGTAAATAGATGTAGAATGCAATTACTTTACCACACAGTATAGTAATTGAGGCGAGCATGGAAAACGGACATAAGGCCGCAGTGGCCGTGGCACGCGAGGGAGCCCTCTCCCTGGCGATGGTTGCTGCGCTCGCCTTGGGCGGGTGCGCTACCGATCCTGACATTCCGAGGCCGCAGGTCTCGCCGAGTGCGGCGTATCGGCATGGCGGGAATGCGCCCGCCGCCGCTCCGAAGACGGACCTCGGCTGGTGGCACCAATTCCAGGACGTACGACTGGTGCATCTGGTGGAACGTACCGCACGGGCGAATCACGACATCCGCATTGCGGTGGAAAGGGCGCGACAAGCGCGGGCCGGTACGGTGGCGGCGGACTCCCGGCTTTTGCCGAGCGTCAATCTCGCCGCGGCCCGTGCCGACAGCAGCACCGGTCTTCCGCCACAAGTGAAGCAATCGATGCCGGACATCAAGGCCAGCCGGACAGGTTTCGACGTGGCGTGGGAAATCGATCTGTTTGGTGGCGCGAGCGCGGCGGCGGATGCGGCGGCAAGGGAGGCGGAGGCCGCCGCGCATGGAATCGCCGGGGCGCAGTTGATCGCCAGCGCGGAGGTCGCGCGGCAGTATTTCCTGTGGCAAGGCGCGCGGCAACGGCTCGAAATCCTCGAGTCATTGCTGCGAACTCAGCGCGATACCGAGCGCATGACCCGCAGCCGCCACCGGGAGGGCATGGCGAGCGAGTTCGACGTGGCGCGGGCTGCCGGCGAGGCGCTGAACCTGGAGGCTGCACTGCCTGCCTTGCGTACGCTGATGGCGGTCACGGAAGGTCGCATGGCCGTGCTCACCGGATCGGATCCGTCGCTGCCGGTTCCCGAGCTTCACGCGACGGACGGCTTCCGTTGGGCGCTTCCTGAGGATCCTCTCAGCGGGCAGCCGGCCGATCTATTGCAGCGGCGGCCGGACCTCCTTGCCGCCGAGCAGCGCCTTGCCGCGGAATCCTCGCGCCTGGCCGAGGCGAAATCCAATCTCTTCCCGAAGATATTCCTCAGCATCTTGTTCGGTCGCCAGAGCTTGATGCTCAACGACACCCTCGATCTTCCGGCGTCGCGCTACTCCAACGCGGCCCTGGCCTTCGGGCTACCGCTGTTCAACGCGGGGCGGGTCCGCGCCGGCGTCGAGGCGCAATCCGCCAAGGAGCGCGAAGCCCTGTTGTTCTACGAGAAGGCGATTCTCGGTGCCGTCGAAGACGTCGAGAACAGCCTCGTCGTCATGGCCGGAGAACGGCGGCGGGTGGACGCGCTGGCCGCGACAGCACGGCAGCGGGACAAGGCGGTCGGCCACGCAACATCCTTGTTCCGGGAGGGACAGATCGACCTGCTTCAGTTGCTCGACGTGCAGCGCGCCAGGCTAGCCACCGAACTGGCTCTGGCCGAGGCCAAGGCGGACCGAGCCATCGGCTACGTGCACCTCTACAAGGCGCTGGGCGGAGGCTGGGAGGCGTTGCCTGCTCCGGCCAGCGCGCAAGTCGCAACGAGTTCACCTTCTGGAGCGGAACAATGATTGGAACACCGAAATACAGAGGCGCGGCAACGACCGCATTCGCTTTCGCAGTGATCGCCGGTCTTGCGGCCTGCGGCGAAAAGCCGACGCCGCAGGCAAAGCCGCATCCCGTTCTGGTGACGACGGTGCGCAATCTTCCCGGCGGGCAGGAACGGGCATTCACGGGCGTCGTGCGCGCCCGCTACGAGTCGGACCAGGGCTTCCGAACCGCTGGGAAAGTCGTGATCCGACTGGTCGAGGTCGGACAGATGGTCAAGGCGGGGCAGCCGCTCGCACGTCTCGATGCGGCCGACTATGAATTGGCGGCACACGCGGCCGAGGACCAATTGCAGGCGGCTCGCGCCGACGCCGAGCAGGCGGCGGCCGACGAGGCGCGCTTCCGGCGCCTGCTTTCCGACCATTCGGTCGCCGTGGCCGATCACGAACGGCAAAAGGCCAGAGCCGATGCAGCGGCAGCACGCCAAGCCCAGGCGCAACGCCAATCGGATCTGGCGCGCAACCGGGCGAAGTACGCGACGCTCTTCGCGGAGTTCGACGGCGTCGTGACCTCCGTGCGCTTCGAAATCGGTCAAGTCGTCGCCGAAGGGCAGCCCGTCGTCACCATCGCTCGACCGTCCGAGCTTGAGGTGGTGGCGGATCTCCCCGAAGAGATGGCTCGGGATGCACGCTCGCTGGCAGCGTCTGCAAGCTTCTGGGATGTGCCCGACCTCGTCGTTCCGCTCAAGCTGCGGGAGCTTGCCCCATCGGCCGCGGCCCAGACGCGCACGTTCCGCGCGCGCTTCAGCGTCGTCGACAAGTCTCCAGCGCTGCGTCAGGCTCTGCATCTCGGTACGACGGCCAACCTGCTACTTGCAGGAAAGGGCGACGCGCCTGCGGCATTGCTGCCCGCGACGGCGCTTCTCAAGACCGATGGCAAGGCCATCGTATGGCAGGTGGACGACTCGGGAAAGCGCGTGGTGGCGAAGCCGGTGGAGGTGATCGGCTACACCGACGAGGCCGTCCTGGTTCGCGGACTGCCGGACGGCGCGAAGGTTGTCTCGGCTGGCATACAGAAGCTCGATGCCGGGCTCAACGTCTCCCCCATCGAACGCAGCGCGAGCGGCATGAATCTCGGCGTATCCGAGGCTCGATCGGCAAAGGCGGGCGCGCCTGGGGAGCGGTCGTGAAGGGATACAACCTCTCGGCCTGGGCAGTCACGCACCGCTCCATGGTGCTGTTCATGATCCTCGCGATCCTCGTCACGGGGATATTTTCCTACACCAAGCTCGGCCGCTCGGAAGACCCGACCTTCAATGCGCCAATGATGACGGCGGTAGTCATTTGGCCGGGGGCCACGGCGCAGGAGGTCCAAGACGAAGTCATGAACCGGATCGAACGCCGCTTGCGCGAACTCGACGGCTTCGATTTCGTGAAGACTTTCTCGCGTCAAGGCTACGGCGCCATTTCCCTGCGCATGAAAGGCCGCATGTCCCGAGAGGAACTGAGGGAGGCCTGGTACCAGGCGCGCAAGAAGATCGGCGACGTCCGGCAGGAGCTGCCCGACGGCGTACGCGGCCCGTATTACAACGACGAGTACAACGACGTCTACATGTCGCTTTACGCCGTGCGCGGGGATGGCCTCACCATGGCGGAACTCCTCGAATACGCCGAGAAGATCAAGGTCGACCTGCAGGCCGTGCCGACCTTGAGCAAGGTCGACATCCTCGGCAAGCAGCCGGAAAAGGTTTTCGTCGAATTGTCGACAAAACGACTCGCGGCGCTGGGCATGACGCCCCAGGATGTGATGGACGCGCTGGCCAGGCAAAACCTGATGAGCCCCTCGGGCTCGGTGGATACCGGCTCGGACCGTGTCTTCGCCCGCGTCGACGGGGCGTTCCGCAGCGCCGCGGATGTGGCGAAGGTCAGCATCGAGGCGGGTGGCCGGCTGCTGCGGCTTTCGGACATCTCGACGGTACGCGCCGGCTATGAGGATCCCCCGAGCTACGCGATTCGGCACAACGGTCATCCGGCGCTGGTGATCGCCACGACCATGAGTCCCAATGCCAACATCCTGAAGGTCGGCCAGGCCGTCGACGCAAGGATGGCGGCCATCCAGGAGAGCCTGCCAAGCGGCATCAGCGTGGAAAAGTATGCCGACCAGCCGCGCGTGGTCGAGGAGTCGGTTTGGGAATTCGAAAAGTCCTTCCTCGAAGCCTTGGCTATCGTGCTGGGCGTATCTTTCCTGTCGCTGGGACGGCGCGCGGGCCTCGTGGTCGCGGCGTCGGTGCCGCTGGTGCTGGGGATCGTGCTGATCGTCATGTATCTGGCCGGCTGGAACCTCGACCGCATCTCGCTCGGCTCGCTCATCATCGCGCTCGGCTTGCTGGTCGATGACGCCATCATCGCGGTGGAGATGATGGTCGTAAAGATGGAGCAGGGATGGGACCGCGTCAAAGCCGCAACCTTCGCCTATACCTCGACGGCCTTTCCCATGCTGACGGGCACCATCATCACCGTGGCCGGCTTCATGCCGGTGGGGTTCGCCAAGTCGATCGCCGGGGAGTATGCGGGAGGCATCTTCTGGGTGGTCGGCGTGGCCTTGATCGCGTCCTGGTTCGTTGCGGTGGTGTTCACGCCCTATCTCGGGGTGATGCTGCTGCCGGCAAACATGGCGCACGGCAGCCATGGCGATCCCTATGATCGACCGGCGTACCGCCGCCTGCGCCGCTGGGTCGATTCATGCGTCGCGCACCGCTGGAAGGTACTCTCCGCGACGGGTGCCCTGTTCCTCCTTGCCGGTGCCGGCATGCTGCTGGTCCAGCAGCAGTTCTTTCCCACCGCCTCCCGCCCGGAGCTGATGGTCGAGCTGCGCATGAAGGAGGGCGCGTCGTTTCAATCGACGCAGGAACAAGTCCAGATCTTCGAAAAGCTGCTGGCGCAGGATCCGGACGCGAAACACTTCACGGTCTATACGGGTGCAGGGGCGCCGCGTTTTTACCTGTCGCTGGAACCGGAACTTCCCAATCCGGGCTACGCGCAGTTCGTGATCATGACCTCCGGCACCGAGGCGCGCGAGGCTTTGCGCACCCGCTTGCTCGACTACTTCGCTCGCGACGAGGCGCAGCCGCTCGTTCGCGGCCGGGTGCTGCGGCTTGAATTCGGCCCTCCGGTGGGCTTCCCGGTCCAGTTTCGGGTCATCGGCCCGGATGCCGATACCGTCAGGGGAATCGCCTACCGCGTGCGGGACATCGTGAGGCAGAGTGGGCTGGTGCGCGACACTCAGCTCAACTGGAACGAGCGCGCTCGCACCTTGCGCGTTCGTGTCGACCAGGACAAGGCCCGCCTGCTCGGCCTTTCTTCCGCCGAGGTATCCGGCGCGCTGCAAACCGTCCTCTCCGGGGCGCCCGTCACGCAAGTCAGACGCGGCGAGGAATTGATCGACGTCGTGATACGCGCCGACGCCGACGAGCGCAAGAAGCTGGGCAGTCTTCGCGACATCAATCTGTTTTCCCGGACCGGCGCGGTAGTGCCGCTGTCGCAGATCGCCACGATCGAGCCGGCCTTCGAGGAGCCTGTGCTCTGGCGCTGGAATCGGAACATGGCGATCACCGTGCGCAGCGACTTGGCCGACGGCGTGCAGGGGCCCTATGCCACCGAGCAGATCTGGCCGTCGCTAAAGCCGGTGTTGGACGACTTGCCATCGGGATACCGGATCGAAAAGGGCGGCGCGATCGAGGAAAGCGACAAGGCGAACACAGCCCTGCTCGCCATCTTCCCGGCGATGTTCCTGGTCATGCTGGTGTTGCTGATGATGCAGCTGCAAAGCTTCTCCCGGATGTTCATGGTCTTCATGACAGCGCCGCTGGGGTTGATCGGTGTGGTGCCGGCGTTGCTCACCTTCAATGCGCCGTTCGGCTTTGTCGCCTTGCTCGGGGTGATTGCCCTGGGCGGCATGATCATGCGCAACTCGGTGATCCTCGTCGACCAGATCGAGCGGGACATCGGCTCCGGCGTTCAGCCGTGGCAGGCCATCGTCGGTGCCACCGCGCGCCGCACTCGCCCCGTGGTCTTGACGGCCGCGGCCGCCATCCTGGCGATGATCCCGCTTTCGCACAGCGTCTTCTGGGGGCCGATGGCGATTTCGATCATGGGTGGCCTTGTCGTGGCGACCGTCCTGACGCTCGGCTTCGTTCCTGCCCTCTATGCGGCCTGGTTCAAGGTCGAGCGTTCCGCGTAACGAACCTGCCGCGACTAAAGGATTTGGCAAGTGCTTTCCAGCGTAAGTCGCACGTCTCTAACCCACCACAAGAAGGAGCAACCATGTCGCAATCTTCAGCCGTCGTCGTTACCGGCGTATCGTCCGGCATTGGGCGCACCACCGCGGAGCGGTTTGCAATGCGGGGATGTCGGGTCTTCGGCACCGTGCGCAGCGTCGCCAAAACCAAACCCTTGTCCGGTGTCGAGTTGATCGAAATGGATGTGCGCGACGACGAGTCCGTGAGCCCCTCTCGGTTCGGCTCCCCCTTGCCTCGATCAAAGGGGTAGCCTAGTCTGAAGTTCCGCGCTGCCGTACTTACAAAGGCAGCGGCAACCATCTGTTATTACTGAAGGATTTATGGATTTTTGGGCCTGTTATTGGATAT
>Ga0156014_1088_pt2 | contig 36507 bp, 35 predicted proteins | sample RifCSPlowO2_02_FD_107668 | JGI IMG/M metagenome (GOLD analysis project Ga0156014, IMG submission 107668) | Rhodocyclales bacterium RIFCSPLOWO2_02_FULL_63_24 | reverse complement strand
ATCGCGGCATCGAGTTCACCACCATCAACATGCCGCTGGTGAAGACGCCGATGATCGCCCCGACCAAGCTCTACGACCACGTGCCGACGCTGACCCCGGACGATGCCGGCGACATGATCGTGGATGCCATCGTGAACCGGCCGGTGCGCATCGCCACCCGTCTCGGCATCTTCGGCCAGGTCTTGCACGCGGCGGCGCCGCGCGTGGCGCAGATCGTGATGAACACCACCTACCGGATGTTCCCCGACTCCTCGGCGGCAAAGGGCAAGAGCGATGCGCCGGTCATGCCTTCGGCCGACCAGATCGCCTTTACCCAGCTGATGCGCGGGATACATTTCTAGACAGCACCGAAAGGCACGACTCCCCGGCTTCGGGCCGGGAGTCGGCGCCGGCACTACGGCGACTCCAGCACCTCCAGCAACTTGCCCAGCATGCGCGGCGACAAGGCCATGCCGAGATGGCTGACGCCGCCGACGGCAACCGTGGCCGCACCCGCCAGGGCCGCAGCCTGCTCCTGCGGAAACACATAGTTGTCGTGGCCGCTGTAGATCGACACCGATCCCGGCGGCAGGGTCTCGGCGGCGGCCAGATCCTTCAGCCAGGGGCTGCCAAGTCTCATTTGGCGCGCGTTCTGACCCAGGCCGAGGCAAGCCAGACGGCTACCCTGGTGCGGCGAACCCAAGGTGACGATGCGCGCCACCTTGCCCGTGCCGTGACGCCGCAGATAGGCACGAATGGCAAGCCCTCCCATGCTGTGGCCGACCAGGATGAGTTGCGGCGCACCGGTCGCCGCCAGCACTGCGTCGACCCGCCGCGCGATACCTGGCGCGTAGCTGTCGATGTCCGCAAACACCGGCTCGAGGCTGTGCGTCGCGACGGTCCAGCCGGCGGCTTCCAGCTTGCGCCGCAGCCAGAACCAGAAACCGCGATTGCACTGGTAGCCGTGGATCAGCAGCAGCGGCGTGCGCCGCGCGGCGCAATGCGCCAGGCGGTCCGGCCCGAGCCAGAAGTTCTCGAAAGGAATGATCGCGGCGAACATCAGGACGAAGGCAAGATATTCCGCCGCGAACATGCGCAGCGCGCCAAGCGGCCCGATGCGCAACTCGGGCGGCACCGCATTGCGATTGCCCAGCATGAGGCCGAAGGTCAGCCCGACGATCAGCAGGCGCACTCCAAGAAAACCACCCAAAGCAAGGCCGGCAGCCTGCGCCGGGGTCCAGCCGCCGCGGCCGACCAGCACCGCGCCGAGCAGGACATAGAACAGCAGTTCGCCGAACAGCAGCCAGCGGAATTGCCGTGCCGCCATCGCCGACTCCTGCTTCAGGCGAGGGGCGCGGCCGGCCGCCCCGTGATTGACTGCGCCAGCGCCGAGGCGTTGCGCGCGACGATGCCATACACCGACTGCTGCGGATTGGCGCCGATGCTGGTGGGGAACAGCGAGCCGTCGGCCACCGTGACATTGCCGAGCTGGTGATGGCGTCCGCGCGGATCGACCACCGACCTATCCGCGTCGGTACCCATGGCGCAGCCGCCCATGACATGGGCGCTGACCACGCGCATGGTCAGCGCCTGCATCGGCAGCCGCGCAATGCCCTCTTTGGCCGCGGCCCAGCTGTCCCAGCCGCTGCATTCCTCGTGCACCGCGTAAACCTTCTTCGCCCCTGCGGCAAACTGGATTTCGGCCATGCTCAGCAGGGCGCGCCGTGCGCCGTCCCAGATCACATCGTCGAGCGGGTAGTCGAGCAACGGCGTGCCGTCGTCGCGCAGGCGCACCTGGCCGCCGCGACTGGCCGGGTGGAAGCCGTCGCGCAGCAGGGCGAGCAGCACCTGGGCCTGGTTGAACTGCTGCATCAGGGTCGCATGGCCGGCGCCGAAGCCCTGCAGCGTGGTGGCGAACAGCACCGGATGCAGCGGCGGCGCTTCGAGCTTGTAGCCCAGCGGGCCGTCGATCGGCAAGTTGTCGAGGAAGTGATCGGAATACAGGCTCTGCGGCGCACCCGCGTGACCGGCGACCACCGAATCCATCAGCGCCGAACTGATCACCGTCGGATGCAAAAAGCTGCGCCGACCGAGCTGGCCCGACGGATCGGGCGCCGCACTGCGCAGCAGCAACGCCGGGCTGCCGATGGCGCCCGCGGCGAGCACGAAGTGCTTGGCGCGCAGCCGCACGCGGCGCGCCTGCGGATGAATCCCGGCCGCATCCATGGCTACGCATTCGAGCGCCGTCGCCTTGTCGCCGGCGAAGACCAGACGCTCGGCGCGCAGGCCGGAATAGATCGTCGCCCCCAGATCGAGCGCGGCCGGCAGTGTCGTCACCAGCATCGACTGCTTGGCGTTGGTCGGGCAGCCGGTGCCGCAGTAGCCCAGGTTCCAGCAGCCATTCACGTTGCGCCGGATCACCTGGGTGGCGATGCCGAGCTTGCTCGCGCCGGTGCGCAGGATTTCGTTGTTGGCATTCGGCGGCACATACCAGGCGCTGATCGACAGCCGTCGTTCGACCATCTCGAACCAGGGCAGCAAGGCTTCCTGCGTGTAGTCGGCGAGCCCGAAGTTGCGCTGCCAGAACGCCAGCGTGGCCGGCGGTGTGCGAAAGCTGCTGGTCCAGTTGACCGTGGTCGAACCGCCGACACAGCGTCCCTGCAGGATGTTGATGCCCTTGTCGGCCGTCTTGCGCGCCGCGGATTCCTGGTACAGGTCCGGATAGGCCTCGGCCTCGCGCATGTGGAAATCCTGCGTCGAACGCAACGGGCCTTCTTCGACGACGATCACGCGCAAGCCCGACCTGGCCAGGATCTCGGCACTGATGCCGCCGCCGGCGCCGCTGCCGACGATCACCACGTCGGCCTCGTCTTCGCGATCGCCGTCGAGCTTCGCGGCGTCGATCACCTTCCAGCCGCGCGCGATGCCCTCCGGGTAAGGGTCTCGGATCATGATTTCACCAGCACGGGCGGACCGGGGTAGGCAATCGCGGTCCAGGATTGCGGATCGGCATACCAGGCGCCGAGCACCAGATCGTGCAGCGCCTGATAGCCGCTTTTCAACAAGTCGAGGCGGCTGTGCTGCCAACGCCGCAGGAAGCCCTCGATGTCGGCCGCGCTGGCCCGATCCCAGGACGCCGTGACCCCGGCCACCGCGACGCGGGTCGGGGCGAAGGCCAGCAGTGCGAACAGTTCCGCCACTTCCTTCTGTGCCGCGGCGCTGAGGGCGCCGACCGCCAGCGCGACGCCCCTGGCGATGCGTTCCAGCGCCGCGGCGCGCTCCGGACCGGCCACCGGAAAGGCGTCCTGCAAAAGCACCGGCGCGATCGCCGTGATCACGGCGCGCAGCGAGGGATCGAGCGGATTACCGGCGACCAGTGCCTGCTTGCCTGCCCGGTCCAGCGGCTTCTGCAAAATCGCCGCCGCGGCGAGCAGCACGCCGCCGGCGATTCCGGTCTTGATGAATTGACGTCGGGTGAGCATTGCCATCAGCGAATGAGGAACTTGGTCAGGCGCTCGAACAACTTGCCGTAGGGCGGATTGAACAGCGACATGCCGTTGAGCGAGGACTGGTAGAACACCGCCTTCTGCTTGGAAAAGGTCCTGAAGCCCTCGATGCCATGGTAATGGCCCATGCCGCTGGGGCCGACGCCGCCGAAGGGCAGGTTTTCCTGGGCGATGTGCAGGATGGTGTCATTGACGGTGACGCCGCCGGCGATCGTCTCGTGCAGCACGCGGTCGCGGCGGCGCGCGTCGTTCTCGAAACAGTACAGCGCCAGCGGGCGCGGACGCTGATTGACATGGGCGATCGCGGCGTCGAGGTCGGTGTAGGGCAACACCGGCAGCAGCGGCCCGAAAATCTCGTCCTGCATGACCTGCATCCCGTCGTGCACGTCGAGCAGGGCCAGCGGCGGCAGCCGGCGCGCAACCGCATCCGGCGCCGCCGTCGACAACGGCTCGACGCGGGCGCCCTTGGCCTGCGCGTCGACGAGATAGCCCTGCAGGCGCTGGTAGTGCCGCTCGTTGATGATCGCCGTGTAATCCGGCGTCGTCGCCATGGCCGGGTAGCACTGCGCCACCACCGCGCACGCGGCGTCGACAAAGGCCTGCTCGCGACCGGCCGGCACCAGCACGTAGTCCGGCGCGATGCAGGTCTGGCCGGCATTCATCAGCTTGCCGACCATGATGCGTTCAGCCGCCTTCTGCAGCGGATAGTCGGGACCGAGGATCACCGGCGACTTGCCGCCCAGCTCCAGCGTCACCGGCGTCAGGTTGTCGGCCGCCATGCGCATGATGTCGTGGCCGACGCGGGTCGACCCGGTGAACAACATGTGATCGAAGGGCAGGCGCGCGAACTCGGCACCCACCGCCGCATCGCCGAGCACCACCGTGACCACGTCTTCCGTGAAGTAGCGTGCCACCAGTTCGGCGAGAAGTTCGCCGGTGCACGGGGTGAACTCCGACATCTTGACCAGCACCCGGTTGCCCGCCGCCAAGGCCGCCGCCAGCGGCGAGACCGCAAGCAGCAAGGGATAATTCCAGGGCACCATGATGCCGACGACGCCCAGCGGCTGCGGGATGATGCGCGCCCGCCCAGGGCGGAACCAGATCGACGGCGAGGTGCGCTGCGGTCGCATCCAGGCGCCGAGGTGGGAACGGTTGTGGCGTATTGCTTCGAGGCTGGGAAACAGCTCCAGCAGCCGGGTTTCGTGCGCCGAACGATGGCCGAAGTCGGCGGCGATCGCCGCAACGAAGCGCTCGGCATTGTCGTGCACCAACGCGGCCAGCGCATCCAGCCGCGCCTCGCGGCTGCGCCGCTCGACGATCAGGCTGCGCCGGCTGGCAGCATGCATGCGCCCGAATGCGCCCTTGAACGCGGTAGCGTGTGCTGCCTGTTGCGATGTGGATGCGATGGCATTCATTCCGAGTCTCCCCCGTCGGCACAACCATATTGTTGGAGTCTAATCGCATGAAAGCACATTGATTAGGCAAGCCACTCTAACGGGCGCCGCCTGCCGGGATGGATAATCGCCGCATGAAAGAGGATGGCGACAAGGAAGCGATCGGCCGCGAACTGGCGGACTGCATTGCCGAGGCGCGGCAGCTGCGTGCCGCACGGGCAGGCGATCCCGAGCCGGACGATTATCCGCGGCTCAAGGAATACCAGGCCGCGCGGCTGGCCCGCAGCTACGCCGACCTGCTCGCCAGCGAGCGTTACCGCCCGGCCGCCGAATTCTTCCTCAGCGACCTCTATGGCCCCAAGGATTTCCGCACGCGCGACGAGGAACTGGAGCGCGTGGTGCCGGTCATGGTCCGCGTCCTGCCGGCACGCGCCTTGGCCACGCTGCTCGAAGCCGTCAAGATGGATACCTTGTCCGAGTCGCTCGACACCGACATGGTGCTGGCCCTGCGCCGCGCCGGAGGCGCGAAGGCGATCGACTGGCCGGCTTACGTCGCAGCCTATCGCCGCTGCGGACGCAGGAAGGATCGCGAACAGCAGATCGCCCTGGTCGATCAGATCGGCAAGACCCTCGACCGCCTGACGCGGATGCCGCTGATCCGCGTTTCGCTCAAGCTGATGAGCGGCCCCGCGCATCTTGCCGGGCTGGGCGCCCTGCATGACTTCCTGCAGGGCGGCTTCGACGCCTTCAGCGCCATGAAGGGCGCCGACGAATTTCTCGCCATCGTCGGCGCGCGGGAAACGGCGCTGATGAAGGAGTTGTTTGCGAATCCGAATGCGGGATATCCGGGGTAAACGCGCTACCGGGACATTCCTGCACAAAATTTACCTCTGGTGGGACGGCAAATTCAGCCGTCGAGGAAATCAATCCTCCGACCGAAAAATGGTTACGTCGCAACCGATTCCAGAGGCCGCATTTCTTCCAGCAAGGTCTCTGGAGCAATGTCCTGCTCATTGGGCCAGGTAACGGCACCGAACACGATCCCGACCTGATTGAAGTAATGGACATCCTTCAGTTCGCGGAAGATGCCGCGATCCAGATAGGGCTTCATGTCGAAAACACCTTTTCGTCCGTCTTCAACTTCAACGTAGATTCGGTAGTCGGATAACGGCTTGACGACTTTGACATCCCAGTACACGGCGGCCTCACAGCGGATCAATTTTGTAGGGGTTTTCGCCATTGACGGCCAATTCCCAGTCGGCCACCAATTCGTCCCGATGCAATTCTATCCATGCCTGAACCAGGCGCAATTGCTTGCGTGGCAGATTCCCTGAAAGAATCTCGCCATCGCCGATACCAACCGACGCCTCGAACTCGGCGTACTTGGCATGGATATGCGGCAAGCTATGATTCTTGTTGTCGATCAGATACAGGCGGATGATGATCCCGTAGAACATGGAAATAATCGGCATGTCAGGGCTCCTGTTCGGTAAAAGAGTCGGCGCCGGCAAGACGGCGATCCATGCGGTACACAATACTAATCCGACGCCCATCCACTGAGTTCAACAACTGGAGGGACTCCAAAATCCATTCCAGCCACAACAAAAGCAGACTGCAGTCTATGGTCCGGCGATGCGGCCAGTCGCCAGGGCGCTACGATTCGACCGTATGTTGGATCACCGTCCCAAATAACTCGCCGCAGATTGAGAACATCGTCGCGATGAGATGACCGAATGCCCTTTGGTTTAAATGAGGCAAATCCTTCAAACAGGCGAATCTCGCGTTTGGACTGGGCGTCGTGAATGGATCGAAGCAGATAGGTTGCCGCGACGAGAACACTGCAGCCAAGGCCAACGTACCAATAGCGAGTCTGCTTTCCTCTCCTCTCAATCCGGCGTCCAGTCGGATTTCCTCTCTCGTTAAACGCCACTGACAGCGGTGCCTCTATCAGGAGATTCAGCGGATTTCCATTGGAAGCAACTAGTTCAAGCATATCTGTCCGAAGTTGGGAGAACGACACTTCTAAAGGGGTCCCATCATTAACCAAGACCCCGCAGCTCTTCGCAGCTTGAGCGAAACCGAGGTCGACGAATACCCACTCACCGGATGATCGTTTGGCTTCGGCCGCGAGGCCGGCGCGAATCATTGATGCCCGCCCTTCAGTTCCAGCGGCAGCCCCGCCGCGACAAACGTGACGCGCTGCGCGATGCGGGCGATGGACTGGTTGAGGCGGCCGGCGTCATCGACAAATAGCCGCGTTGCGGCGCCGAGCGGCACGATGCCAAGGCCGACCTCGTTGCTGACCAGGATCACGCGGCCGGGCAGATTTGGCAGGCAGTCGAGCAACGCCGACGTCTCGAAGGCCAGCAGCGGGCAAGCCACTTCTTCGCCGGCCTCGGCTTGGTGCGCGGCGGACCCGGTGTAGAGCAAATTGGTCAGCCACAGCGTCAGACAGTCGACCAGCAGGCAGCGGTCGGGCGCCGCCTGTTCGACCAGCGTCGCGGCAAGATGCAGCGGCTCTTCGATCAGCGACCAGTGCGGCGCGCGGCGCGACTGATGGTGAGCGATGCGCCGCGCCATTTCCTCGTCGCCGGCCTGCGCCGTAGCGAGATAGGTCACGGCCAGCCCGGATTCGGCCGCGCGCCGCTCCGCAAGTGCGCTCTTGCCCGAACGGGCGCCGCCAAGAATGAGTTCGATCATGGGACGATTATTGCAGAAGCGGGCGCGAGGCCGCATAATCCGCGGCGATTCGGTGGAGGCTCGGTACAGCATCGGGCCTCCAGGGAACACGGTGCGGGGCAACCCAATTCCGTGGCGGGCCCGCCGCTGTAACCGGGGACGACGCTTGCACGATGCCACTGAGGTAACGCTCGGGAAGGCGCAAGCCAAGGACGATCCGGGAGCCAGAAGACCGACCGATGAATTTCATAAGCCCGTGGCGCGGGCTTTGTTTCGCGTTTGGACGCGCGGGACAAAGCCCCGTTACGCTTGAAAGGATGAATCGGATGCATTCCACCGCCGCAGTTCCCCGTACGTTTCCGCGCTTCGAGATTACCCCGCTGGATCGCGCCCTGAGCGGCGACTTGCAGCACAAGATCGACCAGAAGACCAAACCCCAGGGCGCGCTCGGCCGCCTCGAAACCCTGGCCCTGCAGCTTGGCCTGATCCAGCGCAGCCTGTCGCCGAAGCTGGTCAATCCCTATGTGCTGGTCTGCGCCGGCGATCACGGCGCGGCCAAGGCCGGCGTCTCGGCCTTCCCGCAGGAAGTCACCTGGCAGATGGTGGAGAACTTCCTCGCCGGCGGCGCCGCGATCAATGTCCTGGCGCGGCAGGCCGGGATGACCCTGGTGGTGGCCGATGCCGGCGTGGCGCATGACTTCGGCCGGCGCGACGGGCTGGTCGACGCGAAAGTTATGCGAAGCGGTATCCACGCGGACGGCGCTGGCGGCACGGCGAATTACCTCGAAGGCCCCGCCATGAGCGACGCCGAATGCGCCGCGGCGATGCATCACGGCGCGACCCTGGTCGGCGAATTCGCCGCCGCCGGCTGCAACGTGCTGGGCTTTGGCGAAATGGGCATCGGCAATACCGCCTCGGCCTCCTTGCTGACCCACTGCATCACCGGCCTGCCGCTGGCCGACTGCGTCGGCCGCGGCACCGGGCTCGACGACGCCGGCCTGGAGCGCAAGCGCGCGCTGCTGGCGCAGGCGCTCGCCATCTGGCCGGAACGGCCGGAAGCCGGCCGCCCAGTCGACAACGATGCCCTACGCATCCTGGCCCGCTTCGGCGGCTTCGAGATCGCCATGCTGGCCGGCGCCATGCTCGCCGCCGCGGAGGCGCAGATGACGCTGCTGATCGACGGCTTCATCGTCACCAGCGCGCTGCTGATCGCCGCCCAGGTCTCGCCTGAGATCCTCGACTACTGCGTGTATTCGCACTGCTCCAACGAGGCCGGGCACCGCCTGCAGCTCGACTGGCTCAAGGGCCGGCCGCTGCTCGACCTCGGCCTGCGCCTGGGCGAAGGCACCGGCGCCGCGCTGGCCCTGCCCCTGCTCAACGCCGCCTGCGCCTTCATGAACGAGATGGCGAGCTTCGAATCGGCCGGGGTCAGCGAGAAGGCCGGATGAAACGCGAGCTGGAATATTTCTTCGCCGCGCTGCGCTTCTTCACGCGCCTGCCGGTGCCGGCCTGGGTCGGCCATGGGCAGGACCAGCTCGATCATGCCGCGCGCTACTTTCCGCTGGTCGGCATCCTGATCGGCGGCATTGGCGCCGGCGTCACCGAACTGGCGGCGCTGGCGCTGCCGCTCGGCGTGGCGGTGCTGCTCGGCATGGCGGCAACGCTGCTGGCCACCGGCGCCTTCCACGAGGACGGCTTCGCCGATGCCTGCGACGGCTTCGGCGGCGGCTGGGACAAGGCCCAGGTGCTGACGATCATGAAGGACTCGCGCATCGGCAGCTACGCCGCGCTCGGCGCCGGCATGATGCTGCTGACCAAATGGAATGCGCTGACCGAGCTTGATGCCGCCTTCGGCCCGCCGCTGCTGGCCCTGGCGCTGATCGCCGGCCATGCGGTATCGCGCCTGGCCTCGACCGTGCTGATCTATTTTCTCGACTACGTGCGCGACGACGCCAGTTCCCGCTCCAAGCCGCTGGCGCAGCGCATGGCGCCGCACGAACTGGCGCTGGCGACGCTGTTCGGCCTCGCGCCCTGCCTTTTGCTGCCCTTCCCCGAAATGCTGCTGGCGCTGGCCGCGGCGGCCCTGGCCACGCTGCTCGCGGCGGGCTATTTCCGGCGCCGCATCGGCGGCTACACCGGCGATTGCCTCGGTGCCACGCAGCAGGTCAGCGAGCTGGCCTTCTACCTGGGCCTGCTGTGCAGCTTTACCTGATCCGCCATCCGGCGCCCCAGGTTGCCGCCGGCATCTGTTACGGCCGCACCGATCTGCCGCTGGCGGCGGACGTCGCCGCGGCGGCGGCGCGCATCGCACCCCAATTGCCGCCGCAACTGGCGGTCTACACCAGCCCGCTGCAGCGCTGCCGGCGGCTGGCGGAGGCCCTGCACCCCGCGCCGCGCAGCGACGAGCGCCTGCAGGAGATGCACTTCGGCGAATGGGAATTGCAGCCCTGGCATCTGGTGCAGCGCGCGGCGCTCGATGGTTGGGCCGCCGACCCGCTCGGCTATCGTCCGCCGCTGGGCGAAACGGTCGCCGAATTGCAGGCGCGGGTGCATGACTTCGTCACCGAAGCCCGTCGCGAAGGCATCGAGCGCGCCGCGCTGGTAACCCACGCCGGGGTGATCAAGGTCATCGTCGGCCAGGTCCGCGGGCTGCCGGCCCGGCAGTGGATGGCACTCCAGTTCGCCTACGAAAGCGTGATCGAGGCGACACTCGGCTAGGCGCCCGGCAGGTGGGCGAATCCGCCCCCGTTTGGCATACACTGTGCCGTGTGAACGCCTCCTATCACAACCGTTTCGGCATTCCTTCGCTGGTCGCCCTGCTGCTCGCCGTGCTCTGGGCGGTGGCGGGCTATCGGACCTACGCCGAACGCGAACGCGTGATCGCGGCCAAGGAAGTCGAGTTGAACCAACTGGTGATCGCCGTCGAGGAACAGACGCTGCGCCTGTTCCGCCTGACCGAGGCCGCGCTGTTCGCCACCAGCCGCTGGATCGAGGAACATCCGGGAGTCTATCCAGGACAGAATCCCGCTTTCATCGATCTGGTCGGCAACCTGAAACGCCTGTCAGACGACGCCATCGAAGTCCGCCTGATCGATGCGCAGGGCGGCGCCCACGTCGTTCCGGCGCCCACCCGCCAGGCGGTCGCCAGCGTGGCCGACCGCGGGCTGTTTCGCGTGCAGCGGGACCCGCTGATGCGCGGGCTGCACATCAGCGATCCGGTGATCGGGCGCATCAGCGGCCAATGGGTCGTGCCGGTATCCTATCCGGTGCAGGCGCCGACGCAGCAATTCGCCGTGGTGGTTGCCGCCATCCAGTTGGAGCGCATCGCCCGGCCCTTCGAGGCGCAGCGACAAAAACCCAACGGTTCGATCACGCTGCTCAAGTCCAGCGGCGTCACGCTGTTCCGCACGCCGGCGATCGAGGGCGCCATCGGCAAATCCATCGCCCAGGCGCCGGACTTCATCAAGCACCTGAGCGCCGAGAGTCGCGGCCTGTACCGCGTCAAGGGCGCCTTCGACGGCGTCGAGCGCATGATCGGGTTCGCCCAGCTGCAGACCTACCCCATCATCATCGCGGTGACCGCCAGCGTCGATGATGCCCTGCAGCCCTGGTGGCGCGAGCTCTACCAGTTGCTGACCTTCGTCCTCGCCGTCTCCGGCTTCGCCCTGTTGTTCAGCCGTCGCACGCTGCGCGCGGCGCGCGTGGCGCAGCAGAAACTGGCCGACAGCGAACAGCGCTTTCGCACGCTGATCGAGCATGCGCCCGACGCCATCCTGGTGCTCGATGCCGATACGCAGAAAATCGTCGAGGCCAACCCGATGGCGGAAAAACTGTTCGAACGGACACGCGGCGAACTGCTGAGCGGCGGCGTCGAGCGCTTTTACGCGCCGATCCAGCCGGACGGGCTGCCCGCTGCCGAAAGCATGCGCATCGCCCAGGAGCGCTGCTTCAAGGGCGAGTCGGTGCTGATCGAACGCCGCATCCGCCGCGCGTCGGGCGGCGAAATCACCGCCGAAACGCGTATCGACGACATGTCCCAAGGCGGCCGGCGCCTGGTGCGCGGCAGTTTCATCGACATCTCCGAACGCAAGGCGGTGGAGACGGCCCTGCGCGAGAGCGAGGCGCGCCTGCGCATACTGATGGAAACCTCGCCCCTGCCGATGCTGATTTCCACGCCGCCGCCCGAGGGCCAGGTGCTGCTGCTCAACGAACGCTTCGCCGAAGTGCTCGGCTACGCCATCGAAGACATCCCGAATCTTGACGCCTGGTGGCCGCGCGCCTGTCCCGATCCCGGCTACCGCATGGAAGTGCAGCGCCGCTGGAGCGAAGCCGTGCAGCGCATGCTCGACGCAGGGCGCCACTCGCTGGAGGACCCTGTTGCGGCGGAGATCACCTGCAAGGACGGCAGCCGCCGCTTCGTCGAAATCCATATGTCGCTGCATGCCGACCGCTGCCTGGTGGTGTTCAACGACCTGACCCAACGCCGGGCCTACGAGCAGGAACTGGCGCGCATCGCCAACTACGACATCCTCACCAACCTGCCCAACCGGCGCCTGCTCACCGACCGCATGGAACAGGCGCTGGCCCGCACCCGGCGCAAGGGCCGCATGCTGGCGGTGTGCTACCTCGACCTCGACCAGTTCAAGCCGGTCAACGACCGGTACGGACACGAGGCGGGCGACAAGGTGCTGATCGAGGCGGCGCGGCGCATGAGCGAATCGATCCGCGCCGAGGACACTGCTGCGCGCCTCGGCGGCGACGAATTCGTGCTGCTGCTGGCGGACCTCGAATTCCTCGACGAATGCGAACGGGTGCTGGCGCGGGTAATTTCCTCGCTGGCCCTGCCCTTCGTGCTCAATGACAACGTCAGCGTCGTGCTCTCGGCCAGCATCGGCGTCGCGCTGTTCCCCGCAGGCGGCGGCACGCCCGACGAACTGATGCGCAATGCCGATCAGGCGATGTACGCCGCCAAGCAGGCAGGGCGCAACCGGATCAACTTCTTCCGCCCGCCACGCGCTGCAGGACCTGCCTAAGCTGACGTATCCCGTGCCGGGTCCGCGATGTCGACAAACATGGACCCATGCCGGCGCACCCGATAAAATGTCCAGCGTTCCGGCGCGCATTTTCCAAGCTGCAAAGACTCGACTACCCGATGAAGAAATACATTGTTTCCGCCCCCACCCTGCAGGTGGTGGCTGCCTATGCCGAATGGAAGAAGCTCGGCGAGGATGGCGAACGCACCATCATGGACGACGGCTGGACGCTGCCCTCCCTGAAATTCGCCCATCTCTACGAGGCGCACGCCGCCGCCCTCGACCTCGCCATGGTCAGCGGATCGGTGACTCCCTTTCAAGCGCACGAAATAGTCATTACCGAATTTCTCGCCGATCCCGGGGAGGCGCAATGAGCTTCGGGAACTTCACCGTGGACATTGCCGATCTGGGCGGACGGCAGAAGAAGAACGGTGAGAAGCGCGAGGCGCCGCGTGCGCCGCTGCACTTCAAGGTAGCGATCGTCTATCACCAGCACGAGGACGAAGCCACGCGACCGCGCTATCACGGCAGGACCAATGACATTTCCCTGAAGGGGCTGTCGATCCTGGTAGGCCACAACATCTTCAACGAGGGCGAGGTGACCGTCTTGCTGGCGATTCCACCCGCGCATATCGGCGAGACCCAGAAAGTCATCGAGGCCACGGCCAAGATGGTCTATACGGTGTTCTCGTCGGAGCACGACACCTTCCGCATCGGCTTGGAGTTCTGCAAATTCAAGCGGAATGGCGACCAGCTGCTGAAGAAGGTGATCGACGAGCGCTACATCAAGCCGAACTACCCCGGGGCGGCCGAGAACAAGCACGCGGCGGCCCAATAGCCGCGACCGTCCATGCCGCTACGCATCGCCATCAACGGCTACGGTCGCATCGGCCGCTGTTTTCTGCGAGCCCTGCACGAGTCTCCGTTGCGCGAGGAAATTTCGGTGGTGGCGATCAACGAACCGGCGGACATCGAAAGCATGGCCTACCTGACCCGCTTCGATTCGACCCACGGCCGCTTTCCGGGCGCGGTGGACGTGCGCGACGGCCATCTGCGCATCGACCGCCACGAGATCATCGTCTCCCATGCCCATGAACCGCGAGGCGTGGACTGGCGCGCGCTCGATCTCGATCTGCTGATCGAGGCCTCGGGCCGCTATGCGTTGCGCCAGGAACTGAACGCCTTCGTCGCGGCTGGCTGTCCGCGCCTGCTGCTGTCGCACCCCGGCCACGGCGCCGGCGACGTCGATCGCACCATCGTCTTCGGCAGCAACCACGAATCGCTCAAGGGAGACGAACGGCTCGTCTCCGCGGCGTCGTGCACCACCAATGCGATCGTGCCGGTGCTGTCCATCCTCGACGCCGAATTCGGCATCGATCACGCCCTGATGACCACGCTGCACTCGGTGATGAACGACCAGCCGCCGATAGACGGCTATCACCATGCCGACCTGCGCCGCACGCGCTCGGCGATGCAGTCCATGATCCCGGTCGCGACCGGACTTGCACGCGGCGTGGCGCGGCTGCTGCCGCGGCTCGCCGAGCGCGTCGAAGCCAAGGCGATCCGCGTCCCGGTCGCCAATGTCTCGGCCATCGACCTGGTGCTGACCCTGACCCGTCCGACCAGCGCCGACGACATCAACACCTGCCTGCGCCGCGCCGTGAACGCCGGCTTTCCTGGTCAACTGGCGTGCACCGACGACCCCCATGCCTCAGTCGACTTCAATCACAGTCCCTATTCAGCCATCATCGACATGACCCAGACCCGGATGAGCGGCCCGCTGCTGGCCAACCTGCTGATCTGGTTCGACAACGAATGGGGCTTCGCCAACCGCATGCTGGAACTGGCCGCGTTCTGGGGCCGCCGCCTGCCCGCGCGCTGAGCGCCGCGAACCCGCCTAGCCGCCCATCGCGCGCAAGCCGAGCAGCACAGTCATGCCGGCGATGAAGGGCAGCCACGGGTTACGCGAAAACGTCGCCGCCGCAACGGCGGCGACCACGCCCGCCAGTTTCGGATTCAGCGGCGCAAAGTCGGCGCCGACCACCAGCACGTCGGGCGCCACGATGGCCGCCAGCGCCGCGGCCGGGGCATAGCGCAGGGCGCGCTGCACCACGGAAGGCAGGCGTACACGGTTGCCGAGGACGATGAAGCTGGCCCGCGGCAGCGTGGTAGCGAGGCCGATCAGGATGAAGCTGAGCCACAAGCCCGCCTCGGCGCTCATTGCGCTTCTCCCTTCGCGTGCCAGTGTTCGGCGGCGAAGCCGGCAAGGATGCCGACCACGATGGCGACGATCAGCCCGAGCCGCAAGGGCATGCCGCGCAGGGCTATCGCCGTGGCGCCGCTGCTGAGGGCGGCGACCAGCATCGGCCGTTGCCTGGCAAGTGGGACCAGCAGCATCAGCAGGGCGATGGTGGCCATGAATTCCAGCGACCAGTGCTTCGGGATCGAGCCGGCGGCAAACACGCCGATCAGCGCAAAGCTCTGCCACAGCAGCCAGGACCAGACCGAGGGCGCCAGGTAGTAGCCGAGCCGCCAGCGCGGATCCTCGACCTTCAGCATCTTCTCCAGGCAGCAGGCGAAGACGCCGTCGGTCAGCAAGTGCCCCGCGAACCAGCGCGTCGGCGTACCGATGCCGCGAAAACCCTGGGCAACGGCCGCGCTGAAAATCACGAAGCGCAGGTTCAGCGCCAGCGCCGTGACCACGATCAGCCACAGCGGCGCGCCGATGCCGATCAGCGGCAGCGTGCCGAGCTGGGCGGTGCCGGCAAAGACGATCACGTTCATGCCCATGGCCTGCGCGGGCGTGAAGCCGGTACTGATCATGGCCATGCCGGTGACCAGCGCCCAGGGGATCAGTCCGACGGACAATGGCAGGAAAGCGCGGAAGCCCTCGCGGGCACCTTCGCGAAACGATGAGGCGGGCATGACGAAAAACCGAAAAAGAGTCGCCCCGCATTTTATGTGAATACTCGTCGCCGTCCCGCCGGCGCCGACTTTCGCGCCGGCTCGCCGCCCGGCCGCGGCGAATCAGCGCGCCGCCGGCCGGTAGATCTGGTCGAAGCTGCCGCCGTCGCCGAAATGGGTCTTCTGCGCCTGCTGCCAGCCGCCGAAGACTTCATCGATGGTGATCAGCCTGACCGGGGCGAAGGTCTTGGCATATTTCGCCGCGACCTTCTTGTCGATCGGCCGGTAATAGTGCCTGCCGGCGATGTCCTGGCCTTCCTCGAAGTAGAGATGGTTCAGGTAGGCCTCGGCCACCTTGCGCGTGCCATGCTTGTCGGCGAACTTGTCCACCACCGCGACCGGCGGCTCGGCCAGGATCGAGAGCGATGGCACGACGATTTCCACGTTGTCGGGGCCGAGTTCCTTGACCCCCAGGTAGGCTTCGTTTTCCCAGGCCAGCAGGACATCGCCAATGCCGCGCTCGACGAAGGTGGTGGTCGCGCCGCGTGCTCCGGAATCCAGCACCGGCACATTGGCGAACAGCCTGGCGACGAAGTCCTTCGCCGTCGCCTCGCTGCCGCCCGGCTGCTTCAGCGCATAGGCCCAGGCCGCCAGGTAGTTCCAGCGCGCGCCACCCGAGGTCTTGGGATTCGGCGTGATGACGGCGATGCCGGGCTTGACCAGGTCGTTCCAGTCCTTGATGCCCTTGGGATTGCCCTTGCGCACCAGGAAGACGATGATCGAGGTGTAGGGCGCGGAATTGTGCGGCAGGCGCTTTTGCCAGTCGGGGGGCAGCGCCTTGGCCTTTTCGGCGATGGCGTCGATGTCGTAGGCCAGAGCCAGCGTCACGACGTCGGCCTCCAGCCCGTCGATCACCGCCCGCGCCTGCTTGCCGGCGCCGCCGTGCGACTGCTTGATGGCGACCTTGTCGCCGGTCTTGGCCAGCCAATGCCGGGAAAACGCGGCATTGAAGTCCTGGTAGAGCTCGCGCGTCGGATCGTAGGAGACGTTGAGCAGATTGATCTCGGCGGCCTGTGCCGTCAGCGAAATGCCGAACAGTGCAGCCAGAAGCAGGGAGCGCTTCATGGTCGGAGTCTTTGCGTGGTTGAGGATGGAGGCACTCTAGTGCGTCCATCCTCCGCAGCGAACCAAGAAAAACCGGATTGCTTATTCCCTGCCTTGAAGTAGCTTAGAGTTCGGAAATCGAAGCGCCTGCGGAAGCAGGCAAAACAATGTAACACATTGTTATTGCGAATTTTTCACACATGGGTTAAATTTATGAGCAAATTTACTCATAGATTTAACCCATGCTTGAATTCCAACGTTCCCACCTGACCGTTCTTGTCCAGCGACTGGCGGAGCCTGCTCATCGACTGGTAGTCGTGGCCGGACCACGGCAGGTGGGCAAAACGACCCTCGTGCAGGCAGCGCTGAGGCATTTCAAGCACGGCAAATACGTAAGTGCCGATGCGAGCGAGGAGCCAAGCTTCGTCGCCTTGTCCATTTCCCGGGATGAAACCATGGAATCGCCAGGCGTTCGCCGGGACGCGAGTTGGCTGGTTCGGGTATGGCAGGAGGCCCGGCGGCTGGCGAAGCAGGCGGACGAGAACGGCTTCATTCTCGCGATCGACGAAATCCAGGCCATCCCCCAGTGGTCCGAAGTGGTCAAGGGCCTCTGGGATGCGGACCGCATGGAAGGACTCGATCTGCGCGTGGTGTTGCTGGGATCGTCTCCATTGCTGGTGCAGAAAGGCCTGCGGGAAAGTCTCGCGGGGCGGTTCGAACCGATTCCCATGGTCAGCCACTGGAGCTATCCCGAAATGCACGATGCATTCGGGCTTGCGCTCGACGACTATCTCTACTTCGGTGGTTACCCTGGCAGTGCATGCTGGGTCAGGGACGAGCCGCGATGGCGTAGCTATGTGAGAGATGCCTTGATCCATCCCGCCATCAGCAAGGACATCCTGCTGTTGAACCGGGTGGATAAACCTGCGCTGCTAAGCCAGTTGTTCCAGCTCGGCTGCGAATACTCGGGCCAAGTCCTGGCCCTGAGCAAGATGGCGCCACATCTCCAGGATGACGGGGAGAAGGCCCACACCTTGACCCTGTCCCACTACCTGGAACTGATGACCCAGGCCGGCTTGCTGACCGGCTTGCAGAAATACACGGGAAGCAAACTGCGACGACGTGGATCGAGCCCAAAGCTGCTGGTCCTCAATACGGCAATGATGTCCTTGGCCAACGGCGCGGATTTCGCCTCCGCCCGGCAGGATCGGACACACTGGGGCCGCTTGGTGGAAAGCGCCGTGGGTGCCCATTTGTTCAACACCGGTGTACCCGACTGCCAGTTGTACTACTGGTCGGACGGCTCCGACGAGGTCGATTTCGTCCTGACCCGGGGCCGGTTGTTGACGGCAATCGAGGTCAAGAGCGGCCGCAAACGCGCCCATGTGCGCGGCTTCGATGCATTCGAAAAAGCCTTTGGCCCATGCCGCCGACTGGTTGTCGGCGAGGGCGGTATTTCCCTGCCGGAGTTCTTCTCGTTCCCGGCCGAACACTGGCTACCGGAAAAATCGTGAGCAACCACCTGGTTCCACGTACCTGTAGCTACCACGACAACGCCGGGGCGCATTCGACGCCCCTGTCGAATCTGCGCCCTTTGCATGCCTACGTGCTGCTGGGGGAGCCCGGAGCCGGCAAGTCCTCCGCGTTCGAACAGGAAGCGGCGGCGTGCGACGGAACCTTGATTCGGGCGCGTGAATTCATCGAATTGCCGCTTGCTCAGGAGTGGCGGCACAAGACCCTGTTTATCGACGGCCTCGATGAAATGCGCGCGGGTTCCGACGATGGCCGCAAGCCACTCGATGCCATCCGCCGCCGGCTCGCCGAATTGGATATTCCGCCATTCCGCATCTCCTGTCGCGAAGCCGACTGGCTGGGCGACAGCGACCGGGTAGCGCTCGAATATCTGGCGGGTGACGCCGGCTTGCGGGTGCTGCATCTGGATGATCTGGATCGGGCAGCGCGTCTCGCCATTCTGCAAGACCAAGGCGTCATCGACGGTGAGGATTTTCTGCGTCGTGCCGACACGCAGGGCTTGGGCGATCTCCTGGGAAATCCCCTGACCCTGAAGCTGCTCGCCGACACCGTCGGCAACGGCGCCTCCTGGCCGGAAACTCGGGCCGACCTCTACCGTCTGGCCTGCGAAAAAATCGTGCAAGAGCCGAACCCGGAGCATCGCGCCGCGAAGCGCGGCAAGGCCGTTTCCGATGCCGACCTGCTGAATGCCGCGGGCGAACTGTGCGCCGTCCTGCTGCTGTCGGGACGGGAGGGTGTCGCACTCGATAGCGGCAATGCGACTGCCGCATACCTGGCGTTGGCCCACCTGTCCGTCACGGACGTGGCCAAGTCGCAGCGAGCGGTGCAAACGCTGCTGTTCGTCGCCGACGGGCAAGACAACCATCGTCGCCCCATACATCGCACGTTTGCGGAGTATCTGGCGGCACGCCATCTGGCGACGCGGATTCAGCAACATGGGCTGCCGCTCGCCCGCGTCTTGGCCTGGATGGGCGGTTCCGACGGGGGTGTCGTGGCGGGATTGCGGGGCCTGCATGCCTGGCTGGCCGTGCATTGCTCCGCCTGTCGCGACACATTGATCGAGCGGGACCCGCTGGGCGTACTGCTCTATGGCGATGCCGCCGGCTTTGGTACTGCCGATCGATTGAAACTATTGCGGGCATTGGAGGGCGAAGCAAAACGCTATCCGTGGTTCCGCCATGTCGATTGGCGCAGTTCTCCGTTTGGCGCGTTGGGCAAGCGGGACATGGCGGACGCCCTGCGGTCCTATCTGGATTCACCGGCCCGCGACGAGGCCAGCCAGGCTTTTCTCGAATGCGTGCTTGAAGCGCTGATTCACGGCGAGGCGATTCCCGAACTGGAGCCGGCGCTCTGGACCATTGTGCGCGACGCCGGCTACTGGCCTGGCCTGCGAAGCCACGCACTGGAAGCCTGGCGACGCTCCAGTCAGAACGTGGCGCCTTTGTTGGAGCTACTGGAATCGATTCGCCAGAGTACGGTGGAGGACTCGGATGACGAACTGCTGGGCTATCTCCTGAGCGAGTTGTATCCGAGATTCATTACCCCGGAGCAACTCGTCGCATTTCTACACCAACTCAAGCAACCATCGCTGATCGGTTCCTATTTCATGTTCTGGGAACAGGAGGTAGTCGCCCGTACGCCCATCGAGCAATTGCCGAATCTGCTGGATGCTGTGGCGGCTGCTTGGCTCCCGTCGGACGAGTCGCGGGACTATCTGTTCCAGGGAGTGATTGGAGAGCTGATCGCCAGCACGCTGGAACGATTGGTTCATGAGCCCGACGTGAAGCGCCTTGCCGCGTGGCTGGACACAGGGCTAGATCGGCACCGGAGCTCACGGCTAGACGTCAAGCATTCCGCGCGGATAGTGGCGTGGCTGACTGCTCACCCAAAGTCCTATCAAGCCTTGATTCTCCACGCCGTGGACCAGTGTCCGAGCGATGAGGAGTTTCCGCACCGAATCTTTGATCAGGAAGCGCGCATCTATGATGCGGCATATCCGGAAGGATTCGATGAATGGTGTCTGGCGCAAGCCGAATCCCAGATATCCGACATACGCGCCAGGCACTTCTTCGACAAGGCGGTTCGGTCCCTGGTTTCAAAGTTTGGATGGGAACGACTGAACATCGATAGCCTCTCTTCCTGGTGCGCAGCCCGGCCGCGCTTTCAACCCTGGCTTGACTCCTGGCTGCGCGAGGATGTAGCTGAGTGGCGCCTCAAACACGCCGAACGCAAGCGCAACCAAGGAGAAACCGACAAAGCCAAACGCTCCGACTGGCTGCAGCAACTACGCAATCACATCGATGCCATCCAAGCAGGCACCGCGCCCGTCGGTATCTATTACGACTTGGCGCGTGCTCACGAAGGCTCCTTCACCGGCGCCCGAGACGGGGCTCCGTTGCAACGCATGGAAAAGTTGTTCGAAGGAAATACCGCGCTGGTCGAAGCAAGCTTGATAGGCCTGCGCCGCTGCGTAACGCGTATGGACTTGCCGACCACAGCAGACATCGTGGACCTGGCCCGAAAAGGACGTGAACACTACATCCGCCGTCCTTGCCTCGTCGGCATGGAATTGCTCCACCAAGACGACCCGCTATCCATCCTGGCGCTGGACGACGACCTGCTGCTGCGCATGCTGGCGTTCCGCTTCACCTACGATGTGGGAGATCAACCGGACTGGCTCGGCCTGCTGCTGAGGGAGCGTCCCGCTTTGGTCGCGGATGCCTTGGTGGCCTATGCGACGCCCATGCTCAAGGCCGGTCACGAACACATCTCTTCCCTCCATGCGCTGGCCCACGATCCAGAGTGGACAGCAGTCGCGACCTTGGCGGCGCCTCGCCTATTACAGGCGCTGCCGCACCGGATAAAAAAGAATCAGGTACGCCAACTCAACGTTTTGCTGCTCGCCACCTTGCGCCACGCGCGCCCGGCCTTGCTGCCGCTGCTGGATGCCCGCTTGAAACTCGGCAGCCTGGACGCCGGGCAGCGTGTGATGTGGCTGGCATGCGCGACGCTGATCGATCCAAACCGGCACGCCGCCGCCCTGGAAATCCATGTGGGAAGCAGCCAGACCCGGGCCGCCGTGCTGGCCTCTTTCCTGCGCACGCGCTGGGGCGAGCAACCCGCGCATGACGATCTGCCGGAGAGCCTGATCCAACTCTTTGTCCGCTTACTGGCGCCTTCAATCTCGCCCCGGCAAACACATCTCGACGGCTGGGTCCGTCCCGAGCAGGAAACCGCCAGATACGTCGAACATCTGATTTCCCAGTTGGGCGGGCGGCCCGGCTTGGCCGCACGGCAAGCACTGGAAGCGCTGTCGCAAGACAAACGCGTCACCGCGTGGAGCAACGAGATCCGCCATGCCATCGAATCCCAGCGCGTGGTCAGCCGCGAGGCCGACTACCGCGCACCGGAGGCAGCGGCCCTTGTCGAGGCCCTGAAAAACGGCAAGCCGGCGAATTGCGCCGACCTTGCAGCGCTGGTCGCCGAACAACTGCACGAAATCGGCAAGACATTACGTCACGGCGATACCAACGGCTACCGCCGCTTCTGGATCGGAGGAGAGTCCGCGGAACCGGCATTGGAGAACGAGTGCCGGGACTACCTGCTCGACCTGCTGCGCCCAAGGCTACAGCCCATGGACATCGAAGCGCAGAAGGAAGGCTATTTCGCCGAAGACAGGCGGGCCGACATCCGGGTGTCCTATCGTTCCGGGCGCTGGATCGTGCCGGTGGAAATCAAGCGCGACCGCCACACAGACGTTTGGCGTGCCATCGGGAATCAACTGACCCGTTACGCCCAGGACCCGGCGGCGGGCGGTTACGGCATCTACGTGGTGCTCTGGTTTGGTGGCAAAGGCATGCCTTTCCCACCTTCGGGCTCCAGGCCGCGCACCGCCGCCGATGTCGAACGCGAGTTGCAGGCCATCCTGACCCCTGCGGAACGCACTCGCATCAGCGTCGTAGTGCTCGACGTAAGCCAATAAGTGCTTGCCGCTCGCGCCGCGCATCGCGGTCACGCGCTTTGCCGACGTCGGCAATCCGGCTTGAATCGCCGTCCCGCCGGCGCCGACTGTTCGCCTGCCCATGCCGGGGCTCGGCACGGGCAGCAACCCTCAGGCGTACTCCGGCTGGAAAGCCTGTTCCGGATTGGTCACCGGCCCGTTCCCGCTCCAGTAGGGCGAGAGCTTGCGTAGTTGGGCGATGATCGGCGGCACCGCGGCGATGACGCGGTCGACTTCCTCTTCGGTGTTGTAGCGCGAGAGCGAAAAGCGGATGGTGCCATGCGCGGCGGTATAGGGAATGCCCATGGCACGCATGACATGCGAGGGTTCGAGCGAGCCCGAGGTGCAGGCCGAGCCGCTGGAGGCGGCGATGCCCTGCTTGTTGAGCATGAGCAGGATGCCTTCGCCTTCGACGTATTCGAAGGCGATGCTGGCAGTATTGGGCAGGCGGTAGAGCGTGTCGCCATTGACGAAGGCATTGGGCACCTTGGCCAGGATGCCGCGCTCCAGCCGGTCGCGCAGTCGCTTGACCGTGGTGTTCTCCGCGTCCATGTGCTGCATGGCCAGTTCGCAGGCGACGCCGAGGCCGACGATGGAGGCCGAGTTCTCGGTGCCGGCGCGCCGGCCGCGCTCCTGGTGGCCGCCGCGCAGCAGGGGGCGGAAGCGGGTGTTGCGCCGCAGGTAGAGCACGCCGATGCCCTTCGGCGCATGCAGCTTGTGGCCGGAGAGCGAGAGCATGTCGATCTTCGTGCTCTTCAGGTCGATCGGCAGCTTGCCCACCGCCTGCACCGCGTCGGTGTGGAACATGATGCCTTTATCATGAGCCATCTCGGCCATTTCCTCGACCGGGAAGATCGTGCCGGTCTCGTTGTTGGCCCACATGATGGAGACGATGGCGACGCGGTCGTTGAGCAGTGCCTTGTACTCGTCGAGATCGACGCGGCCCTTCTTGTTGACCTTCAGTTTGTGGACGACGTAGCCCTCTTTTTCGAGCTGGTCGCACAGCGTCAGGATCGCCGGATGTTCGACCACCGTGGTGATGATGGTGCGACGATCGGGCTGGGCCTTGATCGCCGAGAGGATGGCGGTGGAATCCGATTCGGTGCCGCAGGAGGTGAACACGATTTCCGAATCGTGCGCCGCGCCGAGCAGGGTCTGCACCCTGGCGCGCGCCTCCTTCAGCGCCTTGCCCACCTGGGCGCCGAAACTGTGAATCGACGAGGCATTGCCGAACTGCTCGGTGAAGAAGGGCAGCATGGCCTCGACCACGGCCGGATCGCAGGCAGTGGTGGCGTTGTTGTCCATGTAGATGGGTTTCATGGCGATGGTCCTAGTTGTGCGCCATGGCGCCCACGGGCAGCACCTGCACCAGTTCGCCGAGCGCCTCGATCAGCTTGTGCTGGATGCCGCCCAGGGTCGCCGCTTCCATCTGGCAGCCCTGGCAGGCGCCGGACAGCGCGACATAGATCTTCTTGCCGTCGACCTCGATCAGGGTCACATCGCCGTGGTCACGCTGCAGCATGGGACGAATGGATTCGAGTGTGTCCTCGATCTTGCGGATGCGCTGGTAGTTGGTCAGCCTGGGCTTCACCGGAGATTCATTTGGCAAACTCGCCGGCGCCTTCTTCGGTTTCGGCTCGCTCGAATACAGCCGGCCATTCACCGCGATCAGGATGTCCTCGATCTTCTCGTGGCAGGCCGAGCAACCGCCGCCGGCCTTGGTGTAATTGGTCACTTCCTCGCGCGTCTTGAGGCCGTTGGCGCGCACCGTGTCCTCGATCATCACGGCGTCGATGGCGAAGCACTTGCAGACCAGGTCGCCCTCCTCATGGTCGTCGCTCCAGACCTCGCCGCGATAGTTGGCCACCGCCGCCTGCAGGGCCTCGCGCCCCATCACCGAGCAATGCATTTTCTCCGGCGGCAGGCCGTCGAGGTAATCGGCGATGTCCTGGTTGCCGACCTTCAAGGCGTCATCCAGCGTCTTGCCCTTGATGATCTCGGTCAGTGCCGAACTCGACGCGATGGCCGAGCCGCAGCCGAAGGTCTGGAAGTGGGCGTCCTCGATGATCTCGGTTTCGGGGTTCACTTTCAGCATCAGGCGCAGCGCATCGCCGCACTTGATCGAGCCGACGTCGCCGGTGCCATTGGCATTTTCCAGCGGACCCGAATTCCTCGGGTTGAAGAAATGCTCGCGGACTTTCTCGGAGTAATCCCACATGGCCGTGTCCCTCAGGCGGAAAACGAGGAGCCGCAGGCGCAGGAGCCGGTGGCATTGGGGTTGTTGAACTTGAAGCCGGTCTGGGTCAGGCTGTCGACGAAATCGACGGTCAGCCCCTCCAGCATTGGCCGGCTCATGGGATCGACCAGCAGCTTGGCGCCGGCGCCGATGTCGAATTCGAAATCGTCCTCGCCCTTCTCCTGCTCCAGGCGCAAGCCGTACTGCAAGCCCGCGCAGCCGCCGCCGGAAACGAAGATGCGCAGTCCGGCGACCGGATTCTCGGCGCCCTTGATGAAACGGTTGATGGCTTTCGATGCGGCGGGAGTCAGATTGATCATGGCGATTCTCCTTGGGGAAGGGATGGAGCGAAGTGTTGTCGTGGGGCTGCGTCAGGCGATACAGCGCAAAGCCCGTGCCACGCGTGCAACTTGTTGTTTTTGTGAAAGTCGGCGCTGGCGCCACGGCGTTCTTGTCGCATATGCGACAGGCCATCAGCGTGCTTGACGGGCAGATGGCCTGGCCGACGATCAAGAACGATAACTACCAGAAAAGACGTTACAACAGTTGACTTCCATAATTCCGCCGCCCAGAATCGCAACATTCGCCAGAAACGCGATTTCTATCCAAATGAAACAATTGGGCCAGGTGGCAAGCATACGCATGGGTTACCCGTTCCGTTCGCGCCTTGAGCACGATGCGATGGGAGCCATCGCTGTCGTGCAGATGAAGGACATCGACGATGCAAGCTTGCTGCACGTGGAAGACGCGGTTCGGGTGGATTTGGCGGACGTAAAAAACCACCACCTGATCCGGTCGGGCGATCTGGCATTTCGCTCTCGTGGGCGAACGAACACGGTGGCACTGGTTTCCGCCGAAATCGGGCCGGCTGTCCTTGCCGCGCCGATGCTGTTGATTCGGCCCATCGCGGTGTTGCCTGCCTACCTGCGCTGGTATATCAACCTGCCGGCAACTCAGGCGGTGTTGGCAGGCCAGGCCGAAGGTACGTCAGTGCGAATGATCAGCAAGGCGGCACTGGAGGCGCTGGAGGTGCCGGTGCCGAGCAGACGCAAGCAGCAGTTGATTGTTGAGGTGTCGGAGTTCGCCGCAGCCGAACAAGGGTTGCTGGAACAGATCGCACGAGAAAGAAAGCGTCTCGCGGATGGGGTCTTGATGCGGTACGCGAGGAATGCCCGCTAGGCTGCGGATCAACAACTTCAAGGAAACAAGATGAACGACCAAGTCACCCAGCAAGACGTCAACAGCACCGCCTGGGCCGCCTGCGACACCTTCCGTGGCGTCGTCGATCCGGCGCAGTACAAGGACTACATCCTGGTGATGCTGTTCCTCAAGTACATCAGCGACCTGTGGCAGGACCACTACGACGCCTATCGCAAGCAATACGGCGATGACGACGAACGCATCCGGCGCAAGCTGGACCGCGAGCGCTTCACCTTGCCCTTCGTCGAATTCAAGGACGAAAAGACCGGCAAGGTGATCGAGCGTTTCGCCGGCGATTTCAACAGCATCTATGAGCGACGCAATGCGGCCAACATTGGCGAACTGATCAACATCGTGCTTGACGGTATCGAGGATGCCAACAAGGCCAAGCTCGACCGCGTGTTCCGCAACATCGACTTCAACTCCGAAGCCAACCTCGGCCAGACCAAGGACCGCAACCGACGGCTGAAGAACCTGCTGGAAGATTTTGCCAAGCTCGACCTGCGCCCCTCTCGCGTCTCCGAGGACGTGATCGGCAATGCCTACATCTACCTGATCGAGCGCTTCGCCTCCGATGCCGGCAAGAAGGCCGGCGAGTTCTACACGCCCAAGCAGGTCTCCCGATTGCTTGCCCGTCTGGCCAAGCCCAAGCCCGGCAACCGCATCTGCGACCCGGCCTGCGGTTCCGCCGGCCTGCTGATCGAGGCCGCGGCACTGGTGGAAGAAACCGGCAGCCGCGATTTCGCCCTTTTCGGCCAGGAAGTGAATGGCAGCACCTGGGCACTGGCGCGCATGAACATGTTCCTGCACGGCAAGGATTCGGCCCGCATCGAATGGGGTGACACCCTCAACAGCCCGGCGCTGGTCGAAGCCGACCGCCTGATGCGTTTCGACGTGGTGGTGGCCAATCCGCCCTTCAGCCTCGACAAATGGGGCTCGGAGCATGCCGAGTCAGACCGCTTCAACCGCTTCTGGCGCGGCGTGCCGCCCAAATCCAGGGGCGACTACGCCTTCATTTCCCACATGGTCGAAACCGCCCTGCCCCAGGCCGGCCGCGTCGCTGTGGTGGTGCCGCACGGCGTGCTTTTCCGCGGCGGCGCCGAAGGCCGCATCCGGCAGAAACTGATCGAGGACAACCTGCTCGATGCCGTCATCGGCCTGCCGGCCAACCTCTTCCCCACCACTTCGATTCCGGTGGCGGTTCTGGTCTTCGACCGGGCACGGGAAAAGGGCGGCGAACGCGAAGCCTGCCGCGACGTGCTGTTCATCGACGCCAGCCGCGACTTCCAGGCCGCCAAGACCCAGAACGCCCTGTTCGACTCGCATCTGGACAGGATCGTCGCCACTTTCGACACACGCCAGAACGTCGACAAATACGCCTATGTCGCCACCCTGGCCGAGGTCGCCGAGAACGACTTCAACCTCAATATCCCGCGCTATGTCGATACCTTCGAGGAAGAGGAAGAAATCGACGTCGCCGCGGTGGAAAAGGAAATCGAGCGCCTGGAAGCCACCCTGGCCGAGGTCGCCGAGAACGACTTCAACCTCAATATCCCGCGCTATGTCGATACCTTCGAGGAAGAGGAAGAAATCGACGTCGCCGCGGTGGAAAAGGAAATCGAGCGCCTGGAAGGCGAACTGGCCGAGGTCCGGGCGAAGATGAAAACCTACCTCAAGGAGTTGGGCGTATGAGCAGGAAAGCTGATACGCCGGCATCGGGCGCGGAAGACCGCGTGGTCCTCTTCCAGGAAAAATCCATTCGCCGCGTGTGGCAGAACAAGGAATGGTGGTTCGCCGTCGCCGATGTCGTGGCGGCCCTGACCGATTCCCTGGATGCACGGCAATACATCAAGAAGATGCGCAGCCGCGATCCGCAACTGGACGCCAACTGGGGTACAACTTGTACCCCTCTTCCCCTGCTTGCTCCGGACGGCAAGGTTCGCGCGACCAACTGCGCCAACACCGAGGGCATTTTCCGCATCATCCAGTCGATTCCTTCGCCCAAGGCCGAGCCCTTCAAGCGCTGGCTGGCCCAGGTCGGCTACGAGCGCGTCAAGGAAATCGAAGACCCCGAACTGGCCAGTGCCCGCGCCCGCGAACTCTACCAAGCCAAGGGCTACCCCAAGGACTGGATCGAAAAGCGCATGCGCGCCATCGCCATCCGCGGCGCGCTGACCGACGAATGGAAAGCGCGCGGTGTCGCGGAAGGCCGCGAATACTCGATTCTCACCGCCGAAATCGCCCGCGCCACCTTCGGCGTCACCCCCGGCGATCACAAGAAGCTCAAGGGGCTGGCGCAGGCGAAAACCGCCAACCTGCGCGACCACATGACCGATCTGGAACTGATCTTCACCATGCTCGGCGAAGCGGGCACCACCGAGATTGCCCGCCGCAAGGACGCCCAGGGATTTGACGGCAACCGCAACGCTGCCAAGGAAGGCGGCACCGTTGCCGGCAACGCGCGCAAGGAACTCGAAGCCAAGACCGGCGTGCCGGTTGTCAGTCGTCAGAATTATCTGGCTTCGACCGCTGCGACTTCGGCGGAAATCGGCGTGACGGCTTTCGTCGAAACCCAGACCGAGGCGCTGGCGACATCGGCGGCGGAAAAGCCCAAGGTCCGCAGGAAGGTGGCGGCACGTTTTGCAACGGTTGAAAGGGAAAGCAAGGGGCGGGGGAAGAAGAAATGACCGAGAACAAACCCGGAAAAGACACCGGCCTGAGCATCCGCAACAGCACCGCCGAGTTCCTGATATTCACCCAGCAGGCCGGAGAATCCGGTATCAACGTCCGCTACGAGGACAACACCATCTGGCTCAACCAGAAGCTATTGGCCGAGCTGTTCGACGTCGACAAGCGCACCATCAGCGAACACCTCAAGAACATCTTTGACAGTGGCGAGTTGCCGGAGGACACAGTTGTCCGGAATTTCCGGACAACTGCCGCCGACGGCAAGAACTACCAGACCCAGCACTACAACCTGGACGCCATCATCTCGGTCGGTTACCGCGTGAACTCGGTGCGCGCCACCCAGTTCCGCCAGTGGGCCACGCAGGTACTGCGCGAATTCGCCATCAAAGGCTATGTGCTGGACAAAAAGCGCCTGGAGAACGGCGCCTTCCTCGGCGAGGACTATTACGAACGCCTGATCGCCGAAATCCGCGAGATCAGGCTCAGCGAGCGGCGCTTCTACCAGAAGATCGCCGACATCTACGCCACGGCCGTTGACTACAACAAGGACGCCCCCACCACCCGCGAATTCTTTGCCAAGGTGCAGAACAAACTGCACTTTGCCATCCACCGCCGCACCGCCGCCGAACTCATCGTCGAACGCGCCCGCAGCGACCAGCCCCACATGGGCCTCACCACTTGGGAAAACGCGCCCGACGGCAAGATCGTCAAGACCGATGTGAGTGTGGCCAAGAACTACCTGAGCCAGGACGAACTGCAAGCGCTTGGCCGCATCGTGAACGCCTACCTCGACCTCGCCGAAGATCGCGCCCAGCGCAAGATCCCCATGACCATGGAGGACTGGGCAAAGCGCCTCGACCAGTTCCTGGAACTGACCGAGCGCGACATCCTGCGCGATGCCGGAAGCATCAGCGCCGAGGCGGCCAAGGCCCATGCGGAGAGCGAGTTCGAACGCTACCGCGTGACCCAGGACCGGCTGTTCGAATCGGATTTCGATCGGGCGGTGAAGGCGACGCAGGCGCTGGAGCAGGTCGAACGGCAGTTGGAAGGCAAGGGGCAGGGGAAGAAAAAATGACTTGGAAAACTGTGCCCATTGGAACGGTTATCCGCTCTTCGCAATACGGGCTATCGATTCCGGCAGACCCAAACGGCCACGTGCCGATTGTAGGGATGAAAGACATTCAGGATGGTCGCGTGCGCATTGATCCGAACGTGTGCGTCAATCTGTCAGAAGAGGATGCGCGGGACTACCTCTTGGCGAATGGCGACATTCTCCTGAACCGGACCAATAGCCCCGATCTGGTTGGCAAGACGGGTATCTACCGCGGCGATGGGAAGGCAGTGTTCGCATCCTATCTGGTGCGATTGGTGCTGGATCGCGAACGCGTTGATCCCGACTATGTAGTCCAGATTCTGGCCAGCGAAGGTGGGCAACGCCACATCAAGCAACTGGCAACGCGGGCTGTTAGTCAAGCCAATCTGAATCCCACAACTTTCAAAAATCATTTTTACATTCCGCTTCCGGAACTCGGCGAGCAGGTCAGAATTCGGCAGGTACTCTTGACGTGGGATGCAGCAATCGAGAAAACCGAGCGACTGATTGCCTTGCGAGTTAGACAAAAAGCGTGGCTTGTCGCAAAGATAATTTCGGGATTTGGTCACAGCACAAAGCTGGGAGATTTTCTAAAGCAGGTATCTCGTTCTGTCCCAAAACCGGGCAAACCCTATTGGGCGCTCGGTATTCGCAGCCATGGCAAAGGCACCTTCCAGCGCTTCGTAGAAGACCCAAGCAGCGTAGATATGGAAGAACTCTACGCGCTGAATCGTGACAACTTGATCGTCAACATCACCTTCGCGTGGGAAGGTGCAATAGCTTTCGTCAAACCAGAAGATGAACCCTGCTTGGTGTCTCATCGTTTTCCGACTTATGAAGTTGATCGCGAAAAGGCTGATCCACACTTCGTGAAATACATCGTCAATTGCAAACAATTCTTTTCACAACTAGCACTGATTTCACCGGGCGGGGCAGGCCGTAACAGGGTACTCAACAAAAGGGATTTCCTAAAATTGGAGGTTTCGCTACCGTCACTCACTGAGCAGAAGCGCCTTGCGCAGATATTGGGAGGGATCGACTTACTTATCGAGAAAGAGCAGTCGGTGCTCGTCGCCTTCAAATCTCAGAAACGCGGCCTGATGCAAAAACTCCTCACCGGCCAGTGGCGGGTGAAAGCTGTCGAGACGGAAGCTCGCTAAGCATGGCCAACTGCGCCTACCTCTTTCTCGACGAAGGCGGGAATTTCGATTTCAGCCCGACCGGCATCCTGCACCACGCCTCGCGTTCGCACTACGGCTTGCAGATCGCCGACTACTGCAACTGGGCGGTGTTCAGGAAATGGCAGAAAGGCGAGGTCGAGTTCTACGACTTGATCAAACCGGCACTGAAAAGCGAGTTCGATATTTTCCGCACGGGAACGACGTTGTACTACTGACGATGATGCGATTTCGCGACCTACAAAAAACTGACCCCCTCGACTACTCCTTGCGGAGAGAGCCCCTTGGGCTCTTGTCATCGGGGGGGTACCTTTGGCCTCGAGTATAGGGAAGGAACATGCCGGAGACAACCGAAACTTTCGGGTCGGGCTTCCGCTTTAACGAGAAGCACCTCTCGCAAATCCCCGCCCTGCAACTGCTGGCCAACCTCGGCTATCGCTATCTAACGCCGGCCGAGGCGCTAACGATGCGCGGCGGGCGCCTTTCCAACGTGCTGCTGGAAGAAGTATTGCGCGACAGCCTCAAGCGCATCAACCGCATCCAGCACAAGGGCGAGCAGTATCTGTTCAGCGAGGAAAACCTCCAGTCCTCGATCCAGCGCCTGAAGAACGTCAAGTACGACGGCCTGCTGAAAACCAATGAGGCCGTTTATGACCTGCTGACCCTCGGCGTGGCGCTGGAGCAGTCGGTGGAGGGAGCGGTGCGCAGCTTCACGCTCAACTATATCGACTGGAAGACTCCGGAGAACAACGTCTATCACGTCACCGCCGAATTCTCGGTGGAGCGCACGCGCAGCCATGAGACGGCACGGCCGGACATCGTGCTCTTCGTCAATGGCGTTCCCTTCGCCGTGATCGAATGCAAGTCGCCCAAGTACGAGGTGCAGGACGCGGTGTCGCAGACGATCCGCAACCAGCGCGACGAGTACATTCCATCCCTGTACACCTACGCCCAACTGGTGATCGGCAGCAACAAGAACCACTGCAAGTACGCCACCGTGGGTACGGCAGCGAAGTACTGGTCGGTGTGGCGCGAGGAACGGGAAGAGAAGGACGAAGACGGTGCGGCCTTGCGCGCGGTGCTCGATCAGCCTCTCCCCCAGGAAGCCAAAGCCGGGCTCTACGAGTTGCTGGCCGAAGGCTTCGGGGTGCGCGAACCCGATGCCGAATACCTGGTGCGGCGCGCCCTGACCGAGCAGGACCGCACGATCTACGCCCTGTGCCGGCCCGAACGCCTGCTGCGCTTGGCGCTGCTGTTCACGGTGTTCGACGGCGGGCGGCGCAAGATCGCGCGCTACCAGCAGTTCTTCGCCGTGGAGCGCATCCTCGGCCGCGTCAAGGAACGCGATGCCGAAGGGCGGCGGGCCGGCGGCATCGTCTGGCACACCCAGGGCTCGGGCAAATCGCTGACCATGGTGATGCTGGCCAAGGCGCTGGTGCTCGATCTCGATATCCGCACGCCGCGCATCGTGCTGGTCACCGACCGGGTCGATCTCGACAAGCAGTTGGGCAACACCTTCGCCGCCTGCGGCCTGACGCCGGACCGGGCCGAATCGGGGCGGCATCTGGTGGAACTGGTGGCCGACAACAAGGCGCACATCGTCACCACGCTGATCAACAAGTTCGACAAGGCACTGTCCACGCGCAAGTTCCAGGACCCGTCCAGCGAGATTTTCGTGCTGGTGGATGAAACCCAGCGCACGCAGCTGGGCATGTTCGCCGCGCGCATGCGGCAGATGTTTCCCAATGCCTGCTACATCGGCTTCACCGGCACGCCTCTGCTCAAGCGGGAGAAGAGCGATGTGATGCGCTTCGGCGGCATCATCCACACCTACGCCATCAACCAGGCGGTGGCCGATGGCGCCATCGTGCCGCTGCTCTACGAGGGGCGACTGGTGGAGATCGAGCAGAACAAGGCGGCGATCGACGTCTGGTTCGAGCGACACACCCAAGGGCTGACACTGGCGCAGAAGGCCGACCTGAAGAAGAAGTACGCGCGGGCGGAAATGCTCAACAAGGCCGATCAGGTCATCTACATGCGCGCCTTCGACATCAGCGCACACTTCCGCCAGAACTGGCAGGGCACGGGATTCAAGGCGCAACTGGTGGCGCCCTCCAAGGTCGCGGCGCTGAAGTACAAGGCCTTCCTCGACGACATCGGCGAAGTGACGAGCGAAGTCGTCATCTCTCCACCCGACGAGCGGGAGGGCTTCGACGATGTGGACGACGACGAATCCACGGACGAAGTGGTGGCCTTCTGGCAACGCATGATGAAGCGCTACGGCGATGCCGAGGCCTACGAGACGCAGATCGTCAATGGCTTCAAGCACGGCAGCGAGCCGGAAATCCTGATCGTGGTCAGCAAGCTGCTGACCGGCTTCGATGCGCCGCGCAATACCGTGCTCTACCTGGCGCGCAGCCTCAAGGAACACACGCTGCTGCAGGCGATTGCGCGGGTGAATCGACTTTACGATGACGATGAAGGCAGAAAGCCCAAGGAGTTCGGCTACATCATCGACTACGCCGGCATTCTCGGTGAACTCGATCAGGCGCTGACCACCTACAGCGCGCTGGAAAGCTTCGAAGAAGGCGATCTGTCGGGAGCGCTGGCCAGCATCAACGACGAGGTGCGCCAATTGCCGCAGCGTCACGCCGAATTGTGGGACGTGTTCAAGACCGTTGCCAACCGGAAGGACGAGGAAGCCTTCGAGCAACATCTGGCCGACGAAAAAGTCCGCGAGAACTTCTACGAGCGGCTGTCAGCCTACGCCAGGACACTGGCCATCGCCATGTCTTCCGAGGCCTTCATCACCACCACGCCGGACAGCCGCCTCAAGGGCTACAAGGCCGACCTCAAGCGCTTCACCAATCTGAAGGCGGCAGTGAAGTTGCGCTACGCCGAATCGATCGACTACCGCGACTACGAACCGAAGCTACAGAAACTGCTCGACACCCACATCTCGGCCAACGAGGTGCTGAAGCTCAACGAACCGGTGAATATTTTCGACGTCGCTGCGTTCCAGCAAGTACTGGAAGAGCAGGGGCACGGCAAGCCAACTGGCGCCAAAGCGGACATGATTGCCCATGCCACCCGGCGCGCGATCACCGAGCACCTGGACGAAGACCCGGCCTTCTTCGAGAAATTCTCCAAGCTGATCCAGCAGGCCATCGACGACTATCGCGCCGGGCGGATTTCCGATCTGGAGTATTTCAAGCGGGCCAGCGCGATCAAGGATGCGGTGGTCAATCGCAAGGTTGATGATGTGCCCGTCGTCCTGCATGGCAAGGATCACGCGATAGCCTGCTTTGGCATCCTTGAGCCGTATTTCGGGCGGCATGTGGCGGACGCTGCACAGGCGAAGGATGTGGCGGCAAACGCGGCGGCCAGCATCTGGGCCATCGTCGAACGGAACAAAGTCGTCGGCTTCTGGGACAACCTGGACGCGCAGCGGCGGACGATGAACGAGATGGACGACTTTCTTTACGACGAGATCAGGGGTACGCAGAACATTGCCCTGACGACCGAGGAGATGGACGAAATCATCGACCGCTCGATGCAACTGGCCAGACATCGGATGCCCGCGTAAAAACCCAATGACGACAATTCGGCAAGAAATTGTCTTCGGCACGGAAACCATCGTCTACGAAGTTCGATTGCTGCCGTCGCGGCGCACGCTGGGGATCGAGGTGCATCCGGATATGTCGGTGATCGTGCGCGCTCCGGCCGATTGCGATCCGGAGATCATCCTTGCGCGAGTTGGAAAGCGCGCCTCCTGGATCAGCCGGCAGTTGGCTAATTTTCAGCGCTACAGCCCGAGAACTCCGGCGCGGCAGTACGTGAGCGGCGAGACGCACCTCTACCTTGGCCGCCAGTATCGGCTGAAAGTCGGCGCTGGCGAGACGGCGTCGGTGAAGATGAATCGCGGGCATCTGCTGCTGACCCTGCCGGGCAAAGCCGATCCGGGTCGGGTGCAAGCACTCCTGCACCGCTGGTATCTAGACCATGCCCGACAGGTGTTCAGCGCGGTGCTGGATGCTTGGCTTCCCCGCATCAAAGGGCACCAGCGGCCACGCCTGATTGTGCGGGCGATGCAGTCACGCTGGGGCAGCCTGTCGCAGACCGGCACCATGACGCTGAATTCCAATCTGATCAGGGCACCACGAGCCTGCATCGAGTATGTGGTGGTCCACGAACTCTGTCACCTCAAGCACCGCGACCACGATGCAGGCTTCTTTCGCCTGCTCGTGCAGGTAATGCCGGACTGGGAAAAACGCAAGCAGCGGCTGGAAACAGCGCTACTGTAGTTGCACCGGACGCCGCGCCTGCGTCTATCTTTGAGCGCCTTCAGGCCGGTTTTACGATCAGGTTCGGCTCGCTCCGCAGATCGGGCGGCAGGCCCCAGACGGCGAGCGTATCCATCCAGAATCCGGGCCGCGCCGGATGGTCGAGCAGCAGATCGCACTCGCCATAGACATGGCCGTCGGGCCGCAGCGTGAGTTGCACGCGACGTCCGGCGCATTGCCAGCGCGCCAGCAGGGCGTCATGGCCGCTGGCCGGATCGCGCTGCAGGTCGAACTGCGCGACATCCCAGGCCAGGCCCGGCAGCGCCACGCCGTAGCGCGCGGCCTCGGCGCGCAGCCGCGCCAGCACCTGCTCGCCGGCGGCGCGCGCCGCGGCGGGGTTCACAACTCGGCGGCGGCGTAGCTGTGGCAGCCCTTGGGACAGACACGGCCGCAGGAGCCGCAGCCGATGCAGTCGCCGGCCTGGGCGATGGTCATCACCATCATCTCGTCGTCATCGTAGTCCTGGTCTTCGTCGATCAGTTCCTCGCCGCGCTCGACCAGATCGAGCACATTGCGCGGACAGACCTTGTAGCAGCGGCCGCAGCCGATGCACTTGCGCGGATCGAGCGCGCTGAGGAACTGCGGGGTCCATTCGCTGCCGCCGCGCGTGCGGCCCATGATCGTACTCATGCCATCATCCTTTCTGTGCGGCCTGCAGGCGCGTGTTGGCAGCATCCCAGGCCTGGCAAGCCTCCAGCGTGCCCTGGGAGATTTCGGGAATTTCCCGCCAGGCTGCGGGCAGCCGTTCCTCGACCAGGTCGTGCAGCTTGCCGGCCCATTCGCTGGCGATGCGTTTCAGTTTGCGGACCTCCTTGTCGAGATCTTTGAGTTCTTCGTCTGTCACCGCTGCCTCCATTCAAACTGGCGGGCAATGCCCGCCTCACTTCAGTCGCCCCCTTCCTCGGGAAGGGGGTGGGGGGGATGGCCAACACCTTGCGCGCGAAGAGCGGGGTTGTAGGGGGCTTGCCCCTACAACCCAGCGACTTCACCGTAAAGACCGATGATTTCGAGCGCCACGGCGAGGTACTTGTCGGCCTCGGTCTTCATCTTCGACAGGCTCTCGAAGCCGAAGCGATGCACGTCGCGCAAGGTGCGGTCCATCACCACCAGCTTGCCGACCACGATCAGGGCGCGACCGAAGCCCTCGTGGGTCAGTTGCACGAAGGGCACCGCCATCAGGCCGCATTCCTTTTCGATCAGCACCGCGATCGCGTTGTGGAAGGCCTTGACCCGCGCGATGATCTGGTCGTCGGGATCGCCGATCACCGGAATCTCGCGCTTCCTGTCCTTGGTCAGCACATAGCTGTCGAGAATTTCCGGCGGCGACTTGCCGTCCCACTGGCCGTAGCTGTCGAGCGCACGCGTCTGGCGCAGCATTTCCTTGATGAAGTCGGTCTGGTAGATCGGGTCGTCGGCCGTTTCGGCGGCCAAAATGGCAACTGCGCTCATGGTGTTTCTCCTTGGGGTAATCGGGGGCGGAAGGGCGTGGCAAGGGCCTGCGGCGGGAGCGCCATCATTCCTCCCAGCCGTCGGCCGCCATGCGCTCGAAGCGCGTCGTGTCGCTGTTCTTGCGCAGCGCCTTGTCCACCCAGGCGATGCCGCCGTCCTTGACGGCGGCGCCGATCTGCTTCAGCAGC
>Ga0156014_1106_pt1 | contig 36550 bp, 51 predicted proteins | sample RifCSPlowO2_02_FD_107668 | JGI IMG/M metagenome (GOLD analysis project Ga0156014, IMG submission 107668) | Rhodocyclales bacterium RIFCSPLOWO2_02_FULL_63_24 | reverse complement strand
GCCATGTGGGGTTGCCGGGAAACCGGACTGGGGGGCCCCACCGCCCGCATCCCCGCGCATCACTTCTTCGCCTTCTTCAAGAGGCGCTTGATTTCCTCGTTGCGCTTCACTTCCTTGCTCGACAGCCGCCGGAAGCTGGTCATGAACGCGGCGCGGCCGGTCTGCGTGGCCTTGATGACCGTGACGTAGCCTTCTTCTTCGAGCAGGAACAGCATCGCCGTGGCGGATTCCTGCACGGCCTGCCCGCGCGCCAGGGCGTCCTGGACGTAGCGGTACTCGGCGGCGGCGATCTCCGGGTGCTCGGCGGCCTGCTTGGCCATCGTCGCCGCCGACAGGCGCACCACGTCGGTGGCGAGCGCCAGATCGGCGGCGTGATTGGCGCGCAGCACGCCGATCGGCCAGTCGCCGGCCGGGGCCTGCGCCCAGGCGGCGAAGGCTTCGCCCGAGAGCGAGGCGACGGCGGCGGGACGCAGATCGGCCGGGAGCTGTTCGAGCTTGCCGGCCAGGGCGCCGACCAGGCTGGCGCGGCGGCCGCCCGGCGGGTAGTTGAATTCGGGGTCCACGCCGGCCGGCACGCGGCTGGTTTCGCCGGTGCGCTGGTTGGTGTAGTCGAGGTAACGCTCGGCCGGCGCCTGGCCGACCTTGAGGCCGTGGCGGTCGATCTGGCGCCGCCCCAATTGAATCCAGCGACATTTGCAGCCCCAGGCCTTGACCGGTGAATGCGCGGCCACCCACGGATCATCCACCGGCAGCACCAGGCCATCCCACGCGGCGTGTTCCTTGCGTTCGTGCGCGCTGGGTGTGTGGTCGTACATCAGGTACGGCATGCTGGCCTTGGCTTCCTGGATGCGCTCCCACTGGCCTTCGCTGTGCGCGGTGCGCAGATTGGTGTCGTAGATCACCTTGAGCCGGCGCGGGCTGCCGAGCTGCACGTCCTTGAGTTGGCCGTCGGCCGGATCGGCCATCGTGGCGCGGCCCCACCAGCCGCGCTTGACCAGCTCGGGCTTGAGCCCGGCCTTGAAGGTCTCGAAGGTGGTGCCGTTGGCGATCGCGCCGTCGACATAGGTACGGATCTCGCGCAGCAGATCCACCTGCATGGCCTTGGCCACAGTGAAGGCGGCCTGGTGTTCCTCCTGCCAGACATCGCGATGGTCGAAGCCGATGGCGTAACCCTTCTGGCGGAAAAAGGCGATGGCCTCCTCCGGCGGGCGCAGCCCCAGGCGGATGGCCGGCTCAGTTGCCATCTCAGTTGCCATTGATTCGGCCCCAGACCACGGCCGCGAAATCGCCCTGGGCGATCTGCGCGGCCAGCGCCGCGGCATCCATCTGCGCTATGACGGCCGGCAGGCGCTCGCGGAACTGCTCCAGGCTGGCGCATTCGTCGGCCAGGCGCTCGATGGGCGTAACGAGCGGATCGAGCACAGGCTGCCATTCGCTGCCCATGTCGGCGGCGAGCCAATCCAGCTCGTCCTGGGTTTCGTCGGCGGCGCCCTGGGCTTTCAGCGCCGCGCGGGCGGCGGCCGGATCGGGCGGCGGCTTGCCGCCCTGGCCCGCCGTGTCGCCAGCGCCGACTTCCTTGCCCAGGGTCGCCTCGCCCTCGGCCGGCTCGGGAATACGCAGCTTCTCGTGCACCCACTTGACCGGGATCGTCCTCATGCCGGACGTGGTCAGCTTGTCGAGCCCGTCGGCCAGCGTGGCGATGTCGGCGGCCTCGCCGGTATCGAACACCAGGCGCGCGCAGCGGGACAGGCTGTCGACGCCGCGGTTGAGCGCCAGCAGCGGATAGAGGACATCGCGCGTGGCCGTGCCGGCGATCTGGCGCGCATCCGCATTGCGAATATCCTTGCGCACCTCGTTGTGCAGATCGGCCACGCCCGAGCCCATGCCGGTGGCCTTGGCCTCGGCGGAGAGCACCTGGCCGAGAATGGCCTTGCTCTGCGCGCCCTCGGCCCAGCCGACCATCGCCAGGTGCGGCGTGCCGCTGCCGTCGGCGGTGACCTTGTTGATCTCGATGGCCATGTCGGCCGGCATGATGGCGCGCGCATCGTGGCCCAGGGCCGTGACGGCGCGCATCAGGCTGGCTTTTTCGTCCTGGCTGGCGCCCTGGTAGTACTTGCCCAGCACGATCGGCAGGCCGTAGGTTTCCAGGAACTCCGCGAAATCGCCGATGCCATAGGCTTTGTAGAGGAAGGGCCAGACCAGGGCGCGGTACAGGCCCATGCGGCCCTGGTAGCCGGTCTTCGCCTTGCCGTGGGTGTGCATGACCCAGCCGAAGGGGGCCAGCGGCGCGCCGTCGGCGCTGGCGTCCTGCAAGCGCAGCTCGCGGCGATGGCGGTCGAGGCGGAACCATTCCTGCGGGCGCGGGAAGAAGGCCGGCAGCCATTCCTTACCCTCCTGCCGCCATTCCAGTTCGACCGGGGCAAAGCCGTGGCCCACACCCTCCATCGCCGCCAGCAGCAGATCCTCGAACGGATCCACGGCGTCGGTCAGCACTTCCTTGAGCCACTCCGCGTCGGCCTTCTCCTTGGCCGTGGCGTTACGCGGCGGAACGATATCCCAGTCCAGGCCCATCACGGCGTTCTTGCGTTTGCCTATCTCGCACAGCAGGTGCGCATCGCGTTCCTCCATATCGGCGAACAGCCGGTGCTGGGCGGTGAGGTCGCCGTCGTCGGCCTGCCGCAGCACAGTGGACAGGCGCGCCGGCGTCAGCCCGGCGAGCATCGGGGTCAGGAAGCGGTTCTCCAGCATCGCAATACGGCTGGTCTGCGCCTCCTTGAGGACGCCGGTGTCGATCGGATTGCCGTACTGGTCAAGAATCTTCATGGTCAAAACATCCTGCGGCTGTCGCCGCTGTAGTCGTCGCGGGAGTCGGCGCCGGTGCCGCTGGAGTCGGCGCTGGCGCTACGGCGCGGCATGGCGACATAGCCGTCGCACACGGCAATCGCTTCGGAACGGCTGGCGGCATATGCCAGCAGGTAGGCAACACCGGCATCGCCGTGGCGCTGCTGACCATCCTTGCCTTTGGTGCGCGCGTCCGGCAGCAGCGGGATGCCCTTCACCACCTGGAAGGCGCGCAGATCGTCGAGATGATCGGAATCGCGGATCAGTTCGATGGTCTGATCTTCCAGACCGGCCTTGAAGGGCGCGGTATTGTCGCGATACCACGGCTGGGACAGCATGACCGCCTCGACGCGCGCCTCGCCCCACTTCTGCACCGCCTTCTCGGCGAGGTACTGGCCGTTGCCGCGTGCGTCGAGCTTGCCGGCAAAGAATCTAGGCAGGCGCTCGCCGATGTAGAACAGGGCCTCGCGCTGCTGATCGAATGGGCAGTTGGACAGTTCCAGGGCGAAGACGAAGCGGCGGCGCAGTTGCTGGGTGATCTGGAAGGCCAGCAGGACGGAGAGGTCGCCATTGCGGCCGAAGTCCATGCCGAAGCCGCTGCGCAGTCCGGCATCGAGCGTGGCCAGCACCGGCAGCAGCTCGGCCTCCAGCCAATCGCGCATCTCTGCCGTGCGCAGGTGCTCGGGCCAGAGCGCGAAATCCTTGGCCGGCGGCTTCCAGCGCAGCACGGGCGCATCCAGCATGCGCGCCTCGATCAGCGCGCGGGAGAGCCAGGCACCGCCGCTGTTGCTGGGCACGCAGTCGAGTTCTTCCTCGGCGTCGGCGCCGTACTGGTCGTAGATGCCCTTGATCCATGCGGCCTTGCTGGCTTCGTCCGGCGCCTGGCCGGTGCGCAAACAGACCCGCTCGTAGAGGCCATCGGCGACCGCGTCGCGAAAGGCGACCCGGTGCAGCGAATAGGGCTTTTTGCCGGCGCGGATGTCCAGGCACAGCGCGTTGAATGGATTGTCGGCGCCATTGTGTGTTGAGATGACGTGCACCTCGCCACCCCAGATCAGTAACGCCAGCGCCGCCTTGAGCAGTTCTTTCTGGTCGCTGTGAAACGCGAACTCGTCGAGAATGACGCGGCCCTGCTTGCCGCGCAGGTTGCGCGGCGCGGAAGACAGCGCCTCGATACGCCAGCCGGAGGCGAAGCGCAGGGTGTAGACGAAGATGGATTTCCGCTCCTCGCCCTCAAGCCAGACCTCTTCGGTCTCGGCAATCTCCCCGGCGGCGATGGAATAGGCCTTGGCGAACTCGGCGCAATCCTTGATGAACTCCTGCGCCATTTCCTTCATGTAGCCGATGTAGAAGGCGTTCATGCCGGACTGGCTGGCGGCGAGCAGCGCGGTGTCCGCCGCCTCGGCCCAGGAGAGGCCGATGCGGCGGCTCTTTTCGATGACCTTGACCTGGGCGCGATCCGCCGTCCAGCGCTGCTGGTAGCCCAGCAGGGCCATCGGCGTGCGCGCCTCGCGCGGCTCGGGAACCAGGGGCATCATCCTTTGCCCAGGATCTTGTTGCGGATCTGTTCGGCGGAATCGTCGGACAGGCCGCCCGCCTTGGCGGACTCGACGGCGCCGGCGGCGCGGGCGCGGGCGCGCAGCTCTTCGAGCCCGGCGGCGATCTGCATTTTTTTGGCGGCGGCAAAGCCGTCGAGCAGTTCGGCCAGCACCATGCCCTTGACGGGCGCGACCTCTCCCGCCCAGGCGGCCAGCGATTTCAGCATATCGACACCGATGGCGCGCGCGCTGGCTTCCGGCATGAACTGCTTGGCGGCCGCATTGAGCTTGGCGACGGTATCGCCCAGTGAGGCGAGCGCCTTGGCGGCCTCGATCGGATCATTCGCTGCGCCGGCGCCGGTAATGATGGCCTCGCAGCGCAGCAGCCCTGCGGCGATGATGCGCCCCAGGGCCTGCTCGATGCCGCCGCCGGAGACGATCATGGACGCCTTCTGGAAAGCATCCCAGTCGTCGCCCGCGGCCTTGGCGGCCCGGTACCAGTTGCGCGCCGTGGGATGCGGCACGCCGATCTTGTCGGCGGCCGCCTCCAGCGGCAGGCCGCCGATGTAGGCGGCGCGCAGTTTGACCTTCTTGTCGGGCGAGTGGGCCATCAGAACAAGGCCCGCAGGCGGTCGACGTGCTCGCGCCCTTCGGCGGTCAGCATCACGCGATCGCCCTCCAGGCGCAGCGCGCCGATGTCGGCCAGCACGCGCAGATCGGCGCGCACGCGGTCGAGCGTGGCCGGAACGTTGTGCACGCTCTCCAGCTCGTCGCGCAGCTCACGCGCCACGCTGGCGCCGCCGGCGAAGGCGAGCGAGGCGAGCAGGCTGTTGCGGCGCTTGCGATCGTCATCGATCATTTCAGACCCTTCTCCGTGATGCGCGACAGGATCATGCGCACGGTGGCATCGATCGAATCGAGCTTGCCGCCTTGGGCCGAGACCTGTTGATTGACTTTATTGACCTCGGTGTAGAGGTCGCCCAAGTCGCCGTGCGTGGGCGCCTGTTCGGCATGGGCTTCGAGGTGGGCAATGCGCTCGCCGTGGCCGTCGATCTTTTCCTCAAGCCCGGTTTCCATTTCGGTGATGCGCTCATTGGTCACCCGGTTCTTGTTGGCGATATAGACGTAGACGCTGCAACTGCCAACGACGACGAACTCCAGCACCTGGAGCATGAATTTGGCGGTATCGAGATCCATCAGCTCACGGCCCTTTCGAGATCGGTTTGACAGGTGATGCAGGTTTGCACGCCCGGCACCGCGCGGCGCCGGGCGACGGGAATGAGGGATTCGCAGACGCGGCAATGGGAGGCCGAGTCCTCGACGGTTTTCGCCTGCCCGAGAAACGGAAACCCAGGCGCGCAAGGCGCGGCGAGGCCGGCGCGCCGGGCTTGGCGCTGTAACGCGACCTGGCGCTGTTGCTCTTCGATTTCAGAAGCACGGTCGAATACATCGGTCACCGCCGCACCTCCAGCGTCGGCGCCACACCCATCCAGGCGGCCACGTCGCGCGGTGATGGGATAGACGGCAGGCCGCTGCGCGGCAGGCCGGCGTGCAGGTAGATCGAGGCCGACAGCGCCGAGCAGATCAGATCCTTGTCGTCGGCGGCCGGCAGCGGGCGGCCGAGCAGCTCGTGCTGGGCGATGCGCAGCAGGTCGCCAAAGTCGTAGCCGATGTCGAGGCCGAGCAGATCGAAGATTGCGCCCTCGGCCTCGGTCGAATGCACCGGGCAGGCGAACACATCGAAATCGGTGTCGGCGTACTTGCTGGCCGGCACCAGGCAGGCGCCGCCGCCATTCATCTCGGCGAGCAGCAGCCGCGCGCCGAGCCAGATCGCCACGGCGGTGTGGGTGTAGGGGCTTTGGGTCACCACCCGCGTGATGGCGGAGAGGCCGCCGCGGTGCGAACGAACGGCGACCAGGTCGCCGGTGCCGATCAGGCCGCGGGCTTCAGCGTAGTTCATGGGTTTTCTCCAGCCAGTTGATCAGGCCCTGGAAGCGCTCGCGCGTCCGGTGGTAGAGCCCCGCCGTCTCGATGTGATTCAGCAGCAGATCGTCCAGGTGGTCGCTGGCCGGTTCCGGCAAGGTCGCCGGCGGCGGCTCGGTCAGGTGTGCCGGCGGGATCAGCGCCGGCGCCGCGATTGGCGGCGCGCCAGCGGCGCAAGCTGTCAGCATCCAGGCGACAATCAGCGGGAGCAGGGTTCGTTTGAGCATGGCTGTGGGCCTCCTGGAGCAGAGTGTCGGTGTGGGCTTCCTGGCGCGCCTCAGCGCGCACGGCAGCGCGCTCGACCGTGGCGCCGGCGGCGGCCTTGAGGTTGTGGGTCGCGATGGCCTGGGCCAGCGGCTTGACCTTGGCGGCCTCATTGGCGTTGTGCGCGTTGCCGGTGGCGAACTGATAGACCCATACCAGGGACAGCAGCCACAGCAGCACCAGGCCGAGACCGACGCGGGGATTCATGCGCAGACTCCCAAGCCCCAGCCGGCGCGGATGTAGATCGGCTCCAGCCGGGTCAGGATGCGCTGCGGGTAGCCGAGGTTCTCGCGGCAGTTGGCGGCGTTGCGGAAGGCCGCGCAGGGTTTGCCCGACTTCGCCTCACGCTGCAGCCAGCCCAGCCCGCCGTTGTAGGCGCGTAGAGCCAGCGCCATGCGCTCGCAGGGTTGGGCGTTACTGGCGACGGGCACGCGGGCATACAGCCAGGCGTCGTAACGCACCAGGGCGCGCAGCGCCCAGACCGGATTGCCGGTGTCGGCGGCGACCAGGGCCGGGTCGAGGTCGCCGATCCAGTCGGCGGTGGCCGGCGTGAATTGCGCCAGGCCGTGGGCGTAGGGCGAGCGGGCGTCAGGGCGCCAGGCGCTCTCCTGATGGATCTGCGCGCCGAAGGTGGCCACCGGGGCATCGAGGCCCCAGATCATGCGGGCGTTGCGGACGAGGTCGCGGCGGTACTGCTGGGCTTCGCGCGGGATGTCCTGGGCGAGGACCATGACCGGCAGACCGACCAGCGCCACCACGATCAGCGCCAGCGCCACGCGGGCCAGAAGGCGCGCCGCTGTCATCACGCCCCCATCCCCACGGCCAGCATCATCGCGGCGACGATGATGGCGCGGCGGACTTGCGCGGCGGCGAAGACGGTCTCGCGGCCGCAGGCCTGGAAGCGATCTGGCCGCGCATAGGGGAACAGCTCGCGATCAAGGTAGTAGCCGGCGACGCCGGCGCCGGTGACCAGGCTGAACTTGTAGAGGGTGACCAGCGCCTGGTGCGGCGCGAGCTGGCTGATGGCCAGGCCAAGCAAGATGGAAAGGACCGTCGAGACGATCATGCGGGGAAGCTTCATTTGATCTCCCGAAACCGGGGCGGGTTGAAGTGACAGCCCACCGCGTACCGGTGGCGGTAGTGCCAAGCGTCCAGGTGCGCGCAATTGCCGAAGCCGTGAAGGCTTAGCTTGCTGGTAGGGTCAAGACTGAAGGAGCGGCAGCGCGAGCACATGGAGCTGAAGGCTACGCATGCGCGCGGCGCAGCTCCATTAACCGGCGTTAGAAGCAGAAAGCCCCGCCGGGCGAAAACCGGGCGGGGCTTTAAAAAAAGCTGTGGAGTTACTTGATGTTTTTGAGACTCATGTCGGGCTCAACAAGCGACCTCTTACACTCGGCATGCCATCGTCGAAATTTGTCGACCGCGTAGCTGCGCCAGGTTTCGCTTGGGTCGCCCCGGTACCATGCATCGCCATACATCATCACCGCCGAACCAGCGTCGCGGCAATAGAAATAGGGGAAGATCGCGCGGTGGCCGAGGTGCATCTCTGGCCAATTCGACATCTTGGCCAGGAGCGGCCCCATCGTTCGATTATAGGAACGTTTGTCACCTGCCTTGATGAGCCCGTTCAGGCTCGCCCTGGTCGCGGATACCGACTGCTCCATATCGACGGCAATCTGCTTCGCTTCAGCGTCGGTTAGGTCACGGGCGGCCGCTATTGAGGCCGATCCGATCAAAGCCATCAGGACCGCAAATGGCCGGATCATTGTCACCCCACCGCCGGCGCCCACTCGCCGCAATGTTCCGTCTTGCGGCCCTTCACCTTGCTGCAAGTGCGCTCGACCTCGGCGCCGTCCGGCCGCGTGGTGCGCATGCGGATGAAGACCCCGCCCTGGAGCAGGAAGGAATCGATCACGCGGCGTGTGGCGCCTTTGGCAGCGGCCACGCGTTCTGCGCTGTCGGCTTTCTTCGTCAGCACTTTGATCATCAGCGTATTTCCCATCCCGTCGATAAAGGCGACCTTGCAGGCGATGCCGTCACGCTCGGCGGAGACGCCGTCGCATACCGAGGCCAGCGCCAGCATAGGCACCATCAGAATCACAGCGAGAATTGCGCGCATTGCGATCTCCTCAAAACAGCGCCGGCTGGCGCCTTTTCATCATCTCGGCGCCGACGGCCTTGACGATGCGGTAGATATGAATAACCGATAAATCATACTCCCGCCCCAACTCGGTATGGTTGCGGCCGTCGAACTTCTCGTAGATTTCCAGGTCGCGCCGCGCGATGTCGATCGCGCAGCCCTTGGGAAAGTAGAACGAATCGCCGCCCCAATCCTTGCGCATCCGGTCCATTACCTTTACCCCGATTTCAGCGGCCTGCTCATCGCCAATGCCGGCCGCGACGAGTTCGGCGGCCACGGTATCGGCGAGCGCCTCAAGCAACTCAAGCTCGTCGCCGGCGACCCCGCTAAACTTCTCTTCCTGGTTCATCGCTTCACTTCCTTCGGCCACTTGAATTCCTGCCCCTTGGGCATCCAGCAGTAGCCGTGCTGGTCGAGCCAGGCGGTGACCATGACGCCGTTGAGCTGGTTCAGGACTTCGGGCGTTACGGTCAGGTGCAGGGCCGCTTCCTTGTAACGGCTGGCGCGACGCTCGACGATGTGCAGCGCCAAAGTCAACCCGATGACGAGGCCGGCCAAAGCGGCGATCAGCAGGTGCCCGAGAGTGAGGTTCATGCCTTGCCTTCCTTGTACCTTGCGGTGCGCTCCAGCGGGCCGATCAGTTTCCAGAGTTCGGTGGCGTCCATCATCCGCAGATAGCGCTGATGGCCGTCGATGCGGGCGGCGACGCCTTCGGCATAGACGACCTGCTGGCCGCGCTTGATGCCGAGGTTGATGCAGACGCGGCGGATCTTCCAGAGGAAACCCTGCTTTTCGGCGTCGACCTTATTCACCCAGGCCCACTCGTTCTCTGCCGGGGCTCCGCGCGGCTTCTGCCCGCCCAGGGCGGCGACCACGCGCGCCAGCGCGGCATCGTCCAGATCGGCGGCGCTGCGCTGGCCGCTGCGCGCCTCCAGAATGTCGCGGTAGGCGTCATCATCCCAGCCCTGCTCTTTCTTGATGCAGTGCAGGCGGGCGAGGAGCTTGTTGCGGGGGGCGGACATGGTTAAGGCGCAGGCAGGCGCTTGATGGTTTTGCGCGGGGCAGTCGCCGGCTCGCCCTGCGGCAGGATGATTTGATCGGCCTCGATCGAGCGCAGTTCGACAACGGTCGCGCGGGTCGCCCGGTACTTCATCGGGTGAGTTATGTAATCGATTTCACACTCGATCGAGCCGCGCATCAGCGCAATGATCTTCAGGCCGTTGTCGATCGGGATCAGGTAGTCGCTGTGCCCGATACGCAGGCAGCACATTTCCTTTTTGAGGATGGCGCTCATTCGAGAATTTCCTCCAGAATCTCCTCGACCGTCTCGCCCAGCAGACCATCGGCGCGCTCGATGTAGGGGTCCAGCGTGGCACGATCGATGGTGTTGGTCATGCAGTCGGTCATCAGCTCGATGGTGGCGATCAGGTCGCGCAGGCAAAGTCGCAGCGCGTCAAGTTGGTCGGCGATCTCGCCAAGCGTTCTAGGTGCGGTCATCTCAGGTTCTCCAGCTCAGCGATGGTGATGACGACATACCGGGTCGAGCCGGGAATCTCGCGTTGGTTCTTGAACAGCCGCGCGCGCTCGACCAACTCTCGGAACGTCTCCGCCCCCCCCCCGCGTGGCGAATTCTTCTTTGAAGATGCGGCGCGCCGGCCGCTTGGCGAAGGCGAAAAAAAAGGGCTCGTGATGCCGATACCTGATGCGATAGCGGCGCTGTTCGGCCATAACGTAGAAGCTCATGCGGGTTACCTCCTGGCGGTGGTTTTAGGTTTGATGGGCATGCCTACTCCAGTGCCAAGCGTTCGCCGACGCCGCCGACGCCGCGGTTGAGCTGGGCTTCGGTACCGGCCGTGTGGCCGGCATCGACATCGCCGTAGTCACGCTCGGCGAGCTTGCGGCCGGCGCTTCGGTTGCGCCCGTGGAATCCTTTGAGCGCGTGCTTGTTTTCCAGGTAGGCGGTCACCTTGGCCTGCTGCGCCTCGCTGCCGGCAAAGGCTTTGATCAGCGCGGTGGCGGCTACCACCCAGCCTTCGCAAAACAGATCGGCGCGGCGCGTGCGGCTTGTGGGCCCGCAGCGCTTGAGGGCGGTTTTGATGTAGCTGGACCTGGAGCGCTTGACCTGGCGGAACATCACCTCGAAGGCATAGCGCGCGATCTCGGCAGCCGGCGCCGCGCCGACGAAGGTCCACTTACCCACTGGCCAGCCACATGCCAGGAACACCTCGCAATCGAAGGCCTTGGCCACCCGCGTGGCGAGGCCGCATTCCCAGCGTGCCGGGTGCGACGATGCGCCGGCCTTTGTGGCCTCTTCCTGGATGTCGGCCGCCTCGATGTCGAAGTCGGTGATACCGTGCTGCTGCATCAGCCGCTGCGCCTGGCGCAGGGCCACAGCGGCTTCGTGCTCGTTATCCGACTTGGCGAGGGCCAAGCACTTCTTGATCTTGGCGATGATGGCGTCGCGGTTTGTCATGACGTCTCCTGCGCCTTGGAGGCCCTACTGAAGTCGCGTTCGCCGGGGGTCATGCTGGCACCGCCTTTCCTGCCTTCGCCTTGCCCTTCGCGGCGCGCGGCTTGTCGTCGTCGCCCTGGCGGGCGGCCGCGGCGGCGATGACCAGCTTGGTCAGCTTCTCGGCATCGTTGTCGCCGACCGTGATGTAGTGGCTATCGACGCCAGTAACGGTGCGCACGCCGATCTTTTGCAGATCCTCGGGGCTCAGTGCGGCGAGCGCGTCGACCACCAGCGAGACCTGGGTGCGCACCAGGAGGTCGTATTGCTGCGGCAGCAGGGCCAGGATGCGCTTGGCGACGACTTCGTCATCGTCCCAATCGAGCGTGTCTTCGGCCTTGCGATAGCCGGCCTTGACGCCATCCACGGCCAGGCTGCGTGGTTTGGCGAAGAGGTGCGGACTGCGCACCAGCAGCTCGGTGAGTTGTGCGTGAGCGGCGGCCTCGGCGGCGGCGTAGGCGTCCATCGTGGCCTTGTAGCGATCCATGATCGGGGCGATGGCGCCCTTGATCTCGGCCTGCATCAGGGTGGCGCAGCCGGTGGTGTCGTTGTGCCGGGCGGCGAGGTATTCGGCGGCGACGCGGATGTCGGCGAGGGTCACCTGCCCGCGAAGCGGAATTCCAGGTGCGCAAAGCGGAATCGTGTTCATAGTCCAAAAGCTCCTTCTTGTTCGAGTTGGTCAAAATCAACGGGGGTGGCCCCTGCAAAGGCGTCCCGCAGGTGTTTGGCTTTGGTGAGGCTGTGCAGCCCCCGCTGGCGCAGGAACTCGGCGACGGCATCGACCTCGGCCTGCGTCTGGGCGATGTAGTAGCCGGTCGAGGGATGCGCGCAGACGGGCGTGCCTTCTTCGATCAGTTCGTCGGCGAGCTTCCTAACGGCGCGCGGCGTGGTGTCGAGCATGGAGGCCAGGGTTTCGACGCTCTGGCCGTTGAGCGCGCCGAGCTTCAGCGCGGCCTTGAGTGCGGCGGTGGTCACTGCTTTTTCAGTGCTCATGAATTCCTCCTCCTAGAGGTCGTAGGGGCCGACGGACTGCCGCCGGCAGGGACTGCACAGGCGGTTCATCGAATGCGCGGACTCAAAGGAATGACCGCAGCAGAGGCACTTGCGCCACTTTCGCTCGCCCAGCCCACCGTTCTTGACGTGCGCGCGCTGGCCGCTGGCACAGGCCGGTGCCGGATTACCCAGCAAGGCCGGTTGCCGGCGGCGGATGGCGAGCTTTCCCAGGCGGGACGGGATTGAGGACTCCGGTCGCCCCAGGTCGGCGGCGATCCACTTTTGCGTTTTCCCGGCGCCGCGAAGCGCGATGAGGCGCGCGTCTTCTTCCGGGGTCCAAAGTCGGCGCGTCATGGCCGTACCTCGATGCCGCGCCGCCGCAGCTCGCTGAAGATCGCGCCGGAGAGCAGGCCGACCGACAGCGCCAGCTCTTCGTCGTCGTCGCCGGCGGCGCCGCCATCGCCTGCCCCAGAAGGGGCGTTCCAGGCGGGCGACGCATGGACCACGGCGTGCACCACTTCGTGCGGCACCAGCTCGGCGAGCCGGCCATCGGCGGGCAGGACGACGATGCCGGCGACGCGCGCCGGGCGGCGGCCGCCGGTGAAGTAGGCATGCACGCGCCGGCGCTCGCGCCGCGCCGCGCTCCGCGGCCGGCCGTAGTACTCGGCATCGACGTCGGCGATGGTCGGCAGCACCCGGACATCGACGCGGATGCCGCGCTGGCGCACGGTGAACACCGCCAGGGCGCGGGCCGGCGTCATGACAGTTGCTCCTCGATCACGCAGCCCTCGACGAAGTTGAACAGGGCGCGCAGATCGTCGGCCGAGAGGCTGAGCGTTACGTCGCCCTTGACCACCTGCAGGCGGCGCGTGGAGAACCACGCATAGACCGCGTCCGTCTCGCGCCTGGCGATGCAGCCGGGGATCTCGCTGGGCGTGTTGGGGGCGGTCATGCCGGCACCCGCTCAAGCCATTGCACGGTAACGCCGCAGCGGCTGAATACGCCGACGCGATAGGCGCCGGTGTCGTCGGCGCCGGTGCGGTCGTAGCTGGCGATGCCGACCCTCACCAGCTCGCGCACGTGGGGGCAATCCTTGAGCCAGAGGATCGGCGTTTTGCTGACGATGTCGGCCTGGAAGGCAATGACTTCGTAGTCGTTGCGCAGCAGGCTGTTGGCGGCTTCGAGGATGGTGTGCACGTAGGCATGCACGTTCATCGGCGGAACGACCGGCGCAGAGCGGCGCGGCGTAGCGACGCGCAGATGGGTGATGGTGGCAGTCATGTTTTTCCCTCCAGAGGCTTGAGCGGGCAGCGCTGGCATTCGCGCCAGATGCGCATGGCCAGCGGGTTGTGGGTGGGCGCGGGCTGGTTGGCCTTGCGGCATTCGGCGCGCGGGGCGCGGGTGCCGATGGCCGGGCAATCGACGTCGGATTCGAGATCGAGAACGCGCCGGATGAAGTCGCCGGGGACGTCCGAATAGCCGCTGCTGCCGCCCGACGTGGCGCGGCTGACATAGGCGCGGCTGACGCCCATGCGCTCGGCGACGCCGGCCTTGCCGCGCGGGTGCAGCTCGATCTCACGGTGCAGGATGGCGCGCCAATCCAGCGGCGCGGCGGTGGCGTTACTGTCCATAGATGGCGTCTTCCTCGGTAACGGGGCGCACCCAGACGGTTTTGCCCAGGTTGGGGTCGTAGATGGCGTCGGCGCGGCAGACCATCGGCGGGCGCGGGCCGGTGTTGGCGATGAGCTGGAAGCGCGCCTGGACGCCGCCGCGGCCGGTGCCGTGGCCACGCCGGGTTTCGCGCAGGTAGCTGGCGCACAGCAGGTTGCGCAGGTAGTCGGCGGCGGCGGTTTCGCGCACCGGCACGGCCGGCGTGCTGGCGTGGGCGGCGAGTTCGCGGGCGTTGGTGTCGCCCTTGAGCAGGCGCAGCGTGCGCCACATCTGCTCCTGCGCCAGGCCCATCGTGACGGCGGTGCCGTCGCGCCGCACGCGCGGGGCTTCGGCGCCGGCATCGCGCGCCAGCCGCCAGTGCTTGGCGACGCCGCGAGCGAGCGGCGGCTCGGTGGCGAGATAGACGGCGCGCTCCAGGCCGATGACGTAGTCGCGCACGGTGGCGGAGCATTCGTCGCCGATGACCAGCATCGACAGGGTGAATTCACGGCCGACGGCGTGAAGGCTACGGATGCGGTCCCAGACGCGCTGGCGCAGGCCCTTGCCGCCGGCGAGTTCGAGGGGGGCGGGCTTACGCGGCATGGTGCGCTCCGCGTGCAGGGAACGCGATCACCTTGGCGCCGTTCTCGATGCCGCCTTCGATGGCGATGTTTTCGCGCAGCGCGGCCAGGGCCTTGCGCACGCAGGCGTCGCAGATGTGCCGCTCATTGCCCTGGCCGGCGGTCATGTGGCGATTGCTGTCGGCGCGCGCGCCGCAGAAGTCGCACTCGTACATGCTGACCTGGCTCATGACTTCTTGGTCCCATCGACGATGGCCTGCTCACGCTCATTGCGCGCGGCGGGCTTGCCGCTGTAAATCGGCCGATCACCCCAGGCCTTGGCGTCGATCTTCCGCCAGCCACTGTCGGCTGCCACCTGCTCGGCGGCGGAAAGATTGACGCAGACGCGCCGCACACTGCCACCAGACTTGTCGACCAGCAACTCCAGGAAGTCGTCGGCGCACGCTACGTTGCAGTAGATAGGGGCCAATTCCCGCGCATCCGCCAGGCTCACCGGCGCGGCCGCGATCCATGACAGCACGCGGCCGTGGAAGCGCTCCCAGCGCTGCAACTTGAGCGGCAGGTGCTCTTCGCCGGAAAGGATGATCGGCGCCTGGCTGATCTCATGGATGTCGCGCACCAGTTCGACCATGCCGGCGCCGCCGACGCAGTAGTCGAATTCGTCGATGATCAAGGGCCGCCGGCTGGCGGCCAGTTGCGTGCCGACTTGATCGAGCATTTCGGCGACTGTCAGGTCGCGGCCAAAGGCGGTTTCGCCTTCGCCGGTTTTCGATTTGCGAGTGCGCACCACTTTGGTCGGCAAGCCCATCTCGATCAGAATCTTCTGCATCAGGGCTTTGGCGTTCCACACCGAGCGCATCTGGATGTAATACGCGCGCGTGGCGTTGGCCACCGCCAGGAGCGCCGTGCTCTTGCCGTAACCGGCCGGGCCGTAGAGCACGCCCAGGCTGGGCAGTCCGCCGGCGCGACCGGTCAGCTCCTCCAGCGCGGAGCGCACCAGGGTCAGGTTGTGGATGTTTGCGGTTTTCATATGCGGTAGAATCCCCACGCTGTTTCGTTTGTGCTGCAAAATGGGCCGTTGCGTGATGCCTTCACGCAGCGGCCCGACTCCCTCCGGCGGCATCCGGGCTCAGCCCGTAGTCCAGTCCACGCCGACTCATTTCCGCCCGGAATTTCGCGCTGCGATGTATGCCGCCGCGCCAGTACAGGTCTTCCTCATCCACGGTTTCGCCAGCATCCATGCGCCGCTGGATGTCGAGCCAGCGCTCGACCAGTTCCGCCCCGGTCGGATCGACCGGCCGCGCCCGTTCCTGGGCGGCGGCGCGTTCGGCATCAGCGGCCAGCAGCGCCCGCCCGGTGGCCACCGCCTCGGCATCGGACACCGCCCGCCCGCCGAACGACTGCATGGCGGCTGTCGGTGCGGCGACGACGGTGACGCCCCGTGCTTCCTCGATACGCGCGATGTCGCGCTGCTTGAGGGCGACCTGGTTGTCGATGCGCTCTTCGCGCTTGGCTTCGATGAACGGCACCGGGAAGGCGGCGACCTTGTTGCCGTCCCACGTCGCGGCGCCCAGCGCGCTGCCGTCCAGGCGGTACAGCCAGACCTGTTTCGCGTCGTGGATGTCGAAGCGCACACGTACCTGCTCGCCCTCGGCCAGTCGATCGACCAGGTCGTTGCGGCAGTAGGTGTTGTTGAACAGGCTGAACCGACCGCGCTGCGGCGTGCGGATTTCCTCGGGCAGCCACAGCGCCTCGATCTCGGCGTCGTCGACGCCGAACACGATGGAATCAGGGTCAAGCTTCTCGGCATACGCGGCGTCCGGCGTGGCGCCGCCGATGCCGGAGTGTTCGTGACTGGCGTTGTAACGCGTCACCACCTGGTCCAAATCGCGCATGAAGTCCTGCCAGTGCGGCACGATGCCGCTGACGGTGCCGGCCCGCTCGGCACGATCCAGCTCGCGGCCGGTGCGGCGCACGTAATCGCGGTCGGCATCCTTGCTCATTACCGTCGGGTAGGTCTTCGCCAGCGGTATCACCGTGCTGGCCCACAGCCGTTCGATGATGCCGCGCGCCTGCGGATGGCCGGGTATGCCGGTCTCATGCGCGATGCCCTGGCGCGCCAGCGTGCCGGTGATCGGGTGGTCGATCTGCTTGCCGGTCTGGCCGGCGCCCTTGTCCGAGTAATACACCAGCGGCCGGGCGCGGGTCACAATCTGCCCGTGGCGGAAGGCGGCCGAAACGGCAATGGTGGATTCGGCCAGATCCACCGACCAGCCGACGATCTTGCGCGACACCCAATCCAGGATCATGGTGATCTCGGGCCGGAACGGCTTGCCGGTCAGCGGGTGCCTCACCCTGGCCTTGAAGGTGTGGCCGTCGCCGACCCATATGTCGTTGGCCTTGAACATCGACACGTCGCGGTCGATGTAGGGCTTCAGGGCGGTGAAGGCGGCGCCGGTCATGCGGCCGTGGTTCTTGGTGGTCATCGGCAGGCTGGTCTCGATCCGCCGCCAGGTATCGACCGCCGGGTAATGCAAGCCCTGGTCGGCGTACCAGGGGGCCGCTTCCTTCCAGGCCAGCGCCACGTTGGGCCGCGAGGGCTTGCAGTAGTGGCGCAGAAAGGCGACCACGTCCTCATGCTTCTGCCCGGTCTTCTCGGGCCGGCCGGCCACCAGGTAGCGCGCCGCGTCGCCTTCGGCCAGGCCCGCGCGGTAGAAGGCCATCATCTTCTGCAGCCGGCTGATCTGCGCCGGCAGGCCGCCCAGCGGGCCGTTGACGCGGCGCGGCTTGAGGTAGGTGGCGTGCGCCGCCGCGACCAGCTCGGGCCGGCCAGAGCCATCTATAAGGCGCTCAGCCAGTTCGATGATCGCGTGCTTTTCCGAGCAGTCGGCCAGCATCATCGCCGTGTCGATCGCGCGGCACAGGATCAGGCAGCCTTCCTGATAGGCACGATCCTTGTCGGTCAGGGCGCCGTTGGGCTTGGCGCGGCGCACCTGCCCGCGCGTGGCCACGGCGCCGTCGGCCCGCTTGCGAATAAAAACGCCCGCCGGGCGCTCAAGGCGCTCAGTGGCGGGCAAAGCCCCGGTGGTGGTGGCCGGGGAGGAGGAGCCGGGGTGCAGCGCGGCCAGGCGCTTGTTTTGAACGGCTTCGCGCACGGCTTTGGGCAGCGAGGCGAGGGGGAAGAGACGCTTGCTGCCGCCCGGATGCGCCTGCTCGCGGAACGGCCAGGATTCCTTGTTCGCGCGCTTCTGCGCTGCCTGTTTCGACACCCCCAACGCCGCCGCAATCTCCGCGAAATCCGCCTCGGCCGCCACTGCAACCAGCGCAGTCATGACTGGCCTTCGGCGTAGGGGTGGGAAGCCATGCCGGTGGCAAAATGACAGGTGCGACCCTTATCAATCCTTACCGGAGGCTTCCCATGAACACGATCACCGTTTCCGCCGATCAGGCGGCAGGCTTGGTTTTTGAGCTTTTCAAGGCGAAACCCTGGATCAACCAGGGCGGCGTCATGCAACCGGAAGACGAATGCGCCGAGGGCGACGCCGTGCGCTTCCTGCTGTCCATCGAAACCGCCGATGGCTGGGGCGCCGCCGGTGACAGCGTTAAGCGCGTCGTGAATTCGCTGCTGCTCGACTTCTTGGCGAAGCTCATGCATCCCGCTTCCCCTTTTTCCGGGCGCCAATGGCGGGTGCCAGCGGATGGGCCGGCATGGAGGCAAGCCGCCGTGATACTCGCCGACGAAATTCGGCATAGTCATGGCCATCTAGCAACGCGGCATTGATCTCATCCTGAATCGCTGTCAGCGTCGCTACTGGCAGCATCTGGGCGACGCGAAACGGCGTCATGACTCGTCTCCCATCACAGATTTAAGCTGCTTGATCTTCCGGCCGGCGTCATCGCGCATCCGCTCCAGCCGGCCCAGTTCCGCGTTCAGCGCCTCGCGACCTACCAGGAAGCGTCCGCCGCGCGTGGCGGCCAGCCAGGTGGTGATCGATATGGTTTCCGCCGCCGTCTCGAACGCCGGCAGGTATTCCAACGGAAAGCGCCAGCCCTCTCGGCTCGGCGCGGTCCAGGCGTGCAGTTGATGCTCACTGATCGCAGCGCCCGTCAGTTCGCTCATTCGCGACGCCAGCGCGTGGGCGTTGGCCGGGCAATCTTTGATTGCCTCGGACAAGAGCCGCCGCACCGCCAGCCCGTAGTCGAGCGCGCCGGGCAGGGCGTCCGGCGCTGCAGGCACCGCGAACAGGTCGCCGCTGAGCGTGTCGGGCCGCCTCATGACCGCGGCCCCGAGGCAACGCGCGACGCAAAGATCATGCGGGTGGCGCCAGCCCATTCCGCCGCCGCATCGAGTCGATACAGCGCCGCGACCATCTCCATGTTGTCGCCAGCCAGTACCACCGCCTCGCGCAGTGCCGCACCGGACCGATACCGCGCTGCGGCGACCCGCAGCGCCTCATGCACCTTGAATAATGGAATGCGCCACATGGCTAAGCCGCCTTTCTCACGTTGCCATTGACGGCCCGCGCCCGCCGCGTTACTTTTCGCAGGTCGGTGCGGGAACCATCGGGGTTGTAACGGGACGGCCAGATTTGCTGGGCCGGAACGCCAATGGCCTCGGCGATGCGCCGCTCGGAAGGTAGGTTGCGTTCGCGCAGGGCCTTGATCACGGCCGGCGGCGATACGTCGTACTTCTCAGCCACCTTCCGCAGCGTCAGTCCGCGCTTATGTAGGGCCGCCACAACATCGGCGGGGTGCCAGTCCTGATGACTGGCTTTTTTCGGGGGGCGTGTCGTTTTCATGGACACGATTAGACAACCTAAAAAATGGTGGTATGTCAACGCCTCATACAACTATATTTTTCTGTTGTCGCTGGGAATTTTGATGACTCAGTTGCTGAAATCGCACAAACCTAGTCGTAGCAAGGCTTTCAGGTCAGCGACAACCGTCATGGTTGGTTGTCGCTGGCGGTTGTCGCTGGCGCTGTGACAGCGACAACCTGCAATTTGGCTGAATTGGGGGGGCGAATGAAGCTCGCCAGGGAGGCTCTTGACCTATCTAGGCCAGCCTTCGCCACCAAAAGTGGGTGTAGCGTTAGAACGCTCGAAAATAATGAGAAGGGTGCCAACGAGCCCGGCGCATGCCTTGTCGCGGCCTTCCTGGCCGCCGGCATCAACGCCAACTGGCTGCTGACCGGCGACGGTCCGATGCTGCTCAAGGATCTGGAGCCCAAGCCGGCCCCGCCGCCGCAGATCAATGTCCCGGCGCTGTCGGCCATCATCGAAGGGCTCTGCAAGGCGGGCCTGCCGCCTGCCACACTAGGCCCGAAGGCCGTCCGTTACTACCTCGACGCCCTGGGCGAGGGCCTGATCACCCCGACAGGCATCGGCGAAGGCGACGGTCAAGGGGCCGCCTGACGCTCAAGATTGCCGATGGCATGCCGTTAATCGCGCGGCATGCCAAAAAACAAAAGGGGGGAGCCCTACGCCTGGCTGGCGCTCTGGGCGCTGCTGCGCGCAAGACGCGACGACGATCCGCCTGGCGCGGAGATGTCCAACGTCAACGCTCTGGCCGGCCGATTGGCACGCCCAGCCAGTAACGCCGCCAACGATCTGGCCGCCCTGGCGCTCATTTATCTAGTGGTCTGGTGGTGGACCTGTGCCAAATGGCGCGCGATTTTGATCGGAAATCGACCAGGACAGGTAAAAATCATTGCAAATGAGTGGGGGCCGGAAATCACCCCACAACCCGCGCCGTTCCTAGCGCTTCCCGCTTTTTCCCGCCACTTCCCGCCGTGCCAAATCGAGCACCTCCCCATACGAATCGGGATCGCGAATAGGCCGGGGAGCTGCCATGCGCCTTTGATCCGGGCGAAAAAAAACCAGCCGAGGGGCTGGTTTTTCAATGTCTGGGTGGGGTGGCTGATGGGACTCGAACCCACGACAACCGGAATCACAATCCGGGACTCTACCAACTGAGCTACAGCCACCACCGAAACCGCTCGCCTTGCCGGGACGCTCCCGGTGGGCAGGGGGCGGATTATGGGAGATGGCAGCAAAAGAATCAAGCCTTGGCTTGGACAGAGTCGGCGCCGGCGAGACGCCGACCATTACATCCCTCTCTAAAAATTGGTTCCACTCTGCAAAATAACGTTTTTGTACCGAGGGCACCCAAGGAGATTCGGCGATGCCCCGCCGGAGATGACACATGTCGCCGCATGGGCAATCCGGGCCTTGTTTTCAGCCATCAACTGGCGTACCATACTTGCAGAACGTCGTTCCGCTGTGCAGTTCTGCCGGCGCTTCCAAATTGCAATAATGCATTCAGCAAAGGACCCCGTATCCATGGATCTCAATTTCACTGCAGAGGAACAGTCGTTCCGAGACGAGGTGCGCGGCTTTCTGCGCGCCAAGCTGCCCGGCGAAATCAGTCGCAAGGTGCTTGGCGGCAAGCGCCTGGAAAAGAACGATTTCGTCCGCTGGCAACGGATTCTCCATGCCCAGGGCTGGGGCGCCGCGGCTTGGCCGCAGGCCTTCGGCGGCACCGGCTGGAACGCCGTGCAACAGCATATCTTCGACGAGGAATGCGCCGACGCGGGAGCGCCCCTGCAATTGCCCTTCGGCCTCAAGATGGTGGCGCCGGTGATCATGGCCTTCGGCAATCCGGCGCAGCAGCAATACTTCCTGCCGCGCATCGTCGACGGCACCGACTGGTGGTGCCAGGGCTACTCCGAACCGGGTTCGGGGTCCGACCTCGCCTCGCTCAAGACCCGCGCAGTTCGCGAAGGCGACCATTACGTGGTAAATGGGCAGAAGACCTGGAACACGCTCGGCCAGTACGCCGACTGGATTTTCTGCCTGGTCCGCACCAGCACCGAAGGCCGCCAGCAAGAGGGCATCTCCTTCCTGCTGATCGACATGAAGACGCCGGGCATCGAAGTGCGCCCGATCATCATGCTGGACGGCGAGCACGAGATCAACGAAGTCTGGTTCGAGGACGTCAAGGTCCCCGTGCAGAACCTGATCGGCGAGGAGAACAAGGGCTGGACCTACGCCAAGTTCCTCCTCGGGCATGAGCGCACCGGCATTGCCGGCGTCGGCCGCTCCAAGCGCGAGCTGAAAAAGCTGAAGGACATCGCGGCCAAGGAAACCGCCCACGGCAGGCCGCTGATCGAGGATCAACGCTTCCGCGACCGCATCGCCCAGGTCGAACTCGAACTGATGGCACTGGAAATCACCAACCTGCGCGTGATCTCTGCCGAAGGCGAGAAAAAGCGTGCGCCGGGACCAGAGGCTTCGATCCTCAAGATCAAAGGCTCGGAAATCCAGCAGATGCTGACCGAACTGAAGATGCAGGCACTGGGTCATTACGCCCTGCCTTACATCGAGGACGCGCTCGATGCCGACTGGACCGGAGACCCGCTGATGGAAGCCTATGCCGACCACGCCGCACCGCTCGCCGGCCAGTATTTCAACTTCCGCAAGACCACCATCTACGGCGGCTCCAACGAAATCCAGAAAAACATCATTTCGCAAATGATCCTCGGACTCTAAATCATGGACTTCAACTACACCGAAGAACAACTCGCGCTGCAAGACACCCTGCGCCGCTTCATCGCCAAGGACTACGCCTTCGAGCACCGCCGCGCGCTGGCGAAATCCGCAGACGGCTTCGATAGGGAGGCGTGGAAAACCTTCGCCGATTTCGGCATCCTCGCCCTGCCTTTTCACGAGGACTTCGGCGGCATGAACGGCAACGCCGTCGACACCATGCTGGTCATGGAAATGCTCGGCCGCGGCCTCGCCCTCGAACCCTATGTATCGACCGTGGTCCTGTGCGGCGGGCTGATCCGCGACGCCGGCAGCGCCGCACAGAAGGAAGCGTTGCTGCCCGCCATCGCCGCCGGAGAACTGATGCTGGCGCTGGCCCACTACGAAAGCGGCGGCCGCTACGCCGTCGATCATGTCGCCACCACCGCCAAGCCCGCCGGCAGCGGTTGGACGCTCGACGGTGCCAAGGCCGTGGTGCTGGGCGCCCCGTCGGCCGACACGCTGATCGTCTCGGCACGCGATGGCAAGGGCCTGTCGCTGTTCCTGGTCGACGCCAAGGCCCCCGGCCTCACGCTACGCGCCTACCCGACACAGGACGGCGCCCGCGCCGCCGATGTGAAGCTGTCCGGCGTCGAGGTCGGCGCCGCGGCATTGATCGGCAGCGCCGGCGCGGCGCTACCCCTCGTCGAACGCGCGCTCGACTATGCCAACGCCGCACTCTGCGCCGAAGCCGTCGGCATCATGTCGGCATTGAACGAAGTCACGCTCGAATACCTCAAGACGCGCAAGCAGTTCGGCGTGCCGATCGGCAAGTTCCAGGCGCTCCAGCACCGCATGGCCGACATGGTGATCGCCACTGAGCAAGCCCGCTCGATGGCCACGCTGGCCGCCGTGCGGGTCGATTCTGCCGATGCGGCAGAGCGCAGCCGCGCGGTCGCCGCCGCCAAGGCCTATGTCACGCAGTCGGCCCGCCTGGTCGGCCAGCAGGCCGTGCAGTTGCACGGCGGCATGGGCGTGGTCGATGAACTCAACGTCGCCCATTACTTCAAGCGCCTGACCATGATCGGCCTGAGCTTCGGTGACGCCGACTACCATCTCGGCCGCTTCAGCGACACCCTGCTCGCAGCATGACCAGCCAGATCATCAATCGCCGCGACCTCGAATTCCAACTGTTCGAGGTGCTCGACACCGAAGCGCTCACAAGCCGCCCGCGCTACGCCGAGCACAGCAAGGAGACCTTCCGCGCCGTGCTCGACACCGCCGAGGCGATGGCGACGGAGAAATTCGCGCCGCACAACCACAAGGCCGACGCCAACGAGCCAACCTTCGACGGTAGCAGTGTGCGCATGATTCCCGAGGTCAAGGAGGCGCTGAAGGCCTTCAGCGACGCCGGCTTCATTGCCGCCGCGCACGATTTCGAGCGCGGCGGCATGCAGTTGCCGGTGGTCATGACACAGGCCGCCTTCTCGCTGTTCAAGAGCGCCAACGTCGGCAGCGCGGCCTATCCTTTCCTCACCATCGGCAACGCCAACGTCATTCACCGCTTCGGCACCGCCGCGCAGCACGAGAAATATCTGAAGCCGCTGCTCGCCGGCCGCTTCTTCGGCACCATGGCACTGACCGAGCCGCAGGCCGGTTCCAGCCTGTCCGACATCACCACCAGCGCCACACCCAACCCCGACGGCACCTATTCGCTCAGCGGCAACAAGATATTCATTTCGGCCGGCGACCACGAGCTTTCCGAAAACATCGTGCATCTGGTGCTGGCCAAGATTCCCGGCGGCCCGCCCGGCGTCAAGGGCATCTCGCTGTTCATCGTGCCCAAGTTCCGCGTCAACGATGACGGCACCCTGGGGCAAAGGAACGACGTGACGCTGACCGGCCTGATCCACAAGATGGGCTATCGCGGCACCACCTCGACCATGCTGGCCTTCGGCGAGAAGGGCCAATGCATCGGCGAACTGGTGGGCGAGGAGCACAAGGGCCTGTCCTACATGTTCCACATGATGAACGAGGCCCGTATCGGCGTCGGCATGGGCGCCGTGATGCTCGGCTACCGTGGCTACCTGGCCTCGCTCGACTATGCCAAGGAGCGCCCGCAAGGCCGCGCCCCGACCAACAAGAATCCGAGCGAGCCGCAGCTGAAGATCATCGAGCACGCCGACGTGCGGCGCATGCTGCTGGCGCAGAAAGCCTACGTCGAAGGCGGCTACGCGCTGTGCCTGTACTGCGCGCGACTGGTGGATGAGCAGAGAGTTCCCGCTGGGACGCAGAGCGCTGGCACCGACGACACGGCGAAGCAGGAAGCCGGACTTCTGCTCGACCTGCTGACCCCGATCGCCAAGTCCTGGCCTTCGCAGTGGTGCCTCGAAGCCAACAGCCTGGCGATCCAGATTCACGGCGGTTACGGCTACACCCGCGAATATCCGGTCGAGCAGTTCTATCGGGACAACCGCCTGAATCCGATCCACGAGGGCACCCATGGCATCCAGGCGCTGGACCTGCTCGGGCGCAAGGCGGTGACGAATGGCGGCGCGGCGATGAAGCTGTTTGCCGCGGAAGCGGACAAGACCATTGCCGAGGCGCGGGCCGATACCGCGCTGGCGGCTTACGCGGCTGAACTTGAAACGGCGCTGGGCGACGTCGCCGCCACGCTGCAGGCGCTGGCCCCCGTGCTGGCGGGCAACCCGACGCTGGCGCTGGCCAACGCCGTGCTCTTCCTCGAAGCCTTCGGCCACACCGTGATCGCCTGGATCTGGCTGCGCCAGGCACTGGCGGCGCAGCGCGGGCTACGCCAGGGCCTTGCCGTCGATGCCGACTTCTATGCCGGCAAACTGGCGGCCTGCCGCTGGTTCTACCGCTGGGAACTGCCCAAGACGCGGCAATGGCACGAGCTGCTGCGCAGCCTGGACGACACCACCCTGAGCATGAAGCCCGAATTTTTCTAATTCAGTTTCCAGAAAACCATGAGCCACCCCAACATCCTCGTCACCGACAGCGACGGCATCCTCACGATCGAGATCAGCCGCCGCGAAAAGAAGAACGCCCTCACCGGCGACATGTATCGCGCCATGAGCGCCGCGTTGAACCATGCGCGCGAGCAGCACCACGTCCGCGCGGTGCTGATTCGCGGCCAGGACGACTTGTTCACGGCCGGCAACGATCTCGGCGACTTCCTCAACCGCAAGGCCGACGACCCGAGCGCAGCGATCCCCTTCCTGCACCTCCTGTCGGCCTTCGAGAAACCGCTGGTGGCCGCCGTCGCCGGCAACGCGGTGGGCATCGGCACGACCTTGCTGCTGCATTGCGACCTGGTCTATGCGGCCGAGAACGCGCTGTTCCAACTGCCCTTCGTCAATCTGGCGCTGTGTCCCGAGGCCGGCTCCAGCCTGCTGCTGCCGCGCATCGCCGGCCACCAGCGCGCGGCCGAACTGCTGCTGCTCGGCGAGCCCTTCACTGCGGCCACGGCACGCGAGGCCGGCTTCGTCAACCGCGTCGTAGCAGCCGACCGCTTGATGGACACGGCGCTGGCCGCGGCCAGGAAGCTCGCCGCCCTGCCGGCGCAGTCGCTGGCCGTGACCAAGGCCCTGATGAAGCGCCCGCCCGAACGCAGTGCGATCGAAGCCATGGACGAGGAAGTGATCTATTTCTCCGACCTCGTCGCCGCGCCGGCCGCCAGGGAAATCTTCAGCGCCTTCCTCGAAAAGCGCGCCGACCCGACCAAGATCCATGGAGCCAAGCCATGAGCGACCAGATTCCCGAAGGCTTCAAGCCGCTCAAGCGCGGCGGCGGCTACCTGACCAGCCTCGGTCCCTGGTACTACCGCATCGACGAATCGAAAGGCGAGAAGGGCCAGATCGTGCTCGCCATCCGCGTCGAGGATCGCCACACCAACATCCGCCACATCGCCCACGGCGGCTTCCTCGTCACCATGGTCGATACGGCGCTGGGCATTGTCGTCTCCAGTTCGCGCGAGCCGCCGCAGCCCATCGTCACGGTCAGCCTGACCACCAACTTCATCACCAGCGCCGAACCCGGCGACTGGGTCGAGGCCCACGTCGACATCGACCGCATGGGCGGCCGCCTGGCCTATGCCAGTTGCACGTTGCGGGCCGGCGCTCGCACCGTCATGACCGGCACCGGCGTGTTTGCGCTGATGAAGCCGGTAGTGCCAAAAGAACAGACCGACGGTTAGCCCGTCCGCCCGCGCTCGCCCCCACCCCCGACACAAGGCCCCCATGTCCGCCAGAGACCCCTTCATTCCCGCCGATCCCGATTTCGCCGACACCATCCGCCGCGGCACGCTCGGCATGCCGATCGCGCGCTTCTTCGGCGTCGAATTCACCGACATCGGCCCCGGCCGCCTCGAAGCCGTGCTGCCCTACCGCGACGAACTCTGCTATCGGCCCGGCCACTTCCAGGGCACCGCCGTGTCCGCCGTCGCCTACTTCGCCGCGACCTCGGCGCTGGGCACGCTGCTGGCCGCCGACCGCATCGGCCTGACGCTGGACCAGAACGTGCGCTTCCTTGCCCCTGCCATCGGCGAACGATTGATCGCACGCGGCCGCGCCATCAGCGCCGGCTACTCGGTCAGCGTCGGCGCATCCGATGTGTATGCCGTGCAGGACGGCAAGGAGACGCTCTGCGCCACGGCCCAGGTCACCGTGCGCAACGTCGACCGCAGCCGGCTGGAAAGTTGAGCATGCAGAAAATCCACGTCCTGCTGAAGAAGGAAGAACTCGATGCCCAGCGCCTCGAAGGCAAGGTGGTGGTGGTGCTCGACATCCTGTTCGCCACCTCGTCCATTGTCACCGCGCTGGCGCACGGCGCCAGCGAAGTCATTCCGACCCTGGACGGCCAGGCGGCACTGGAGGCCGCCAAGCAGTTCCCCGCCGGCTCCTATGTGCTCTCGGGCGAACTCAACGCCGACACCCTGCCCGGCTTCGTCCATCCCACGCCGCAAGCGCTGCTGGCCGAAGGCATCGCCGGCCGCCGCCTGATCTACTGCACTACCAACGGCACCGTGGCGCTGGCCAAGGCGAAGGGCGCCGCCCATGTCTATGCCGCCGCACTGCTCAACGGCCGCGCCGTGGTCGAGCGTATCGCCGCGCAGCACCCGGACAGCACGATCCTGATCGTTTGCTCCGGCTCGGCCGACAACTTCAACCTCGAAGATTTCTACGGCGCCGGCTACCTGGTCTCCCTGTTCCATCGCCGTGTCCCCAGCGCCGACTTCTCCGATGCGGCGCTGGCCGCCGAACTGCTGCACGACCACTGCGACGGCCTCGACGCGCTGCGCCGCGCCCGCGTCGGCCGCATGATGCTGGCGCGCCGGCTCGATGCCGAGGTCGCCTTCGCCGCACAGGAAAGCTGTTACGACGTGGTGCCGCTGCTCAAGGACGGCGGCCTGCGCCCCGACTAGCCGCGCCTCCGGATTCACCCGCAAGCGCGCCGCGCCAGCGAACGGCGGGCGCGCCAGAAATACACGTTCGCCATAAGAATAAATATCAGGAGCCAACACATGAAATTCCTCATCGCGCCCGCCGTGGCGCTCATGGACCGCCTCAAGTACGCGCAGAAGTTTGCCCTGATCGGGGTCGCCATCCTGGTCGTGATCGCCTACCTGCTGATCAGCCTGTCGCTCCAGTTGCAGGCAACCATCGCCTTGTCCCGGAGCGAAGTGCGCGGCATCGCCACGGCCCGGCCGATCCTCGAATTCGTCCATCTCGTGCAACAGCACCGCGGCCTGGCCGCCGGTGCCATCGCCGGCGAGATATCCCAGGAGGAGTTGGCACGCGGCAAGGAAAAGACGGCGGAAGCCCTGCTCGGCCGCATCGAAGCGACCCTGGCCGGCCCCGGCGCCGGCTTCGTCGACGACGGGGAATGGCGCGCGCTCAAGCAATCCTGGGGCGAACTGCTCAAGGGCTGGGGCGAGATGGACGGCGCCGCCAGCTTCCAGGCCCACACCAAGCTGATCCACGGCAGCCTGACGATGCTCAGGAATGCCAGCGAAAGGAGCGGGCTGATCGTGGACCCGGAGCTGGATTCCCTCTACCTGCTCAACGTCGCCATCGCCACCTTGCCGGACATCCTCGAACAACTGGCCCAGGTGCGCGACCTCGGCACCAGCATCCTGATCCGCGTCGCCGCCACCGAGACGGAACGCCTCGACTTCGGCGCCCGCGCCAGCATGCTGGACAAATTCCGCGCCGGCCTCGACGAAAACATCCAGCGTGCCGCGCGCCGCAACGAGGACATCAAGGGCGACCTGTCCGGCTTCACCGGCAAGTTCGCCGGCGCCCTCGGCCCGGTGCTCAAGGTGGTGCGCGAAGAGATCGTCAGCGGCAAGCCGACCACCGGTTCCGGCGCCTTCTTCGCCGACGCCGGAACCGCCCTCGATCTCGGCTACGGGCAACTGGACGCCGTGCTGCTGCCGACCGCGGAACGCCTGATCGGCGCCCGCCTGGCCCGCCTCAATGCCCAGTTCTACCTCTCCGCCGGCTTCGCCTTGCTGTTCGCCGCCCTGCTCGCCATCTTCGGCGCCGCCTGCTACGTGTCCATCGTCGGCGGCGTCAAGAATCTGACGACCGGCGCCGACCGGCTTGCGGCGGGCGACCTGACCGCGCGCATCGCCATCGGCTCGCGCGACGAACTGCGTGCCGTCGCCGACCGCTTCAACAGCATGGCCCAGTCCTTTGCCGAACTGATCCGCAGCATCCAGCAAAGCTCCGGCGAGGTCTCCAGTTCGTCTTCCGGTCTCGCCCAGTCCGCCGATCGCATCGCCCAGGCGTCCGAGGAGCAAAGCCAGGCCGCCTCCGCGATGGCCGCGGCGGTCGAGCAGATGAGCGTCAGCGTGGACCAGATCAGCCGCCGCGCCCACGACGCACTGGAAATCTCGCAGCACTCCGGCAACCTTTCCGCCGAAGGCAACGCCGTGGTCGCCGACACGGTGCGCGAGATCAACGGCATCGCCACGTCGGTGGCCAATGCCGCCCACATCATCGAGCGCCTGGGCAAGCAATCGGCGCAGATTTCCTCGATCGTCGGCGTGATCAAGGAAATCGCCGACCAGACCAATCTGCTGGCGCTCAACGCCGCGATCGAAGCCGCCCGCGCCGGCGAATCCGGCCGCGGCTTCGCCGTGGTGGCGGACGAGGTCAGGAAGCTCGCCGAACGCACCGGCCAGTCCACCGAGCAAATCGGCGGCATGGTCGCCGCGATCCAGCGCGACACCGGCGAGGCGGTCTCCGCCATGCAGGCCGGCGTCGCCAGCGTGGACGGCGGCGTCAGGCTGGCCAACCGGGCCGGCGAGTCGATCCTCGGCATCAAGGACGGCGCCGCGCAGGTGGTGCACAGCATGAACGAAATTTCCCTGTCGATGAAGGAACAGGGACTGGCCAGCACCGAGATCGCGCGCAGCATCGAGCAGATCGCCCAGATGGCCGAGTCCAACCGCGGCGCGGTGGCCAGCACCGCCCGCACCGCCCAGCAAATGGAACAACTCGCCGCCAGCCTGCACGCCTCGGTGCAGCGCTTCCGCGTCGCCTGACAGCAAAGGAGCCCCATGAACGCCGCGCACAAGCAGTACAAGTACTACTGGGAAGATTTTCCGGCGGGCAGCGTCCGCGAGTTCGGCGGCATCACCATGACCGCCGAGGACATCATCGCCTTCGCCCGCCAGTTCGACCCGCAACCCTTCCACCTCTCCGAGGAGGCGGGCAAGAACAGCCTGTTCGGCGGACTCTGCGCCAGCGGCTGGCATACCTGCGCGTTGGCCATGCGCATGATGTGCGACGCCTATCTGCTGGAATCGGCCAGCCTCGGCTCGCCGGGGCTGGAAAACATCCGCTGGCTCAAGCCGGTGCGCCCCGGCGACACCCTGCATGTGCGCTCGGTAGTGCTCGAAGCGCGGCCGATGGACAGCAAGCCCCACGTCGGCCTGTTGCGCACGCGCTGGGAGATGCTGAACCAGAACAATGAGGAAGTCATGCAGATGGAAGGCTACGGCATGTTCCGCCGACGCAATGTCACCAAGGCCAAAGACGATTGAGCATGAGCCCGCTTGAATTGATCGAACAGCCCTTTGGCACCTACGCGGAACTGATTCGCGCGCAGGCGCGGAGCCGTCCCGGCCACCCCGCGCTGATCGAGGACCAGCGCAGCGTCTCTTTTGCCACGCTGGATGCCATGATGGATCGCGTCGCCGCGACACTGCAGCGCGAGGGCATCCAGGCCACCGAGGCGGTGACGATCTGCGCCGGCGCCTCGCTCGAATACGCGGCGGCGTTTCTCGGCGCCTTGCGCGCCGGGGTGGCCGTGGCGCCGCTGGCACCCTCGTCGACGGCGCAGAGCCTCGCCGATATGGTGGCCAACGCCGAGGCCCGCCTGCTGTTCGTCGACGCCGCCACGGCGCAGCAGCTCGCCGCGGTGCGCACAAGCATCGCGACACGCTTCGTCACGCTCGACGACAGCCCCGCCGGCGAACCCTTTTCGCGCTGGCTGGAACCGGCCGGCGCCGTACCGGCCGCCGTCGACATCCAGCCCGGATGGCCCTTCAACATCATCTATTCGTCGGGCACCACCGGCACGCCGAAGGGCATCGTGCAGCCGCACGGCATGCGCTGGGCACATGTGCAGCGGGCGCGGCTGCAGGGCTACGGGCCGGATGCGGTGACCCTGATCGCCACCCCGCTCTATTCCAACACCACGCTGGTCAGCTTCTTCCCCACCGTCACGCTGGGCGGCACCGTGGTGCTGATGGCGAAGTTCGACGCGGCAACGTACCTGGCGCTGGCGCAGATGCACCGCGCCACCCACACCATGCTGGTGCCGGTGCAGTACCAGCGCCTGATGGCGCATACCGATTTCGACCGCTTCGACCTGTCCAGCTTCCGCATGAAGCTGTGCACCAGCGCGCCCTTCTCGGCCGCGCTGAAAGCCGACATCCTCAGGCGCTGGCCCGGCGGCCTGGTCGAGTACTACGGCATGACCGAGGGCGGCGGCACCTGCATCCTCGCCGCCCACGAACATCCGGACAAGCTGGCCACGGTCGGCGCGCCGGCCGAGGGCCACGACATCCGCCTGATCGACGAGGCGGGCGTCGAAGTCACGCAGGGCGGGATCGGTGAAGTGGTGGGCCATTCGCCGGCCATGATGCTCGGTTACCACCGCCAGCCGGACAAGACGCGCGAAGCCGAGTGGTACGCGCCCGACGGCAAGCGCTTCATTCGCACCGGCGACGTCGGCCGCTTCGATGCCGACGGCTTCCTCACGCTGATGGACCGCAAAAAGGACATGATCATTTCGGGCGGCTTCAACGTCTATCCGAGCGACCTCGAAGCGGTGCTGATCCAGCATCCCGCAGTGAGCGAGGCGGCCGTGGTCGGCGTCGCCTCGGAACGCTGGGGCGAAACGCCGGTGGCCTTTGTGACGCTAAGAGTTCCCAACGGGACGCAGCGCGCTGGCGCTGGCGGTACGGTGAAATGCGCGGCGACTGAAATCAAGGACTGGACCAACGAACGCCTCGGCAAGACCCAGCGCCTGGCCGCCGTCGAAATCGTCGCCGCCCTGCCGCGCAGCGCCATCGGCAAGATACTGAAGCGCGAACTGCGCGACAATTTCCATCCCGCCGCACCCCTTTGACCGGCCTGAAAGGAAACACATGAACTTCACCACCCTCGACGTAAACCTCGACGCCGGCGTCGCCACCATCGCGCTGAACCGGCCCGACAAGGCCAATGCCATGAGCGAGGCGATGTGGTACGAGATCGAAGGCGCCATGGAATGGCTGGACAACACGCCCGAAGCCCGCGTCGGCGTCCTCGTCGGGCGCGGCAAGTATTTCACCTCGGGCATCGACCTGTCACTGCTGATGGGCATCGGCCAGAAGATCGAGGACGATTGCGACGGCCGTCGCCGCGAAAAGCTGCGCCGCCTGATCCTCAGGCTGCAGGACACGCTGAGCTCGATCGAGCGCTGCCGCAAGCCGGTGCTGGCCGCCGTGCATGGCGCCTGCATCGGCGGCGGCATCGACCTGATCACCGCCTGCGACATGCGCTACTGCTCGGCCAACGCCTGGTTCACGGTCAAGGAAATCGACGTCGGCATGACCGCCGACGTCGGTACCCTGCAACGCCTGCCGCGCCTGATCGGCGAAGGCATGGCGCGCGAACTGGCCTATACCGGGCGCAAGGTCGACGGCGCCGAGGCGCAGCAGATGCGCCTGGTCAACCGCTGCTTCGAATCGCCCGAGGCGCTCAACGCCGGCGTCCTGGATATCGCGCGGACCATCGCCGCCAAGTCGCCACTGTCTATCCGCGGTTGCAAGGAAATGATCACCTACGGCCGCGATCACTCGGTGGCCGACGGCCTCACCTACATCGCCACCTGGAACGCCGCGATGCTGATGTCGAAAGACCTGTTCGAGGCCGGCGCCGCCAACATGCAGAAGCGCGAACCCGTGTTCAAGGACTGAGCGCGTGGAACACTTCTTCGCGCCGGTCAACGGCATCAAGCTGCACTGCGTGGCGGCAGGCGCTGCCGACGCGCCGCTGATGCTCTTCGTCCATGGCTTTCCCGAGTTCTGGTACGCCTGGAAAAGTCAGCTCGAAGAATTCGGCAAGGATCACCGCGCGGTCGCCTTCGACCTGCGCGGCCACAACCTCTCCGACAAGCCCGAAGGCGTCGCCGCCTACCGCCACAAGCCGCTGCTGGAAGACCTGCGGCAACTGATCGAATATTTGCAGGCTGACCGTGAGGACAAGTCCTGCATCCTGGTCGCCCACGACTGGGGCGGCGCCATCGCCTGGACCTTCGCCGCCGCCCACCCGCAATATGTGAACAAGCTGGTCATCGTCAACGCGCCGCACACCGTGCCCTTCGCCCGCGCCCTGGCGCACGATCCGGTGCAGCAGCAAGCCAGCCACTACATGCTGCTGCTGCGCCACGCCAAGGCCGAGCGCGTGCTGGCCGAAAACAACTACGAACGCCTGCTGAAGATGTTCAACCGCACGGTCGATGGCCGCTGCGCGCTGAGCGACGAGGAAATTCCGCTGTATCGCGCGGCCTGGTCGCAGCCTGGTGCGCTGAGCTGCGCGCTGAACCTCTACCGCGCCTCGCCGCTGTATCCGCCGACACCGGAAGATCCCGGCGCCGCCGCGCTCAAGCTCGACGCCGCGGCGCTCACGGTGCGCGTGCCGACGCTGGTGATCTGGGGCGAAGCCGACACCGCGCTGGGCACCGTGCTGCTCGATGGCCTCGACCAAGTGGTGCCCGATCTGCGCATCACGCGCATCGCCGGGGGCAGCCACTGGGTGATCCACGAGCAGCCGCGCCAGATCAGCGCCGCGATCCGGGAGTTTCTGGCGCCAGGCTGACGCCCGACTGGCACGGCCGGCATTCTTGGTGCGCGCGTGGTGCAAGGCAGCATCGCGTTGCACCGGCATGGTGCCATGCCCCCTGCGCAGCGGCATGGCCACCAATGACCATGTAATAAGCATGGCTATGATTGCGATCTTCATGAAAACAATCCCTTGAGAACTTTTTGGCCGGCCCGGACCGAGGCTGGCAAGGCAATTGCTAGACATCAAACATCCAGTCAAATGCCTAAAACATAAATCATGAACACCATGGCGGACCATTCACTGCCCGCGACCCCAGTGAAAGTCACCCCGCGCCGCAGTGGCGGCGGACTCGCGCTGTCGCTGCTGTCCTTTTTCGCCGGAAGTACGTTGGCATTCGCCTGGCAGCAGCCGGACAACGCCGGCTACTGGCTGGCCGGGGCAATCTGCCTGGGCACCGCCTGCTGGCTGGGCTTCGGCCAGCAGCGGGAACGCCGCAGTTGGGACGGCGAACTCCAGCGCTTCACCGCGGCGCTCGAAAACGGCGACCTCACCGGACGCATCGAACTGGCGCGCTCGGCCGCCTACGCCCCGGTGGCCGAACGCCTCAACGCCATGGCCCGCTCGCTGGTTCGGGTATTCGCCGCCTTCGCGCGCTCCGCGCAGGAAATGGCCAGCGTCTCCCACGAAACCAGCGCCAATGCCAGCGGCGGCAACGAGGGCGTGCGGGCGCAGCGCGACGTCACCCTGACCTCGGCGGCGACCATCGAAGAGCTGTCGGTGAGCGTCGCCGCCACCAGCGAGCATGCGCAGACCGCGGCGGCCTCGGCCGAGGCCACCCGCGAAGCCGCATCCGACGCGGCGCGGCGCGTCGGCACGCTGTCGGAGACGCTGGCGAGCCTGGTGGCCGCCGTGGACAACGCAGCCGGCAGCGCCGGACAACTCGGGCAGCGTTCGAGCGAGATCGGCTCGATCGTCGCCATCATTTCCGAAGTGGCCGAGCAAACCAATCTGCTCGCCCTCAATGCCGCGATCGAGGCAGCGCGGGCCGGCGAGCAGGGGCGCGGCTTTGCCGTGGTCGCCGACGAAGTGCGTAAGCTGGCCGAGCGCACCGGCAAGGCGACGCGCGACATCCATCGGCGGATCGACGAAATTCGCGACGACATCGGGCTCATGGTCGAGTCGATGGAGCAGACCAATCTCCAGGCCCGGGCCAGCGTCGGCGAAGCTGCGGCGGCGGTCGGCGCGCTGGCGCGGGTGGCCGACCACACCGGCCGCACGCGCGACCTGATCAGCGAGATCGCGAGCGCCTGCGAGGAACAGAGCGGCGCCAGCCAGAGCGTCGCGCGCAGCATCGAAGAAGTGGCGCAACTGGCCGACCGCAACGAAACCCTGGTGCGCGAGAACAGCGATCTCTCGCGCTATCTGGATCAGTTGGCCGGACAACTGACCGAAGCGCTTCAAAACTACCGCTACGAGTGAAACATGACTACCTCGACACTGCTTGTACTTCTGTTGGCCAGCACGCTGAGCGTGAGCGTCTGGCTGGTCCGCCATCGCCGCCAGCGGAACGGCTCGGGGGCAGCGGCAAAGCAGGCCCTGGGCTTCTGCGACTGCCTGCTGCGGGTGATGTCCAGCCTGCAGCAGCACCGCGGCCTGAGCAGCGGCTGGCTGGCCGGCGACCGCGCCTTTGAGAAGCGCATGATGGCCAAGCGCCTGGAAATCGACGCGCTCCAGGCCGAACTCGCGCCATTTGTCGCAGGGGAAACCGCGCAGACGCGCCCCTGCCTTACCAGCAACGACCTGGCACTGTTCCGCTTCCAGTGGCGCACGCTGATCGAAACGCTGGCCAGCGGCAATGTCGAGCAGAACATCGCCCTCCACAGCCACTTGATCGCGCAGGTACTCGACTGGCTGGCCTCGGTCGGCGAGGCGCGCATCGAACTGGCGGCCGGCGGCGTGCTGACGCCGGGCCTGGTGCGCAACTATGCCAACCGGCTGCCGGCGCTGTCCGAATACCTGGGCCAGGCGCGCGCCATCGGCAGCAGCGTCGCGGCGCGCAAGGGCTGTTCCGCGGTGGCGCGAGTGCGCCTGATGTTCCTCATTTCACGCGCCGAATCGCTGCTCGAACAAGCCTGCGCCGGAACCGATCTCGGTATCGCCGGCGAGCAGGCGAAGCTCGCGGTCGAACAAATGGCGCAGACCATACGCGACAAGCTGCTGGCCAGTGCCGGCATCGCGCTAAACGCCGATACCTACTTCACGATCGCCACGCGGGCGGTCGATTCGGTGCTCGAATGGACCCGGCAGTGCGGCTTCCAGATCGACCGCGGACTGGCCGCCGGCGCCGCGCCGAAGCCCGCCAGATTCGCTACGCCAAACGGCGCCCTGGCGGAATGAAGCGCTTGATCGGCGCCTTCAGCCGGCGACGATCACCGTCGGCTCGATCGACACCGGGAAATTCACCGAGTTGGCGATGAAGCACAGGCAATGCGCCTCTTCGTGCAGCGCCGTCGCCCGTGCCGCGTCGCCGCCGGCGGCGAGCGTGGCCACCGGCCGCAGCACCGCCTGCGCGAAACGGCCGCCGCCATCGGCCGTCTCCAGCATGGTGCCCTGCGCCTCGTCGCGATAGGCCACTACCGTGATCTTGGCCTGCGCGCACAGATGCAGGTACCACAGCATGTGGCAGGACGACAGCGAGGCAACCAGCAAATCCTCCGGGTTCCAGCGCGAGGCATCGCCGCGAAACGCCGGATCGGAGGAACCCGGCAGATCCGGCCGGCCAGCCGCCGAAAGCACATGGTCGCGCGAATAGGCGCGGTAGTGGGTCGTGCCCTCGCCGAGGTTGCCGGTCCATTCGGTGCGGGTGGCATAGGTATGCTGTTTGTCGTGGGGCATGGCGCATTCTCCAGGCATGTGGGCGTCGGTCCTGGCGGACGCGAGCGGGGCTATATTCTCTCGCGTCCTTGGCGGCGGCGCCGCCACAGCGCCCAGCCATAGGCCGCAAGATTGATGACAATCACCAGCGTGCCGAGCGCAATTCGAGAATACTCATCCAGCCATGAGGGATAAACCTAAAAAACGCATTTGACTGCGTGCAAAGTAGCCACAGGTCAGGCAGGCTGTGGGCTTGATCGGTCTGCGGGGAGACACCTGATGGGTGAG
>Ga0156014_1057_pt1 | contig 36616 bp, 41 predicted proteins | sample RifCSPlowO2_02_FD_107668 | JGI IMG/M metagenome (GOLD analysis project Ga0156014, IMG submission 107668) | Rhodocyclales bacterium RIFCSPLOWO2_02_FULL_63_24 | reverse complement strand
AGGCTGCGGCCACGCCGCAGGATGAACTCGCCGCTGGATCGTCAGGACAACCGGAGTCGATTCACACCCAAACGCTGTATGCCCAAGTAGTTGAACGGGGCAATCTACAGCGTGCATTGAAGCAAGTGCGCCGGAACAAAGGCGCGCCGGGCATCGACGGCATGACGGTCGATGAACTCCCTGAGTACCTGTTCCACCACTGGCTGGAAATTCGCGTGCAACTGGACGCCGGCACCTATCGCCCGCAACCGGTGCTGCGTGTCGAAATCCCGAAGGGCGATGGCAAGACCCGCCCCTTGGGCATTCCCACGGTGGTGGACCGCTTCATCCAGCAAGCCATCGCGCAAGTCGTCTCGGCGCAATGGGAACCGCATTTTCACCGCCACAGCTACGGATTCCGTCCGCAACGCTCGGCCCATCAGGCCGTGCGCGAAGTGCAGGCGAACATCCGCGCAGGTTACGGCTGGGTGGTGGATATGGACCTGCAAGCCTTCTTCGACCGGGTCAATCAGGACCGGCTGATGGCGCGGCTCAATAGCCGCTGCCCGGATGCCGACCTGCTGCGCCTGGTCAATCGCTTCCTGAAGACCGGCGTCAGCGTGGACGGGCAAATCGAGCCCACCCACTTGGGCGTGCCGCAAGGCGGGCCGCTGTCGCCGGTGCTGGCCAACGTGGTGCTCGATGAACTGGATTGGGAACTCGACCGGCGCGGCCACCGCTTCGCCCGCTATGCCGACGACTGCAACATCCTCGTCAAGAGCAAACGCGCGGGCCAGCGGGTGATGGCGAGCGTGACACGCTACGTCAGCGACACACTGAGACTCACAGTGAATCCGCTGAAGATCCGTAGTGGCTTTGCTCGCGTCTTTTGCGAGCTTAGCCCACTACGCAGGGGCTTCATCAGCGCGGTGGATCGGCCCATGAACCGCAAGTTCCTGGGCTTCACGGTCAGCCGCAACGGGGCGAAGCTGAAGGTGGCCGACAAGGCTATCGAGAAGCTGAAGGACCGGGTGCGGGAACTGACCCGTCGTACCAGAGGCAACACCATTGGCAAAATCGTTGCGGAGCTGAGAGAAACCCTGCTTGGCTGGAAAGCGTACTTCGGCATCGCCGAGGTGCTGAGTCCTCTGCGCGAGATCGACAAGTGGGTATGACGCAAGTTGCGCTGCTATCTCTGGAAACAATGGGGGCCAGCCGGCTATCGGGAACTGCGCAAGCGCGGCGTAACGGTGCGCGAAGCGTGGAACACTAGCAAGTCGGCGCATGGTCCGTGGCGGCTGTCGAAGACACCGGCATTGGCGTTCGCGCTACCATTGCGCTTCTTCGAAACCATGGGACTACCCAGCCTTGCGCCACGGTAGGAATTCAATTCATCGAACCGCCGGATACGTGACCCGTACGTCCGGTGGTGCGGGAGGGAGGGGCCGCGAGGCTTCTTCCTATCCCGATTCGACCCCACCTTCACCCGGGGCGTAGGGATAGGTGGCTGTGCATACAAAAAACTTGACACGTTACCTATTTGTGCATACGATCTAAACTATGGAAGTCGACTTCGACCCGATCAAGAACGAGAAGAACATCAAAGAGCGCCACCTCTCGTTCGAGCGGGCTAAGGAGGTTGATTTCAATACTGCGCTGGTGTTCCCAGACACCCGAAAGGCATATGGCGAAACCCGTTACATCGCGCTGTGCTACTTGGATCGTAGGCTACATGTACTGTGTTTCACCGAGACCGAGACAGGCATCCGGGTAATCAGCTTTCGTAAGGCCAATGCAAGAGAGGCAATTCGATATGGCAAGCCGCAAACCCTTGATTAGCGCAGACGGTGAAGTCCGCGAACTAACCGCCGAAGATATGGCGAAATTCAAGCCGGCCGCAGAAGTGCTGCCGGCGTCGCTCAGGAAAAAGCTGGGCGTGCGTGGCCCTCAGAAAACCCCGACAAAAGAACGCATCACCATTCGGTTGTCGCGGGAAGTGGTGGAGCGCTTCCGCGAAAGTGGCGAGGGTTGGCAAACCCGCGTTGATGCCGCTTTACGCGAATGGCTTAAAAATCATTCTCCGGCGTAACCCGTCACGCCATATGCATGTTGGGTCGAACCCATCATTCCACCGGACCTGCGCAAAAAGCCGCGCAGGCCGGTTACTTCTACGTGTGGGGCTCTCCATATCGGCGTATGGCTTTTTGTATGGGCTAGTGATACTCTGCTTCCATGGCTAAGACTCGCTTTGATTGGGACCCAGACAAGGACGCGGAGAATCAGAGAAAGCACGGGGTCTCCTTCTCCCGTGCTCAATACGCCTTTGCGGACCCGCAGCGCGTGATAGCCAAGGACGAGGCGCACAGCCAAACCGAAGAACGATTCTATTGCTTCGGAGAAGTTGACGGCGGTGTGCTCACGGTGCGGTTCACGTACCGCGCTTCGGTTATTCGAATCATCGGCGCCGGTTATTGGCGCAAAGGAAAGGCGATCTATGAGCGCGAAAACGCAGCGTAGCGGAGGTTCAGAGAAGGCTAATGCCGGTGCAAGCCGGCGTTACGCCGAAACTAAAATTAAATACACCGATGAACCCCTTGGCAAAGTTCAGGTGGTTCCCGACTTCCTCCCCTCGCCGGCTGAATTGGCATTTCGTGAAGAGGGCGTGAAAGTAACTCTGGCTCTGAGCAAGAAGAGCATCGAGTTCTTCAAGTCGGAGGCTTCGAAGCATCACACTCAGTACCAGCGCATGATTCGCCGGCTTCTCGATGCTTACGTTGATGGTCAGGCCCCAACCCGGCAGTCCACACGGACGCTGCGCGATAAAGCCGCGCAGCGCCGGTGACTTCTACGTTGGGGACTTTAGGAGATCGCTATGCAGAAGTCCTGTCTTTGCTGCGAGAGAAAGCTCAAAACCGAACCACCGCGCGTCTGCCCAGAGTGCGATCACGTCTTCCAGGGCAATGGGTGGGACGGTATCGACGCACATTGGCGAGCCAAACATGAACAGGTCATGCCATATCAGGAGTTCTGGGCGGGATTGTGTCCGGCGCACGGAGGGCGAAAATGAATGAAGAACAAATCACTGCCGTAGCAAGCGTTCTTGCCCAATGGAATCCACTGGGCGAAGGCGCAAAGAACGTTGCAGACCTTGACGGCTACCGTGTCGAAGCTACCGACATAATCTTTGGGCTGAAGGTACGGGGAAATTCCGTGAAAGCTGAGAGGTTTGTGATGGATGTTCTCAATCAAGCATTTGATCTCAGCCTTACCCCTCAAAGTTGCATCGCGCCTGCACAGGCTATTTCGGCAATTCTGGGCAGAAAGGAATAGCCGGTGCCAACTGCCGCCCCCAACCTCGCTCCCTTCGGTCGCTGGACGCTGCGCGATAAAGCCGCGCAGCGCCGGTGACCTCCACGTGTGCGCCGGGCATGGCGCGTTACTTCGTCGGTGAAAGTCCGATGGCCAGGTTTGCAGAGCCGAAGGCAAGGAGAAGGGCAAGGGCGTCGCCGCGAGGCGGGGTTTATCGGGGCGCCCAATCCAAAGCTGCGGGGCGATGAACAAAAACCGGATATGAGGCGTGATGCATCCGGGACCAGCGGGCACGTGTCCGCGAAGTCCTCCATCTGCGGCAGTAGAGTACATTTTGTCCCACCAGGGGATTACCTTCGGGGCATAAATCCGGCGTCTATGCAGTGAAGGTAACGCGTCTTACCCCGGGAGATCTCTCCGGTGCTTCGGAACAGTGAAGCTGGGCGACCGGCAACCCGTACGTCCGGTGGTGTGGGAGGGGGAGGCTGTGAGGCTTTCCCCTATCCCGATTCCGCAATTGCTAAACGGAAGTTTCCATGACCATCAATTTTGACGATCCGGTAAAACAAGAAATCTGGACGACTGTTCGTGCGATGAATGACGCTTGGACCAAAGGCAATCCCGACGACCTCGCCAAGTTCTTTCACCGGGACATGGTTGCCATCACGGCTACCGACCGCAATCGCCTCGATGGCGGCGCCGCTTGCGTTGCCGGCTGGAAAGGTTTTGCCGCTGCCGCGCGCATTCATCGCTGGGCAGAAGTCGATCCGGTAATCCACGTCTACGGCAACTCGGCCGTCGTCGCTTACTACTTCGACATGTCCTTTGATATGGACGGGCGCACCATCGACATGGGAGGCCGCGACATATTTTTCTTGGTCAAGGAGGCTGACGGATGGTGGGCGGTGGCGGATCAGTTTTCCCCATACCCGGCGTAGTTTCAACGTCGCCGTGCAACGACTTTCGGGATCTATGATGACTATCCATTTGCGTTTTGGATCGATGTCGTTTCGCGGAATCGAGTGTTTGGTCCTTAGCTGATCCGATCACCTTCTTTTTGGCCACCACCTATGTCTAAGCCGTCCCGTTTCCGGCATTGGAGAGCGAGTCATCCGGTCGGAACGACTGCTTCGCGCGCTGCGCATCGCTCGCCGGCAAAAGGAGTCCTCGTCTGGATCGCGCAATATCTGTTGGCGCCGGCCATTGTCGGCCTGATCGCGTTTGCCTCCGGCTACCAGCTCGAAGAGAGCAAACGCTTCTCCGCGTCCCAGCAGTTCCTCTACGAACAGAAAATGCGGGTATGGACTTCCTCGGCGAAGCACTTCTCCGCCTACATCGCGAACTGGAATCGTTTGCGCGGTATCGCCGGCTTGGAAGCGAAGACCGGTTCCCTCACCAGGGACGAGAAGACGCGGAAGAACCAGTACGTCAGGGACCGCGACATCGCCTGGGAGGGGCTGGAAAGCACGCTCTGGGAGGCGTCCCTGCTGTTCGGGCCGTCGGCGCGGCAGGCCATCGACGAGTACTTCGCGTTCGAGGCCACCCAAGGCAATCTGCGACTGAGCGAACTGGCGCCCGCCGCGACCTGGCAAATGCATAGGGATCGGATCATGTCGCAACTTCGACTGGAGGCCACACCGAGATGAAGACATTGAAGAGCGTCAGCGCTGTTTTTCTCCTGGCGTTTGCCGCGGTGGACAGCGGCTTTTGCAAGGCGCCGGATGCAAAGCCTTCCGCCATCCTGGAGCCCGATTGCCCCGGCCCCGGATGCCCACGGGGAAAGACCGGCGACTGGCAAGGGGGCAAGGCTGTATTCGAGTCCCCCGCCTCGACGCCCGGCGGAAATGGGGCGGCGCCGGCCGGCCAAGCTGCCAAGTCCGGGAAAAAGAAATCCTCTGCGAAGAAGCCGGCAGCGAATCCGGCGAAAGACAACTGAGCGGTCCGCGCGGGCCATCTCGGCGGCGGCTGCGCCGTGTCGCCAGCGCCGACTTTCATCGGCGGTGCCGCGCATTCCCCATGTTGCCGCGCCGACCGGATGCGTCTGCGTCTTCGGCGTTCGGGGAATTGTTGACTAGAATGGGACAAACAAGGGCGAGGAGGGGCGCGATGAAATTCAAGATCGAAAAGCAGGACAAGGACGTCATCGTCCGTTTCGAACATCTGGGCGGGCAGGTGCAGGAGGTGATCGAGGCCATCGGCCGCTGTCGGCAAAGCGCCTGGGCCTGTACCTCGGGCGAGTGCATGAAGATCGCCAGCATGGATACTTCGGCCGACGGCGATGTGTTGTCGGTGAGGCTGCGGCCGCGCTCGGATGCCGAGTTCAGCGTCGCCAGCCTCGACGAGTGCCTGCAGTATCAGTTGCCGAAGGAAATCAACAAGTAGGGCGGTCAGCCGGACCGCGGCGCCGATGGATCTGGCTCGCTCCGCTTGCGCGGGACTGTTGCTCGCGGCCGCGCTCGCCGCGATGCCGAAGCAGGCCCAGGGCGATCCCAACCGGGCGCTGACCAACACGGTGCTGACCGCGGCCCTCAAGGACTACGGCATTGCCGGCCTGGTGACCCACAAGCCGGAGGCGAAGGCCTTCAAGTACGGCATCGTGCTGTTTCCCGGTTACCCGTCGATCATGAAGCTGCGCGAGGAAGGCGGACAGCCGCGCTTCGAGCTGGGCGGCAACTTCCTGATCCGTGCGCGGCGGCACTGGCTGGACGAGGAGACACTGGTCATTTCAGTCGATGCACCGTCCGATCAATGGACCAGCTTCAGCCAGCAGTTTCGCCAGGATGCGCGCTACGGCGCGGACGTCGCGGCGCTGCTGGCAGAGGCTGCGCGCCGCTATGGCATCAGCGACTCGACGCTGGTCGGCACCAGCGAAGGCACGGTCAGCGCCTTGCCTGCGGCGCGCATGAATCCGGGAGTGGCGCGGCGGCTGATACTGTCGTCTTCAGTGTTTCTCAGCAGCGGCAACGGCCCCGGCCTGTCCGGCGTGGATTGGGATGGCGTGCAGGCGCGCCTGCTGTGGGTGCATCACGAGGATGACGGCTGTCGCTTCACGCCTTACCGTTCCGCCAAGCAGTTTGCGGAAACGCCCCGCAGCCCGCTGCTGACGGTACGCGGCGGCGGTCCGGCGCGCAGTTCGTCGTGCGAAGCCTATGCCGAACACGGTTTTGTCGGCATCGAGCGCGAAACCGTGCTGGCGATGCGATCCTGGGTGAGAACCGGGGTAGGTGCCGGCCGACGTGGGGCCGCGCTAGAGGCAGCCGAGCCTGCGGTTGCGGGCCTAGAGCCGCCAGGCCAGCAGTTCGTCCGCGGCGCGCAGGCGGGTGGATAGAACCTTGGTGATGTTGCGATAGACCTTGAGGCCGATGTCGGGCCGCGAATTGATGATCTGGTCGTTGATGCGCACCAGCACGCAATCGGAATCGGCGACCACGCTGGCGCTGCGCGCCTCGTTGTCGGCCAGTGCCATTTCGCCGAAGCTGTCGGCCGGGGCGAGGCGGGCGAGTTCGACCTCGCCCTCGCGGCCCGATTTCATGACGCGCGCCTCGCCGCTGAGGATGATGTACATGTGGGTGCCGACGTTGCCTTCCTTGACGATGTAGGCGCCTGGAACGAAGGTGCATTTTTCCGAGCTGCCGAGCAGGTCGCTGATTTCCGCCGGCGTGAGTCCTTGAAATGCCCTGACGTGCTCGGCAAGCCTGAACAGCAGGCGCTGCAGGTCGCTGAAGGTAAATTGTTCGCGTATCCAGCTCATGGTGGGATCATACCTGAAGCGCGGCGAGCAGGTCCTGTTCCAGCCTGACCAGCGTGGCGGTTTGCGCCAGTTCCTTGCCGCTGATGAGAAACACGTCCTCGACGCGTTCGCCGAGGGTGGCGATCTTCGCCGTGTGCAGCGTGATGCCGTGGCGGCCGAGGACGCGGGCGATGGCATACAGCAGCCCCGGCCGGTCGGCGGCGTTGATCGCCATCAGGTACTGGTTGCCGCGTTCGTCGGCGCGGATATCCACTTCGGGAGTGACCGGGAAGTGGCGCACCTGGCGCGACAGGCGGCCACTGACGGCGGCCGGCAGCGGCGGTTGCTGTTCGAGCTGCTCGCCGATGTCGTGTTCGATCAGGGCCGTCATGTCGCGGTAGGCCTGGTCCCCGTTGAAAGCGAAAACCACGAAGCTGTCCAGCGCATAGCCATGACGCGTGGTGTGGATCTTGGCGTCGACGATGCTGTAGCCGAGGCGGGCAAAGTAGCCGCAGAGGCGGGCAAACAGGAAGGCTTGGTCCGGCACATAGACCATCACCTGCAGGCCGTCGCCCATCGGATTGAGGCGCGCGCGCACCACCGGCTTCGCGCCGGCCGGCCGGTAGTAAAGCGTGCGCGTATGCCAGGCGATTTCCTCGGCGGTGTGCCGTATGAAGTAGCCGGTATCGAGCTGGCTCCACAGATCGAGTTCGACGTCGGGGCGCAGTCCGTGGTAGCGCAGGATGCCGCGCGCCTCTTCCTGCCGCTCCGAGACGCCGGTGAGCTGGAGCGCGGCAGTGCCGCTGAGGACTCCGGCCGTCATGCGGAACAGGTCTTCCAGCAGTTTGCCTTTCCAGGCGTTCCATACCTTCGGGCTGGTGCCGCGAATGTCGGCCACGGTGAGCAGGTAGAGCGCGGTGAGCCGGCGCAGATCGCCCACCCTGCGGGCGAAGGCGAGAATGACTTCGGGATCGGCGAGGTCCTGCTTTTGCGCCACCTGCGACATCGACAGGTGCTGCTCGACGAGGAAGCCGACCAGGTCGGCGTCGTTGCCGGTGATGCCGTGGTCGCGACAGAAGCGTGCGGCGTCCTGCTTGCCGAGCTGCGAGTGGTCGCCGCCGCGCCCCTTGGCGATGTCGTGGAACAGGGCGGCGACGTAGAGTAGCCAGCGATTCTCGAAGCCGGCCATCAGCCGCGAGCAGAACGGGTATTCGTGGGCGAATTCGGGCATGGCGAAGCGCCGCAGGTTGCGCATCACCTGCAGGATGTGCTGGTCCACGGTGTAGACATGGAACAGGTCGTGCTGCATCTGGCCGACGATGCGCCCGAAGGCCGGCAGGTAGCGGCCCAGGATGTCGTACTGGTTCATGCGCCGCAGCGGGTGGATCAGGTGCTGCTGCTGGAACAGCTTGAGAAACAGCGCGCGGTTTTCCGGATCGCGGCGAAATCCGGCGTCGATGCAGCCCTGCGCGCGCCACAGGGCACGCAGGGTGCGCGGCGTCAGGCCCTTGATCTCCGAACGCTGCATTTGCAGCAGGAAGCATTCGAGTATGGCGCGCGGATAGCGCTGGAAGACGTCTTCCTCGCGCACGTCGAGCTGCTCGCGGATCATCTGGAAATGCTCGTCGATGACGATCGGCGGGCCTTGCCGCGCAGGCTGCAGGCGGTCGGCGAGGATTTGCAGCACCAGCGCGTTGAGCTGGGTGACCAGCTTGGCATTCTGGTAGTAGCGTTGCATCAGCACTTCGGACGCGCGCTTGGTCTCGGTCGGGCCGATACCCATGGCGCTGGCGAGATTCTCCTGGTGGTCGAACAGCAAGCGGTCTTCGCGGCGGCCCACCAGCAGATGCAGTTCGATGCGCAAGTCGCACAGCAGCCGGTCGGCGCGCACGAACTGGCGTACCTCGGCGACGGTGATCAGTCCGGCTTGCGCCAGCGCATTCCAGTCGTCGCCGATGCCGGCGGCGCGTGCCACCCATTGGATCACCTGCAGATCGCGGCGGCCACCGGGGCTTTCCTTGCAGTTGGGTTCCAGGCTGTAGGGCGTGTCGTTGAACTTGGCGTAACGCTCGGCCTGCTCCAGGTGCTTGGCGGTGAAGAAAGCGGCGGGCTCCAGGGAAGCGTTGTAGCTCTGCTCGAAATCATCGTAAAGGGTCCGCGCGCCGGCCAGGTAGCGCGCCTCGAGCAGCGCGGTCTTGACCGTGATGTCGCGTTCGGCTTCGTCGAGGCACTGGTTGACGCTGCGCACGCTGTGGCCGATGTCGAGGCCGATGTCCCACAGCAGACCGATCAGTTGTTCCAGGCGCGAGGTGGTGCAGGATTCGGCGGCGCCGTGGCTGTCGTCGGGCAGCAGGATCAGCAGGTCGACGTCGGAACCGGGGTAGAGTTCGCCGCGCCCGTAGCCGCCGACCGCGGCGAGCGCGCAGTCCGTGGGCATGGCGAGCGCGGCCCAGACGGTTTGCAGGACGTTGTCGACCAGTGCGGCGCGGCCTGCGAGCAGGGCGGCCCCATTTTTTTTCTGCCGCCAGGCGGCGGTCAGCGTCTGCTGTCCGCTGCTCAGATGCTGGCGCGTCCGGGTGGCCAGTTCGCGCAGTTCGCTGGCCGCCAGCGCGGGCGACTGGGGCGCCGCCGGCATCGTCAGGGATTGATTCGGATGTGGGGGGGGCATGGCGGCGTACCGGCGGAGAGCGTCATCACTTCGACGCCGGTTTCGGTGACGCAAACGGTGTGCTCCCACTGGGCGGAAAGACTGCGATCCTTGGTGACGATGGTCCAGCCATCGGGTAGTTCCGAAATCGCCGCCTTGCCGGCGTTGATCATCGGTTCGATGGTGAACACCATGCCGGGAACCAGCAGGGGGCCGTCTGTCGCGCGCCCGTAATGCAGTACCTGCGGTTCTTCGTGGAAATTGCGCCCGATGCCGTGGCCGCAGAACTCGCGCACCACCGAAAATCCGGCACCTTCGGCGTGTTTCTGGATTGCCGCGCCGACCGCGCCCAGATGCACTCCCGGCTTCACCTGGGCGATGCCCACCCACATGCATTCGTGGGTCATCGACACCAGTCGCCTGGCGAGAATCGAGGTTTCGCCGACGCAAAAGCTGCGGCTGGTGTCGCCGTGCCAGCCGTCCTTGATGGTGGTGATGTCGAGATTGACGATGTCGCCTTTTTTCAGCGCACGGTCGTTGGGTACGCCATGGCAGACCTGATGATTGACCGAGGCACAAATCGACTTGGGGTAGGGCGCATAGCCGGGGGGCGCATAGTGGAGCGGCGCCGGAATGCAGCCCTGGATGTTGACCATGTAGTCGTGGCAGAGCCGATCCAGCTCGGCGGTGGTGACGCCCGGCTTGACGAAGGGTTCGATGTAGTCGAGCACCTCGGCGGCCAGGCGGCAGGCGGGCCGCATCTCGGCGATGTCCTGCGCGGTTTTGATGGAAATGGCCATGAATGCTTGATGGGATTGGGAAAAAGCATTTTACCCGCAGGCCGCCTGCGGCGGGCGACAGAAGCGAAAGTCGGGCGCAGGTTGCAGGTTGCTGGACAGCGTCATGCGACCACGGCGGTGGCCTCGTGCCGGTGCGGTTTCGATCGGCGTGTGCGGGTTTCGATGCCTGCGTCCCGCCAAGAAAGCGCCGCGCGCGGCTTGTGTCGGACGGCATTGGCCGGCTATAATCGCGGGCTTGTCCGGGATGGTCCCGGGCAAAATCCACACGCCCGGCGCCGATAGGGTGGCTTCCCGCACGAATAAGGCGGAAAGCAGCACGGCCAGGCGGAGGTTTAACCCATATCGGAGATAGTCCATGAGCACAACCATGCGCCAGATGCTGGAGGCCGGAGTTCATTTCGGCCACCAGACCCGTTTCTGGAACCCCAAGATGGCCCCGTACATCTTCGGCCATCGCAACAAGATCCACATCATCAACCTCGAAAAGACCCTGACCAAGTATCAGGAAGCAGTCGCTTTCGTGAAAAAGATGGCGGCCAAGAAGGGCACCGTCCTGTTCGTCAGCACCAAGCGCCAGGCGCGCGAAATCATCGCCGAGGAGGCCCAGCGTTGCGGCATGCCTTACGTCGATGACCGCTGGCTGGGTGGCATGATGACCAACTTCAAGACGCTGAAGCTGTCCGTCAAGCGCTTGAAGGACCTGGAGCAGGCGGTGACCGACGGCAGCTTCGAGAAGCTGTCGAAGAAGGAAGCCCTGACCCTGCAGCGCGAAATGGACAAGCTGCAAAAGTCCATCGGCGGCATCAAGGACCTCGGCGGCCTGCCCGATGCGATTTTCATCATCGACGTCGGCTACCACAAGATCGCCGTCACCGAAGCCGGCAAGCTGGGCATTCCGGTGATCGGCGTGGTCGATACCAATCATTCCCCGGAAGGCGTCAGCTATGTCATCCCGGGCAACGACGACTCGTCGGGCGCGATCCGGCTCTATGCCCGTGGCATCGCTGATGCCATCCTCGAAGGCAAGAACCAGTCGATCAACGAGGTGGTGCAGCAGCTGGCCGGCGACGACGAGTTCGTCGAAGTTTCGGACGCGGCGGAGTAAAGACGCGAACCACAGAGGCACAGAGACACAGAGAAATTCATAGGGCTGTGTTGGTCTCTGTGCCTCTGTGTCTCTGTGGTGAAAGTATCTGATTTTGGAGTAGAGCAATGGCGGAAATTACCGCAAGCATGGTCAAGGAACTGCGCGAGAAGACCGACGCGCCGATGATGGAATGCAAGAAGGCGCTGACGGAAGCCGCCGGCGACACGGCGAAGGCCGAGGAAATCCTGCGCGTCAAGCTGGGCAACAAGGCCAGCAAGGCCGCGACCCGCGTTGCCGCGGAGGGCGTGGTGGCAATCCACATCGCCGCGGACGGCAAGCTGGGCAGCATTTTTGAGATCAACAGCGAAACCGATTTCGTCGCCAAGAACGACGAATTCCTCAAGCTCGCCGCCGACTGCGCGCGGCTGGTGGCGGAAAAGAACCCGGCCGACGTTGCTGCGCTGTCGGCGCTGCCGATGGGCGACGGCACGGTCGAATCCACCCGCACCGCGTTGGTGGGCAAGATCGGCGAGAACATGAGCATTCGCCGTTTCGTCCGCGTCTCGGCATCGGGCAAGCTGGCTTCCTACATTCACGGCGGGTCGAAGATTGGCGTGCTGGTCGATGTCGTCGGCGGCGACGAACAACTGGCCAAGGACTTGGCGATGCATATTGCCGCGTCGAAGCCGAAGTCGCTGGATGCATCGGGCGTGCCGGCTGAACTGCTGGATACCGAGCGTCGCATCGCCATCGAAAAGGCGCGCGAGGCCGGCAAGCCGGAAGCCATGCTGGAGAAGATCGCCGAGGGCACGGTGCAGAAGTACCTGAAGGACGTGACGCTGCTGGGCCAGGTCTTCGTCAAGGCCGAGGACGGCAAGCAGACCATCGAGCAACTGCTGAAGGCCAAGGGCGCGTCGGTGGCCAGTTTCGCGCTGTTCATCGTCGGCGAAGGCATCGAGAAGAAGGTCAACGACTTCGCCGCCGAGGTGGCTGCGCAAGCGGCCGCTGCCGCCGGCAACAAGTAAGCAACGATGCGCGTACACGCCGGACCGTCCCAAGTGGGCGCCAGCCAAAACCTCGGAGCCGCGCTGCGGCGAACCTCCGTCACCCCCTCCCAGGGGGAGTGGGTTGGGGGGAGGGCTGTTCGATGACCGCGCCGAAATTTCGCCGCATCCTGCTCAAGCTGTCCGGCGAAGCGCTGATGGGGGATGATGCCTACGGCATCAACCCGGCGGTGCTCGGCGGCGTCGTGGCGGAAATCAAGGCAATCACCGATCTCGGCGTCGAGCTCGGCGTGGTCATCGGCGGCGGCAACATCTTTCGCGGCATCGGCGGTACCGCCACCGGCATGGACCGCGCCACGGCCGATTACATGGGCATGCTGGCGACGGTGATGAATGCCATGGCGCTGTCGGATGCGATGCGCCAGGCGGGAATCAACGCCCGCGTGCAGTCGGCGCTGAACATCGAGCAGGTGGTCGAGCCCTACATTCGCGGCAAGGCGATCCGCTATCTCGAAGAGGGCAAGGTGGTGATTTTCGGTGCCGGCACCGGCAACCCGTTCTTCACCACCGATACCGCCGCGGCGCTGCGCGGTTCGGAAATCGGCGCCGAGATGGTGCTCAAGGCGACCAAGGTCGACGGCATCTACACCGCCGACCCGAAGAAGGACCCGGCGGCCACCCGCTTTGCGCGCATCAGTTTCGACGAGGCGATCGGCCGCAACCTGGCTGTGATGGATGCCACGGCGTTTGCGCTGTGCCGCGACCAGAAGCTGCCGATCAACGTGTTCTCGATCTTCAAGACCGGCGCCCTGAGGCGGGTGGTGATGGGAGAGGACGAGGGCACACTGGTTCACGTTTAGGAGGGTGCATGATTCCCGAACTGAAGAAGAGTTCCGAACAGAAGATGCAGAAGAGCCTGGAGGCGCTGAAGGCCGATCTGGGCAAGGTGCGCACCGGTCGGGCGCATACCGGCATCCTCGATCACGTGATGGTCGAGTACTACGGTTCGCCGGTGGCCATCACCCAGGTCGCCAACGTAACCCTGATCGACGCCCGTACCATCGGCGTGCAGCCCTGGGAAAAGCCGATGGTGGCCAAGGTGGAAAAGGCGATTCGCGATTCCGACCTGGGGCTCAATCCATCCTCGCAGGGCGAACTGATACGGGTGCCGATGCCGGCTCTCACCGAGGAGCGTCGGCGCGACCTGATCAAGGTGATCAAGCATGAAGGCGAGAACGCCAAGGTGGCGATCCGCAATCTGCGCCGCGACGCGATTTCGCACTTGAAGGACGCGCTGAAGAAAAAAGAAGTTTCCGAAGACGACGAGCGCCGCGCCCAGGACGACATCCAGAAACTCACCGACCGCTATGTCGCGGAAGTCGATCGCGCGCTGGCGGACAAGGAAAAGGACTTGATGGCGATCTGAGTTTCGATCGCATACGAATCAAACCGTGTTGCCGGACCTGGTTTCGAACGCAGGTTGCAACAGGGATAACCTGGCGATGGCCGAGAGGATGTGATGGCAGGGAAATTCACCAGCTCGACACAGGCAATTCCCGATGTGGGCAAGGTTCCGCGCCATATCGCCATCATCATGGATGGCAATGGGCGCTGGGCCAAGAAGCGCCTCATGCCGCGCGTCGCCGGCCACAAGCGCGGTGTCGAGACCGTGCGGGCGATGGTCAAGGCTTGCATTGCCCGCGGGGTGGAATACCTGACCCTGTTCGCCTTTTCTTCGGAAAACTGGCGACGTCCCGTGGAGGAAGTTTCCTTCCTCATGAACCTGTTTGTCAGTGCTCTGCAGGGCGAGATCGGCAAACTGCACGCCAACGGCGTGCGGCTCAAGGTGGTGGGCGATCTGTCTGCCTTCGAGCCGCGCCTGGTGGCGCTGATCCGCGAAGGCGAGGCGAAGACCGCCAACAACTTCCGCCTGACGCTGACCATCGCCGCCAACTATGGCGGCCGCTGGGATATCCTGCAGGCCGTGAATCAGCTGGCGCTGGCGCACCCGGAAAAGGTCGGATGCTTTGGCGAGGCGGACCTCGCTCCCCATCTGATGATGGCCTATGCGCCCGAACCGGATCTTTTCATCCGCACCGGCGGCGAGCAGCGCATCAGCAATTTCCTGCTCTGGCAGTTGGCCTACAGCGAGCTGCATTTCACCGACACGCTCTGGCCGGACTTCGACGAGACGGCGCTGGATGCCGCGATAGCTTCGTATCGCCGCCGCGAACGCCGTTTCGGGCGAACCAGCGAGCAGTTGGTCGAGCCCCCGCTTGCCGTGCCGCCGGCGCCGACTTCCGGGGCGCCCGTCACCAATAGCGATGCTTAAGACGCGGGTCATCACCGCCCTGCTGCTGGTTGCCGGCCTCGCGCTGATCCTGTTTGCACTGCCGCCCATCGCGGCGCTAGTTGCGTTTGCCGCTATCGCCGCGCTCGCCGCATGGGAGTGGGGCGGCTTGATGAAACAGGATCAGCCGGCACGGGTGATGTATGCTTTTGTCCTGCTGCTGTTCTGCTGGCAGCTGACGGTTGCGGCGCCGGAACTGATTCCCTTGCTGCTGGGCCTGTCGGCGGCGTTCTGGATTCTGGTTGTGCCCCTGTGGTTCCGCTACAAGTGGACCCTGACCGGCAACGACTTTTTCGCTTACTCGCTGGGCGCCTTGGTGATTTTGCCGACCTGGGCCGCGATGGTGGCATTGCACGCGGTGAGCACCTGGCTGATGCTAGCGGTCATGGCGCTGGTCTGGGTCGCCGACATTTCTGCCTATTTCGCGGGCCGGGCCTTTGGCCGGCACAAACTTGCGCCGACCATCAGCCCGGGCAAGACCTGGGAGGGCGTGGCGGGAGCGGTGATCGGCGTACTGATCTACGGCGGCATCGTGCTGTCATTCTCGCCGCTGACCGGAAAGATTCCCTTGGGGCTTCCGCTGCTCGGCCTGTTGCTGATCCTGTTGACCGCGGTGAGCGTCATGGGCGACCTGTTCGAGTCGCTGCTGAAGCGCCAGACCGGTATCAAGGACAGCAGCAATCTTCTGCCAGGCCATGGTGGCGTACTCGATCGCATCGACGCGTTGACTTCGACCCTGCCGCTGGCGGCCCTGATCCTCTACTTCGTCCGCAAATGAAATTAACCATTCTTGGTGCCACCGGTTCGATAGGCGTCAGCACGCTGGACGTGGTGGCGCGCCATCCCGACCGCTTCGAGGTGGTGGCCCTGACCGGGCATAGCCAGGTGGATGTGCTTGCCGCCCAGTGCCGCCAGTTTCGTCCTGCCTATGCGGTGGTGGGGCGCGCCGCCGATGCGCAGAAGCTGGCGCAGCTGCTCGCCGACGCGGCCTTGAAAACCGAGGTGTTGTACGGCCCCGACGCGCTGGCGCAGGTGGCGAGCCTGCCAGAGGTCGACGCGGTGATGGCCGCCATCGTCGGTGCCGCCGGCTTGCCGCCGACGCTGGCCGCGGCGCGTGCCGGCAAGCGCGTGCTGCTGGCCAACAAGGAGGCGCTGGTGATGGCCGGTGCCGTATTCATGGCCGAAGTGAGGCGGGCCGGCGCCTTGCTGCTGCCGATCGACAGCGAACACAACGCGATCTTCCAGTCCATGCCGCACAACTACGCCGGCGACATGGCGCGCGGCGGGGTCAGGAGGATTTTGCTGACCGCCTCGGGCGGGCCGTTTCGTACCACGCCGCTCGAGGTGCTGACCGCGGTCACGCCCGAGCAAGCGGTAGCGCATCCCAACTGGTCGATGGGCCGGAAGATCTCGGTCGATTCGGCGACCATGATGAACAAGGGCCTGGAGGTGATCGAGGCGCATTGGCTGTTCAATGCCCCGGTCGACAGGATCGATGTGGTGATTCACCCGCAGAGCGTGATTCACTCGCTGGTCGCCTATGAGGACGGTTCGGTACTCGCCCAGCTTGGCAATCCGGACATGCGCACGCCGATCGCCCACGCCCTGGCCTGGCCGGAGCGAATCGACTCGGGGGTGGCGGCGCTCGACCTGTTCGCCGTGGCCCAGCTCAACTTCGAGCGGCCCGACCTGGTGCGCTTTCCGTGCCTCGATCTGGCCTATCGCGCGCTGCGAGCGGAAGGCAATGCCGCTGCGGTGCTGAATGCCGCCAATGAGGTCGCGGTGGCGGCATTTCTCGACTGTCGCCTGCCTTTCCTCGGCATCGCCGACCTGATCGCCGCAACGCTCGATGCCGTGCCTCAGGCGGACCTGCCCGACCTGGCGGCGGTGCTGGAGGCCGACCGACAGGCGCGCGCGGCGGCCAACGCCATTCTGACGCGCCGTTCCAACCGGAAATCGCCGTGATAGCCGCATGACGCCTGAAAACCTGGTCTGGTACGCCGGCGCATTCCTTTTGGCGCTGGCGGTGCTGGTGGTGGTGCATGAAATGGGCCACTACCTTGCGGCGCGCGCCTGCAATGTCAAGGTGCTGCGCTTCGCTTTCGGTTTCGGCAAAGTGATCTGGATGCGGCGCCACGGGCGCGACGGCACGGAGTGGGCGGTGTCCGCCTTTCCGCTGGGCGGCTACGTCAAGATGCTGGACGAACGCGAGGGCGAGGTTGCGGCCGAGGAATTGCCGCGGGCGTTCAATCGTCAATCGGTCGGTCGGCGGGCGTTTATCGTGGTCGCCGGGCCGGCGGCGAATTTTCTCCTGGCGATCGTGCTGTACTGGTTCCTTTTCATCTCCGGCGTGACCGAACTCAAGCCCCGTCTCGGACTGCCGCCCGTCGGCACGCCGGCGGCGATGGCGGGCATGGTCGAGGGCGGCACGGTGCGCGCGGTGAATGGTCGCGCCATCCAGACTTGGCAGCAGTTGCGCTGGGAAGTCATGCGGCGTGCATTGGACAAGGAAGCGGTGCAGTTGGAAGTGACCAGTCCGCAACGGGAGACCGGGATCTACCGTATCGACAGCGACCGCTTCGATCTGGAGGAGCTCGAAAAGGATCCATTGCGGGCACTGGGGCTGGTGCTGTACCGGCCGCGCCTGCCGGCCGTGGTCGGCCGTGTGTTGCCCGGCTCGGCGGCGGCCGGAGCCGGGTTTCGCGCCGATGACCGGGTGCTGTCCATCGACGGCAAGGCGATTGTGCTCTGGTCGGAATTGGCCGCGACAGCGGGCGCCGCGCCGGGCCGTCGTCTGAATTTCGTCATCGAACGCGATGGCCGGCAGATCGAGTTGGCCGCCAGTCCGCGGCTGGCGGAGGAGGGCGGACACAAGCTGGGACGGCTGGGACTGATGGCCAAGGAGGGCAAGGGCGAGGAATTCGAGATGACCACCGTGGTCAGTTACGGTCCGTTCGAGTCCGTCAGCCGGGCGCTGACGCAGACATGGGATACCTCGATCCTCAGCCTGCGCATGATGGGCCGCATGCTCACCGGCGAATTGTCATGGAAGAACCTCTCCGGGCCGGTAACCATTGCCGATTACGCGGGGCAGTCGGCGCGTCTGGGACCGAGCTACTACCTGCGTTTTCTCGCCCTGATCAGCATCAGCCTCGGCGTGCTCAATCTGCTGCCGGTGCCTGTTCTGGACGGGGGGCATTTGATGTATTATCTCGTCGAGTTTCTCAAGGGGGGGCCGGTATCAGAACGGGCTCTGGAAATCGGCCAACAGATCGGTTTTGCCTTGCTGGCGCTGCTGATGGCTTTTGCCTTCTACAACGATATCAACCGTCTCGTCTCCGGCTAATTTTCGTCCAATCACATGAATAAGAAACTGCTTGCCGGCCTGATCTCCGCGCTACTGGCTCATTCCGCTGCAGCTTTTGACGCTTTCCAGATCAAGGATATCCGGGTCGAGGGCATCCAGCGCACTGAGGCCGGCACGGTGTTCTCCTACCTTCCCGTCAAGGTGGGCGACACGATGACAGACGAGAAGGCGGCTGCGGCAATCAAGGCGCTGTTCGCCACCGGCTTCTTCAAGGACGTCCGGCTCGAGATCGACGGCCAGGTGCTGGTTGTGGTGCTGGAAGAGCGTCCGGCCATTGCCTCGCTTGAATTTTCCGGCCTCAAGGCGTTCAAGCCGGAAGACCTGAAGAAGTCGCTGCGCGAAGTAGGTCTTGCCGAGTCACGCATTTTCGACCGTGCCATGGTCGAGCGTGCCGAGCAGGAGCTCAAGCGCCAGTATCTGGCGCAGGGACATTATGCGGTTCAGGTGACGACCACCATCACGCCGCTGGAGCGCAATCGCGTCGGCGTGAATTTCGCGGTCGTCGAAGGCGACATCGCCAAGATCAGGCAGATCAACATCATCGGCGCCGGCGCCATGAAAGAGTCCGACCTGCTCGATCTGCTGGTATTGCGCACGCCGGGCTGGCTGACCTGGTACACCAAGAACGATCAGTATTCCAAGCAGAAGCTTTCGGGCGACCTTGAAACCTTGCGTTCGTATTACCTCGACCGCGGCTATCTCGAATTCAATATTGAGTCGACCCAGGTATCGATTTCGCCGGACAAGCAGGACATCTACATCACGATCAATATCACCGAGGGCGAGAAGTACTCCGTCTCCTCGGTCAAGCTGGCAGGCCAGCTGCTGTTGCCGGAAGCGGAATTGACCAAGCTGGTGCAGGTCAAGCCCGGCGAGGTGTTCTCGCGCGAGAGGATGACCGAGACCACCAAGGCGATCAGCGAGCGTTTGGGCAACGAAGGTTATGCCTTTGCCAACGTCAATGCGGCGCCGGAACTGGACAAGGAAAAGCGCCAGGTCGCATTCACCGTGTTCATCGATCCGGGACGTCGCGTCTATGTGCGCCGCATCAACGTGACGGGCAACACGCGCACGCGCGACGAAGTGGTGCGCCGCGAAATGCGCCAAGCCGAGTCCGGCTGGTACGACGGCGACAAGATCAACAAGTCGCGCACGCGGGTCGATCGGCTGGGCTATTTCGACGAGGTGACGGTGGAAACGCCGCCGGTCGCCGGAACCACGGACCAGGTCGACATGGAGGTCAAGGTCAAGGAAAAACCGACCGGCAACATTCTGCTCGGAGCGGGTTTCTCCAGCGCCGAGAAGTTCACCGTTTCCGGTTCCGTGCAGCAGCAGAACCTGTTCGGCAGCGGCAAGCACGTCGGCGTCCAGATCAGCACCAGCAAGTCGAACAAGGTCTATTCCCTGTCCCACACCGATCCCTATTTCACGGTCGATGGCGTCAGCCAGGGATTCGACATCTACACCCGTAATACCGACACCAGCACCTTGGAGGTAGGCAGCTTCGGCTCGGATGCCATGGGCGGCGGCGTCAGGTGGGGTATTCCGATCGGCGAAGACGATTACCTCAATCTCGGTCTTTCCGTCGATCGCACCACGCTCAAGGTCGATACCAACAGTCCGATCCGCTACCAGGACTATGTCACGCGCTTCGGCGCCAAGAGCAATACTTTGCTGACCACCTTCGGCTGGCAGAAGGATGGCCGCGACAGCCTGCTGGTGACGACCAAGGGGGTTTATCGCCGTGCCGTTCTCGAATTGTCGCTGCCCGGCAGCACCGCGACCTACGCCCGTGCCACCTACCAGCATCAGCATTTCTTCCCGCTCGATCGCAAGTTGACCCTGGCGCTGAATGGCGAGGTGGGCCTGGCCAAGTCCTACGGCAACAAGGAACTGCCTTTCTTCAAGAATTTCTACGCCGGCGGTATCGGCTCGGTGCGCGGCTTCGACTCCAATTCCCTGGGGCCGCGCGACACCGCTACCAGCGAAGCGGTCGGCGGCAACAAGCGCCTGATCGGCAACGTCGAGCTGCTGTTCCCCGTGCCCGGCATGGGGCGCGACAATTCGATGCGCCTTTCCGGCTTTTTCGATGCCGGCAACGTCTGGGGCTACGACAACAAGTTCAGCCTGGGCAGCCTGAGATACAGCGGCGGCATTGCGCTGTCGTGGAATTCGCCGATGGGGCCGCTGAAGTTCTCCTACGCCAATCCGTTCAACAAGAAGACCGAGGACAAGGTACAGCGTCTGCAGTTCCAGATGGGTTCGGTCTTTTGATCCACTTGTTATAGTGAGAGAGTTATGCTGAAGAAATATGTTTTGACCGCTCTTGCCTTGTTGTCGTTTTCCGCCGGTGCGCTTGCCGACAGCAAGATCGGCTTCGTCAATAGCCAGAAGATACTGAATGACGCTCCCCAGGCGGCACGCGCCAAGAAGAAGATCGAAAAGGATTTCGAGAAGCGCGACCAGGATCTGCAGCGCATTGCCAAGCAGCTGCAAGGGCTGCAGGAGAATCTCGACAAGAACGCGGTGACCATGGCCGAGAGCGAGCGGCGTGCCAAGGAGCGCGAGTTCGGCGAACTCAACCGCGATTTCCAGCGCAAGCAGCGCGAGTTTCGCGAAGATCTGAGCCAGCGCCAGAACGAGGAGATGGCGGCGATTTTCGAGCGCGTGAACAAGATCATCAAGCAGATCGCCGAAGCCGAGAAGTACGATATCATTTTCCAGGAGGCGGTCTACGCCAACCCGCGCATCGACATCACCGACAAGGTGATCAAGGCGCTGGGCGACGGCACCAAGTAAGCCGCACCCGCCGTGGAGCTGCGGCTCGACGAGATTGTCGCCCGCTTTGGTGGAGAAATAGTCGGCGCCGGCGATACGGCGATTGCGCGCATCGGCACGCTGGAGAACGCTGGCCCCGGCGACCTGGCTTTTCTCGCCAACCCGAAATACCGTCCGCAACTGAAGACGACCCGCGCTGCCGCGGTGATCATGGCGCCACCTGCGGTGGACGGGCCGGCAGCGGCGATTCTGACGCCGCAGCCCTATCTCTATTACGCGCGGGTCGCCCAGTGGCTCAATCCGCTGCCGGACCCCGAGCCCGGGATTCATCCGACAGCGGTGATCGAGGGCGAGGTGGCCGCCACCGCCAGCATCGGGTCCAACGTCTGGCTCGGCCCCGGCGCGAAGATCGGCGAGCGGGTGGTGGTTGCCGCCAACTGCAGCATCGGTGCCGGCGTCGAGATCGGCGCCGACAGCCGGCTTGCCGCCAACGTGGCGATCTATGCCGGCTGCCTGGTGGGCGCGCGCTGCCTGATCCATTCCGCGGCGGTGATCGGGTCCGACGGCTTCGGTTTCGCGCGCGAAGCCGATGGCGCCTGGGTCAAGATACCGCAAGTGGGGCGTGTGCTGATCGGCGACGATGTCGAGATCGGCGCGGGCACCACGATTGATCGCGGCGCACTGGGCGATACGGTGATTGGCGACGGCGTCAAGCTCGACAACCAGATACAGGTTGGCCACAATGTGCGGATCGGGGCCCACACCGCGATGGCGGGCTGTGTCGGGATTGCCGGCAGCGCCGTGGTCGGCGCTCGCTGCACTGTGGGTGGCGGCACGGTGATTCTCGGCCACCTGCAGATCGCTGACGACGTCGATCTTGCCGCGGGTACGCTGGTGACCAAGTCGATACCGAACGCGGGCAGCTATAGCGGCGCGATACCCTTTCTCGAACATGGCGACTGGCTCAGAAATTTCTCGCGGCTGCGTCATCTGGATGCGATGGCCGATAAAATCCGAGCCCTCGAACAGCGGCTTGCCGCACTGGAGAAGAAATCATGAGTTCAGCCACCGCCAGCGGGACAGTCGATTCCCGCATGGATATCCACCAGATTCTCGACTACCTGCCGCATCGCTATCCGATCCTGCTGGTCGATCGCGTGCTCGACGTAGTCCCCGGCGAGCGCATCACCGGACTCAAGAATGTCAGCGTCAATGAGCCGTTCTTTCCTGGCCACTACCCACATCATCCGGTGATGCCCGGCGTCCTGATCGTCGAGGCAATGGCGCAGACGGCGGCGATTCTTGCCTTCAAGACCATGGGCAGCAAGCCTGACGACAAGTCGGTGTACTATTTCGTCGGCATCGACAACGCGCGCTTCAAGAAGCCGGTCGGCCCCGGCGATCAACTGGTGATCGATGTCGCGTTGCAGGCCAACAAGCGCGGCATCTGGAAATTTTCGGCGACCGCCAAGGTCGATGGTCAAGTTGCGGCGGAAGCCGATCTGATCTGCGCCGTGCGCCCCACGCCCTGATGAGCGTCCATTCAACGGCCATCGTCCATCCCGCGGCAAGGCTCGGCAAGGGGGTCGTCGTCGGCCCCTATTCCACGGTCGGCGAACATGTCGAGATCGGCGATCACACCGTGATCGGGCCCCACGTAGTCATTACCGGCCACACCCGGATCGGCAGCGACAACCGTATTTTCCAGTTTTGCTCGATCGGCGAGCAGCCGCAGGACAAAAAGTATGCAGGCGAGCCGACAGGGCTGGAAATCGGCGACCGCAATACGATCCGCGAATTCTGTACCTTCAACTGCGGCACGGCGCAGGATGTCGGCGTTACCCGTCTCGGCAACGACAACTGGATCATGGCCTATGTGCATCTGGCACATGATTGCCAGGTCGGCAACCAGACCATATTCGCCAACAACGCGCAGATCGCCGGCCACGTGCATGTCGAAGACTGGGCCATTCTCGGCGCCTTCACGGCGGTGCATCAATTCGTCCGCATCGGCGGCCACAGCATCACAGCGATGGGCACCATCCTGCTGCAGGATCTGCCGCCGTTCGTCATGGCCTCCGGCAATCCGGCCGAACCGCGCGCGATCAATGCCGAGGGCCTCAAGCGGCGCGGTTTTTCAGCCGATGCCGTGGCCGCAGTGAAGCGGGCCTACAAGATTCTGTACAAGAGCGGCATGAAGCTCGACGAGGCCCGCGCCGGCATTGCCGCCGAGTCGGCCGCAGTGCCGGAACTGGCCTTGCTCATCGATTTCCTGGGCCTTGCCGGACGGGGGATCATTCGCTGATGGTACGGATCGCCATGGTGGCGGGCGAGGCCTCCAGCGACCAGCTGGCCGCGCATCTGATCGCCGCCTTGAAGCAGCATCTGCCGGAGGCGCGGTTTTACGGCATCGGCGGTCCCCGGATGCAGCGTGAGGGCTTCGATTCGCTGTGGCCGGCGGAAATGCTTGCCGTGCGCGGCTATGCCGAGGTGCTGCGGCACTATCGGGCCATCACCCGCATGCGACGTCAGCTTCTGCGCCGTTTGCTGAATGACAAGCCCGATGTCTTCATCGGCGTCGATGGCTCCGATTTCAACCTGTGGCTGGAAAAGCGACTGAAGCAGCGAGGAATTCCCACGGTGCACTTCGTCAGTCCATCGATCTGGGCCTGGCGCAGGAACCGGATGAACAAGATTGTCCAGTCGGTGAGCCACATTCTCGCCCTGTATCCGTTCGAACCCGAACTGTACCGGGATACTTCGGTTCGGTGCAGTTATGTCGGACATCCGCTGGCCGATGTGATTCCGCTCGAAATAGATCAGCGCGCAGTGCGCGAGCGGCTCGGCGTAGCGCAGGATCGGCCGGTGCTTGCACTGCTGCCGGGCAGCCGGCAGTCCGAGCTGCACTTCATGGCCGAGACCTTCATCGAGACTGCCAAGCTGCTGCTGGCGCGCTATCCGACGCTACAGTTTCTGGTGCCGCTGGTGTCGCGCGAAACCCGCTTGCAGTTCGAGACCGCGCTGTGGAAGCTGAAAGCCGACGAACTGCCGTTTACCCTGATGTTCGGCCATGCCGCGGACGCGGTCGCCGCCAGCGATGCGGCGCTGGTGGCGAGCGGCACGGCGACGCTGGAGACCGCGCTGGTCGGGCGGCCCATGGTGATCGCCTACAAGATGTCGCCGTGGTCCTGGCGCCTGATGCGGGGCATGCGATACCTGCCCTGGGTGGGGCTGCCGAATATCCTCGCCGGCCGTTATGTCGTCCCCGAGTTTTTGCAGGACGAGGCGACGCCGGAAAATCTGGCGCAGGCCTTGGGCAACCTGCTGGTGGACCGCCAGGCACGTGCCGGCATCGCCCGCGTCTTCGACGGCATCCATCGCTTGCTGCGCCAGGACACGGCGCAGAAGGCTGCCGACGCGGTACTGCCCTATCTGCAGAAGGCATGAAAGAGACAATCCCCCCAGCCCCCTTTCCGGGAAATGGGGTGACGACGGTTCAGCCGCTGGCGCGGCTTCCGGTTGCTTGGCTGATGTTCCCTTGGGACGGCCCGGCGGGAACATGCATCTGATCTGCGGCGTGGACGAGGCGGGCCGCGGTCCGCTCGCCGGACCGGTGTATGCAGCGGCGGTGATCCTCGATCCGGCGCAGCCAATCGGGGGCTTGGCCGACTCGAAGAAACTCTCCGCGCGCACGCGTGAGCGCCTGGCCCTGGAAATCCGGGGCAAGGCACTGGCTTTCGGCATTGCCTGGGCGTCGGTCGAGGAAATCGATCAAATCAATATTCTGCAGGCGACGCTGCTGGCGATGCGCCGCGCGGTCGAGGCCTTGTCGGTGCAACCGAGCGAGGCCTTGATCGATGGCAATCGATGCCCTCAGTTGCAGCTTCCGGCGCGCGCCATTGTCCGTGGCGATGCGACCGAGCCGGCGATCTCGGCCGCATCGATTCTTGCCAAGACGGCGCGCGATGCCGAGATGCTGCGCCTTCACGAGGCCTATCCGCAGTATGCGCTGGATCGCCACAAAGGCTATGACACCGCCGCACATCGTGCCGCCCTGAAGCTGCACGGGCCGGCCTGTTTTCATCGCCGCAGCTTCGCACCGGTACGGATGCTGCTTGAAGGTCGCGGATGAACAGTTCTCGCTACATCAGCTCGCGCCATAATGCCAGCTTCAAGGAACTGCAAGCGCTGATCGACGATCCGCGCCGGCGAGGGCGTGCATTGCTCGACGGCATTCACCTGGTGGCAGGCTGCTTTGCCCGCGCCATCGACGTCAAGCAACTGCTGGTGAGCGAGAGCGGACAGCAGGATGCAGAAATCGCCGCCTTGCTGGCGATCGCCGGCGACCATGATCGCGTGGTCCTGCATGACAAGCTGTTCCGCGAAATTTCAGGAGTCAGCAACCCGACGGGGATCGCCGCCGTGATCGACATACCGGCAGCGCCTGTCGGCGATATCGCGGGCGACGCCGTGCTGCTCGACGCGGTGCAGGATGCCGGTAATGTTGGTGGCATTCTGCGTACCGCCGCCGCCGCCGGCGTACGCGACGTGGTACTGGGACCGGGCTGCGCCGGGGCCTGGACCCAGCGTGTGCTGCGGGCCGGGCAGGGGGCGCACTTCTCGCTGACGATCCGCGAGCAGGCGGACCTCGTCGCGGTGCTGGCGACGTGTGCGGGAACCTCAATGGCTACCGTGGTCCGCGGTGGCAAGAGCCTCTACGCGCTCGATCTTGCGGGCCCCAGGGTTTGGCTGGTGGGCAACGAAGGCGCCGGACTGTCGCCGGAATTGGTCGTCGCTGCGAAGCAGCGCGTCACGATTCCGTTGGCAAGCGGTACTGAATCGCTCAACGTGGCGGCAGCAACCGCGGTATGTTTGTTCGAGGCGAGGCGCCAGCGGCTGATCTCACCAGGGGATACCGTCCCCACCTAAAGGATGGGGACATATCCCACCAGGGGATACCGTCCCCACCTAAAGGATGGGGACATAAAAAGGCCCGCGCATGGCGGGCCTGAAAGAAACTTCAAACGCTGATATTCACTTCTTCTTGGCAGCCTTTTTGCCGGCAACGGCAGCCTTGAAGGTGGCGCCAGCGGTGAAGCGCGGCACCGTGGTGGCGGCGATCTTGAGTTCCTTGCCGGTTTGCGGGTTGCGGCCAACGCGCGCGGCGCGCTTGGACGACTTGAAGCTACCGAAGCCCACCAGGGTAACGGTGTCACCCTTGGATACGGCCTTGACGATGGCTGCCATCACAGCAGACAGTGCCTTCTCGGCAGCGGCCTTGCTGATATCGGCTTCCTTGGCGGTGATTTCGATCAGTTCAGACTTGTTCATGTGTGACCTCGTGGGAGTGATGATGGTAGTGGCGGGTTGAATTCTATGCGAATGGTAACGCAGTGTGACAAACAATTCATTGTCAACAACCAGGTTTTGCAAAAAAGTGTCAATTGTTGTTTCGCGGAATCGCCTCGATCACGGGTGTCAGAATCGCGCGGGTTTCCGGAATGCACGATCGACGCCTGCCAGCGGCCTTGAATTATCTGTCGGATGGGGAAAGGCGTGCGCGGCAAAGGCGATAAAATATTCCGATCCGGGTGATCAGTGATGCTGTCTGCCAGCCGGCCGATCACGGGACACGACGAGGAAAGGACGCGCAGCCAAATGGAACTTGCCTGGTGGCACTGGATGGTTCTCGGCCTCGGTCTGGGCTTGGTGGAACTGGCCGTTCCCAGTTTCTTCATCATCTGGTTCGGCCTCGGCGCGCTGCTGGTAGGCGTTGCCATGCTGGCCGTGCCGGATATGGCCTTCACCACCCAGGTGCTGCTGTGGACGGTCGCGTCGGTGCTGATGACGGTGCTCTGGTTCCGCGTCTTCCGTCGCGATGACGGCAAGACGCGCTCCGGCCGGGCCGACGAGGTCTTGGGCGAGATCGGCGTCCTGGTGCGCGCGGTCGAACCGCTGGGCGTGGCTTCGGCGCGCGGCGAAGTGCGTTTCCAGAAGCCGATTCTGGGCGCGGATGTCTGGCCTTGTTTGGCCGACGAATCCATTGCGGCCGGGGAGCGCGTGCGGGTGCTGGCAGTGGATGGCCAGATATTGAAGGTTGGCAAATACTGAAAGGGTCGGTCATGGGTGAATTCGCGTTCTTTGTCATCGCAGTTTTTGTTTTTGTCGCGGTCACCATCGCCAAGGGCGTGCGCATCGTGCCGCAGGGCGAGGAGTGGATCGTCGAGCGCATGGGGAAATATCACACCACTCTCCTTCCCGGTCTCAACATCATTATTCCCTACCTCGACCAGGTGCGCTACAAGCTGACCACCAAGGACATCATCCTCGACGTGCAGGAGCAGGAAGTCATCACCAAGGACAACGCGGTGATCCTGACCAACGCCATCGCCTTCATCAAGGTCACCGACCCGATCAAGGCGGTGTACGGCGTCACGGATTTCTCCGAGGCGATCCGCAACATGATCATGACCACGCTGCGTTCGATCATCGGCGAGATGACCCTCGACGAAGCGCTCTCCAACCGCGACAAGATCAAGGCTCGCCTGCGCGAGGGCGTGGCCGACGAAGCCATCGACTGGGGCCTGACGGTGAAGTCGGTCGAGATCCAGGACATCAATCCGTCCGAATCCATGCAAAAGGCCATGGAGGCGCAAGCCTCCGCCGAGCGGGAACGCAAGGCCATGGTGACCAAGGCCGAGGGTACCAAGCAGTCGACCATCCTCAATGCCGAAGCGCAGTTGCAGGCGGCGCGCCTGCAGGCCGAAGCGCAGGTCACGCTGGCCGATGCCTCGGCCGAGGCGATTCGCCGCGTGGCGGCCGCGATCGGCACCGAAGACGCGCCGATGCGCTACATGCTGGGCGAGAAGTACATCCATGCCATCGGCAACCTGGCGAAATCGGACAATGCCAAGACGGTGCTGATTCCGGCCGACATCCAGGAAACCCTGCGCGGCATCCTGGGCAGCCGCAAATAATCGCGAATCGGCGGCTCCGTATTCCATATGCAGCTGTTGGCTTTCGAGACCGCGACGCGACGCCTGTCCGTCGCGCTGTGGCAGAACGGTGCCTCGATCGAGCGCGCCGAGGAACTGCCCAATGGCGGTTCCGAACGCTTGTTGCCCTGGGTTCAGGAGTTGCTGGCGGAGGCCGGCCTGGCGCTGGGGCAGATCGACGGCATCGCCTTCGGTGCGGGTCCCGGCGGCTTCACCGGCCTGCGCCTGGCCTGCGGTGTGGCACAGGGCTTGGCCTACGGCCTCGATCGGCCGGTGTTGCCGGTGTCTACCCTGGAAGCGCTGGCGCTTGCGGCGGGCGACGGCGAGGTCTGGACCTGCCTCGATGCGCGCATGAACGAGGTCTACAGCGCCGCGTATCGGGTTGCAGGCGATGCGGTGAGACAGCTTATGACGCCGGTTTGCCTGCCGCCCGCCGAGGTATCGGCGCCGACTTTTGCCGGCGGCTGGGGCGTCGGCGACGGTTTTTCCAGCTATGGCGCCCTGCTGCGGGCGCGCAAGCCCGACCTCGAGGGCGTGCGTGGCGACGTGTACCCCACCGCCGTCGCGGTGCTGCGCCTTGCTGCCGGGGCTTTCGAGCGCGGCGCGGCAGTGGATGCAGCCGCGGCGCAGCCGATCTATGTGCGCGACAAGGTGGCGTTGACCACTGCCGAGCGGATCGCCCGCGGCGGGGCGAAATAATGCTGCACTATCCGGCTATGACGGAAGCCGATCTCGATGCCGTGGTCGAGGCGGAAAGGCGCAGCCATCCCTTTCCCTGGACTCGCGGCAACTTCGCCGATTCGCTGGCGGCCGGTTACGGCGCATGGCTGGCGCGGGAGGATGAACGGATGATCGGCTACGCGGTCATGATGCTGGTCTTGGACGAAGTGCACTTGCTGAATATCACCGTGCTGCCGGAACTGCAGCGTCGCGGCCTGGGCTCGGCGCTGTTGGGCCACTTATTCGAGGTGGCGCGGATGCGAGCAGCAACGCGCATGTTGCTGGAAGTCCGCCCTAGCAATGTTTCCGGTCAGGCGCTCTACAAGCGCCACGGTTTTGCCGAGATCGGCCGTCGCCGCGACTATTACCCGGCACACGCGGGCCGCGAGGATGCCATCGTGATGACGCGCGACCTATGACGGCGAAACGCGACGAGATTCTGCGCGAGATGGGCCTGGGGCCCGTCTGGAAGCTGCGCGCGGCGCCGGCGAAGGTCGAAGCCGCCGGAACGCTCACCACGACGCCGTTGCTGCCAGCCGATCCCGAGCCGGTGCCGGAGGGTGCCGCGCCGATTGCAGCCGTCGTTGCGCAAGCCGCCATGAGCTGGGAGGAACTCGCCACGACCGTGGCGGCGTGTCGCCAGTGCCGACTGTGCGAGGCGCGCAAACAGGCGGTGCTCGGCGTCGGCGACCGCAATGCCGACTGGTTGTTTGTCGGCGAAGGCCCGGGCGCCGAAGAGGACCAGCGCGGCGAGCCCTTCGTCGGCCAGGCTGGCAAACTGCTCGACAACATGCTGGCGGCGATCGGCCTCAAACGCGGCGAGGATGTGTACATCGCCAACGCGGTCAAGTGCCGACCGCCGGAGAATCGCACGCCAGCCCCAGAGGAAGCGGCCGCCTGTCGGCCGTATCTGGAACGGCAGATCGAATTGATCCAGCCCAAACTGATTGTCGCGCTGGGACGTCCGGCGGCGCAGACGCTGTTGCAGGCGGAGGTGAAGATCGGCGCGGCACGCGGCAAGCTGCATGACTACCGAGGCATCCCCTTGATCGTCACCTACCATCCGGCCTATCTGCTGCGTACCCTGCTCGACAAGGCCAAGGCCTGGGAGGATCTCTGCTTCATGAAGCGAACCATGACGGCAAGGAAGGACGGCTGATGTCGCACGGCAGCGAAGGCTCGCTGAAAGCCATTTTCTACGCGCTGGGCGCCAATTTCGGCATTGCGCTGTCGAAGTACGTCGCTGCCTTTTGGACCGGTTCCGGCTCGATGCTGGCCGAGGCGATCCATTCCACAGCCGACTGCGCCAACCAGCTGCTGTTGCTGCTCGGCCTGAAGCAGGCGCGCCGTCCCGCCAGCGCCGACTTTCCGCTCGGCCACCATCGCGTCACCTATTTCTGGTCGATGATCGTCGCGCTGATGCTGTTCTTCATGGGCGGCGCGTTTTCCGTCTATGAAGGCGTCGAGCGTCTGCTGCATCCGCAGCCATTGCAACACGGCCTGGTCGCCATGGCGGTGCTGGCCTGCGCCGTGGTGCTGGAGGCGTTCTCGCTGTGGGGGGCACTGAAGGAGATTCGCAAGATATCCGGGCGCCAGCCTTTCCTGGTCTGGTTCCGCGAGACGCGGCAGTCGGAACTGATGGTGGTGGCGGGCGAGGATATCGCGGCCCTGCTCGGTCTCGCACTGGCCTTCGTCGCGGTCGCCGCCAGCGTGATCACCGGCAATCCCATGTGGGACGCGCTGGGCACGCTGGCCATCGGCAGCGTGCTGATGGTGATTGCGATTGCCGTGATGATCGAGGTCAAGGGCCTGATCGTCGGCGAATCGGCGGCGCCGCAACTGCGCGCCGAGATCGAGGCCTTTGTCGCCGCTCAGGCGGAGGTGGAGCAGGTGCTGAATGTCATCACCCTGGCCTGGGGCGACAAGGTGGTGATTGCGGTCAAGGCGCGCATGCGCGACATGGAAACGTGCAGCGGCCTGCAGATGGTCGAGGCCATCAACGCCGTCGAGGCGCGCATGCAGGAGCGTTTCCCGGCGGCGCAGTGGGTGTTCTTCGAGCCGGATACCCGCTGACTTCTGCATGCATCTGGATCGCTACGTCAACACCTTCGGCCGGCATCTAAAGGCGCGCTTTGGCCAGCGCGTGCGAAAACTCTCGCTGCACGCCGGATTCACCTGCCCCAATCGCGACGGCACGCTGGGACGCGGCGGCTGTACCTTTTGCAGCGTGCGCTCGTTCAACGCCGGCGACGCGCGGCTGCCGGTGCGCGAGCAACTCGCGGCGCGCAGAAAGGAACTCAAGCGCGCCAGTCGCTATATCGCCTATTTCCAGGCATACACCAGCACCTATGCGGAGGTCGAGGAATTGCGCCGGCTGTATGCCGAGGCAACGCGTGAAGACGATGTCGTCGGTCTTTGCGTCGGTACCCGCCCCGATTGCGTGCCCGATGCCGTGCTGGAGCTGCTGGCCGAATATCGCCAGCGCGGCTATGAAGTCTGGTTGGAACTCGGCCTGCAAAGCGCCCATGACGAAACGCTGCGGCTAATCAATCGCGGACACGGTTTTGCAGATTATGCCGATGCGGTCATGCGCGCCCATGATCATGGCGTTCCGGTGTGCACACACCTGATTCTGGGCCTGCCCGGCGAGTCGGCCGAGATGTGCCGGGAAACGCATGCCCGGGTGCTGGAACTCGGCGTCGAAGGTCTCAAGCTGCACCCCCTGATGATAGTCAAGGGCAGCCGCATGGCCGCCGCGTACGCGCACAGCGAGCTGTTGCCGGCGCTGCTCGACGACTATGCGGCAACCGCCGCCGAACTGATCCGGCGCACACCCGCGGACGTAGTGTTCCACCGCGTGACGGCCACGGCGCGCGAGCCGACTCTGATTGCGCCGCAGTGGTGCCATACCTCATGGCCGGCGATCCATGCGATTTGTGCCGACCTGATGCAGAACGGCATTCAGGGTAGCTCTTTGCGTCAGTGATGCGCCGCGTCGTCCAGATGCGCGACATCGTCGCGTTCGCGCTGGTTCGTCTCATGCTGGCGCTTGACCAGCCACATGGTGCCGGCAACGAACAGGCCGAACAGGACAATGATCCAATAAATCGACAAGTGGGCCTTGAGCAGCACCGAATAAGCGCTGGTCATGATCAGGATCGAGAGATTTTCGTTGAAGTTCTGCACCGCGATGGAATGGCCCGCCCCCATCAGGATGTGACCGCGATGCTGCAGCAGCGCGTTCATCGGCACCACGAAGAAGCCCGAGAAAATGCCGACCAGGATCAGCAGCGGCGCGGCCAGCCACATGTCGCGCACGGCGATCATGCCGATCACACCCACGCCCATGGCAATGCCCAGGGGAATCACGCGCACCGATTTGCGTAGCGTGATCATCCTCGCCGCAAGCACGGCGCCGACCGCTACTCCGACGGCGACCACGCCCTGCAACATGCTGGCTTTCGACAAATCCAGATTCATCGCCGCCTTGGCCCATTCCAGCACGATGAATTGCAGGGTTGCGCCGGCGCCCCAGAACAGCGTGGTGACCGCCAGCGAGATCTGGCCCAGCTTGTCGCGCCACAGCAGCTTGAGGCAGTGGTTGAATTCGTGAAACAGGTAGATCGGGTTTTTCTTCAGCGGCTTGTGATCGACGCCGGTGTCTGGAACGTAGAGATTGAACAGCGCTGCGACCAGGTAAAGCGTGCCGATGATGATCAGCGTCATTTCAGCCACGGTGTCGACGCCGGTGTCGACCAGCGGGAGGTCCAGCGACAACAGGCCGTGCGCGATTTCCGGCTTGATCAATGCACCACCCAGTACCACGCCGAGGATGATCGCGCCGACAGTGAGGCCCTCGATCCAGCCGTTGGCGACCACCAGCAATCGGTGCGGCAGGTATTCGGTGAGAATGCCGTACTTGGCCGGCGAATAGGCGGCGGCGCCGAGTCCAACCACGGCGTAGGCCAGCAGCGGATGCACGTCAAAGAACATCAGGCTGCAACCAAGAATCTTGATGCCGTTGCTGATGAACATCACCCGCCATTTCGGCATGGAGTCGGCAAAGGCGCCGACGAAGGCCGCCAGCGCAACGTAGGACACGGTAAAGAAGGTTTTCAGCAGAGGTTCATATTCCGCCGGAGCATGCATGTCGCGCAGGATGGCGATGGCGGCGATCAGCAGGGCATTGTCGGCCAGCGCAGAAAAAAATTGCGCGGCCATGATGATGTAGAAACCTGTGCTCATTGAGTGGGCCGGTGGTCCGGCCATGTTCTGGTGTGCCGGTTTATATCACGAAAGCAGTGCCCTAATCGGCATGCTGCGGTGCAGCGTTTTGCCTTGTCCGCAAGCGATGCCGCCCCGGCTGCTCGGTCCGTGGGCATATCCGTCCGGGGGATAGCGCCTCCCTCGCAAGCTCGGGAGGCATAAATCGCGCTCATGACGGCCTATTTGTGATTGAATACCGGGAACGCTGAAATTCTTAAATTCGGAGGTAGTACCCATGGCCGATCGCCGGCTCCAGGTGTTTCACGCGGTTGCCAAGCAGTTGTCGTTTACCAAGGCAGCCGAAGTGCTGTTCATGACGCAACCGGCTGTGACTTTTCAGATCAAGCAGCTCGAAGAACACTTCAATACGCGGCTTTTCGATCGCGGCCATGGCCGCATTGCGCTCACGCCGGCGGGCGAGGTCGTGCTCGGTTATGCGGAAAGAATCCTCGGCCTGTCGTCCGAGATGGACGTCCGTCTCTCGGAACTGACCGGCGAGATCAGCGGCTCCCTGATGGTCGGCGCCTCGACCACGATTGCCGAATTCATGCTGCCGGGGATACTCGGCGAGTTCAAGTCGACCTATCCGACCGTGCGTTCGCGCCTCATCGTCGGCAATTCGGAATCGATCGAGAACCGCGTCATCGAACACACCATCGACATCGGCTTCATCGAGTCGCTCTCGCACGAGCCGAGCCTGGAATGCGACGTCTGCTGCGACGATGAACTGGTGGTGATCTGTCATCCGCGCTTTCCGCTGGCGCGGTTCAAGGAACTGACGCCGCAGAAACTCCTGGAGCACGCCTATATTTCGCGCGAGCCGGGTTCGGGAACGCGCGAATTTACCGAAAACTACTTGCGTCACTCCGGGGTCACCATGGATCAGATGAACGTGGTGATGGAACTCGGCAGCCCGATCGCTCTCAATGGCGTGGTCGAAACCGGATTGGGCTTCGCCATCGCCTCGCGCGCCTCGGTCACCAAGGAACAGCGGCTGGGGGACATTGTGGCGATACCGCTCAAGCCGCGCCTGATCCGTACGCTGTCGATGGTCTATCCGAAAGAGAAATTCCGTTCGCGTCTGGTGGCCACCTTTGTCGAGTTCGCTTCTATGCGCTTGCGCGCCCTGATCTCGAAGAAGCAGCCATAGACCGCAGCATGTCGCGACCGATACGCGCGCGCCTCGATTGGTCGGCGCTGCGTCACAATCACGGCGTGGTGCGGCGTCACACGGGCGGTGCCAGGATTTGGAGCGTGGTCAAGGCCGATGCCTATGGGCATGGCCTGTTGCCGGCGGTGCGCGCCCTGACGGAGGTTACCGACGGTTTTGCGCTGGTCGAACTCGAAGGCGCCATGGCCTTGCGCGATGCGGGCATGGCCCATCCCATCCTGATGCTGGAAGGCTTCTATCAGGCCGATGAACTGCCCTTGTATGCCGAGCTTGAGCTGACCCCTGTGCTGCACACGATGTGGCAGGTCGACGCGCTGGTCGACGCCCACCTGCCGTTGCGCCTGCCGGTGTATCTGAAGCTCAATACCGGCATGAACCGCCTGGGATTCAACGAGGATGAGTTCGCCGCGGCGTTGGGCAGGCTGGTGGCCGCCGACTGCGTGGCGTCCGTCACGCTCATGACCCATTTTGCCGATGCCGACGAGGCGCGTGGCATCCAGCATCAACTCGACCGTTTCCGCGTCCTTGCGGGCAGTCGCGAATTGCCCGTGTCGCTGGCCAATTCCGCGGCCTTGCTGCGCTTCCCGGAGGCGGTGGGGGATTGGGTGCGCCCCGGCATCATGCTCTACGGCTCGTCCCCCTTCCCTGACATGCAAAGTGCCACGGCTCTCGATCTGCGGCCCGTAATGACGCTCGAAAGCGAGTTGATCGCGGTACGCAAGCTCGCAGCGGGCGATGCGGTCGGTTACGGCAGCAGCTTTGTTGCCGAAGGCGCCATGCGCGTCGGCGTGGTGGCTTGCGGCTATGGCGACGGCTACCCGCGCCATGCGCCGACCGGCACTCCGGTGCAGGTCTCCGGGCGGCGCACGCGAACCCTCGGCCGCGTGTCGATGGACAAGATCTGCGTCGACCTGAGCGAACTGCCTTCAACAGTCGGCGTTGGCGATACGGTGACGCTGTGGGGCGGCGCGGGTGACATGTATCTGTCCGCCGACGACGTGGCCGCCGCCGCCGGTACGGTGGCCTACGAATTGTTTTGTGCCCTCGCGCCACGCGTGTCCATCATCGAAGTAAATTGATGGCCAAGGCCAAAACGCAGTATTCCTGCACCGAGTGCGGCGCCAGTTCGCCCAAGTGGCAGGGCCAGTGTCCCGGCTGCGGGCAATGGAACACCCTGGTCGAGGCGGTGATCGAAACGGCCCAGCCGGCGGGGCGCAACTTTGCCGCGCTGGGTGGCGCCAGCGGCCTGCAGCTGCTGGCCGAAATCCGGCCGCGCGAAGAGCCGCGCCAGCCCACCGGCGTCGAGGAATTCGACCGCGTGCTGGGCGGCGGCCTGGTGGCCGGCGGCGTGGTGCTGATCGGCGGCGATCCCGGCATCGGCAAGTCGACGCTGCTGTTGCAGGCCCTGGCGCGCCTGGCCCAGGCCAGCGAAAACGTGCTCTACGTATCGGGCGAGGAATCCGGCGAGCAGGTCGCCTTGCGCGCGCGTCGCTTGCAGCTGGACGTCGGCCGTATGCAATTGCTGGCCGAGATCAACCTGGAAAAGATTCTCGCCACGCTGGTCACGCTGCGCCCGGCGGTGGCGGTGATCGATTCGATCCAGACCGTCTGGTCGGATGCCCTGCAATCGGCGCCCGGCTCGGTGGCCCAGGTGCGCGAATGCGCGGCGCAGTTGACGCGTTTCGCCAAGCAAAGCAGCACCTGCGTGATCCTGGTTGGTCACGTCACCAAGGAAGGCAGCCTGGCCGGGCCGCGCGTGCTGGAACACATGGTCGATACCGTGCTGTACTTCGAGGGCGACACGCATTCCAGCTTTCGTCTGGTGCGCGCGGTGAAGAACCGCTTCGGCGCGGTCAACGAGCTGGGCGTGTTCGCCATGACCGACAAGGGCCTGCGCGGCGTTGCCAATCCCTCGGCCCTGTTCCTCTCGCAGCATTCGCTCGACGTCGCCGGGTCCTGCGTGCTGTGCACCCAGGAAGGTACGCGCCCCTTGCTGGTGGAAATCCAGGCGCTGGTCGACGGTTCTCAGGCGCCGAGTCCGCGCCGCCTCACCGTGGGCCTCGAACAGAATCGGCTGGCGATGCTGCTGGCCGTATTGCACCGTCATGCCGGCATCGTCTGCGGCGACCAGGACGTGTTCGTCAATGCCGTAGGCGGGGTCAAGATCGCCGAGCCGGCGGCCGACCTCGCGGTGCTGCTGGCCATTGTTTCTTCCCTGCGCAACAAGCCGCTGCCGGGCAAGCTGGTCGTGTTCGGCGAAGTCGGCCTGGCCGGCGAGATCCGCCCCGCACCGCGTGGCCAGGAGCGGCTCAAGGAGGCCGCCAAACTGGGCTTCAGCCATGCCATCGTGCCCAAGGCCAACGCGCCGCGACAGGCCATCAAGGGCATCGAGGTCATCGCGCTCGATCGCGTC
>Ga0156014_1014_pt1 | contig 37759 bp, 24 predicted proteins | sample RifCSPlowO2_02_FD_107668 | JGI IMG/M metagenome (GOLD analysis project Ga0156014, IMG submission 107668) | Rhodocyclales bacterium RIFCSPLOWO2_02_FULL_63_24 | reverse complement strand
GCCGGCAAGCTGGCGCTGGAACAAACCGATTTTTCGCTGGCGGCGATTCTCGATCACACGCGTTCCCTGATCGGCGAGGAGGCCCGCGCCAAAGGGATTTCGCTCACGGTCGACTGTGACGAGGTGCCACTCTGGTTGCGCGGCGATCCGACCCGCTTGCGCCAGGCGCTGCTCAACTTCGCCGGCAACGCCATAAAGTTCACCGAGCGAGGTTCCATCGCCCTGCGCGCGCGTCTGTGCGCGACCGACAATCCTGCCGGGGAATCGGCAGACGAGCTCATGGTCCGTTTCGAAGTCGCGGACACGGGTATCGGCATCACTCCGGAAAGGATCTCCAGCCTGTTCCATGCCTTCGAACAAGCCGACACCTCGACCACGCGCAAATACGGCGGCACCGGACTCGGGCTGGTCATCACGCGGCGGCTGGCGCAACTGATGGGGGGAGAAGTCGGCGCCGACAGCACGCCGGGTGAGGGCAGCACCTTCTGGTTTACCGCTCGGCTGCAGCGCGGCCACGGCGTCATGTCGCCCGACCAGGAGGAGGCCGGCCCCGACGACGCAGTCGAATCCTGGCTGCGTCGCCGCCATGGCGGCGCGCGGCTGCTGCTGGCCGAAGACAATGCTGTCAACCGCGAAGTGGCCCTGGAACTGATCCACGCCGCAGGACTCAACGCCGACACGGCGGAAAACGGTCGCGAGGCCGTGAGCATGGCCGGCGCCACGGCGTATGACCTGATCCTGATGGACGTGCAGATGCCGCAACTGAACGGGCTCGACGCCACCCGTGCGATTCGCGCCCTGCCCGGCCGCGCCGCCACGCCGATTCTGGCGATGACCGCCAATGCCTTCGAAGAAGACCGCACGGCCTGCAAGGAGGCGGGCATGAACGACTTCGTCGCCAAACCGGTGAACCCGGCGAAGTTCTATGCCAGCTTGCTGAAGTGGTTGCCGGAAACGACGCCGGAAAAACCGGAAGCCCCATCCGCCCCACTTGCCGCAGCCGCCGACGATGGAGACCTGCGACAGCGCCTGACCGGCATTCCCGGCCTCGACCTCGATTACGGCCTGGCGGTGATGCGCGGCAACCTGGCGAAGTACATGAAGCTGCTGGACTTGTTTGCCGACGGCTACCACCAGCATGCGGACCGTATCTCGGAAATGCTGGCGGTCGGCGACCTGGCGGCAATCGAACCGATCGCGCATTCCCTGCGCGGCTCGGCCGGCATGCTGGGGGCGCAGAAGGTCGCGGCCACCGCAGGCGAAATCCTGTCGGCGCTGCGCAACATGGCAGAGGTCGCAGAAATCCGCCGGCTCTGCGCCATCCTTGCCGCCGAACTGTCCAGCCTGGTCGCCGGCATCCGACAGGCCGCCGGAGGTCTCGGCGAAGCGACCACCGAGACGCAGGTCGACACCGCGCGCCTGGGTGACGTGCTGAGGCGCCTGGAAAATCTCCTGGAACAGGGCGACATTGCCGCGGGCTACCTAGCCAAGGACCAAGCCGGGCTTCTGCGCGCCGCCTTCGGCGAAGCCGCCAGGCCCTTGCTGGCACGGATCGAGGCCTTCGATTTCGAAGGTGCCGCAGCGGAACTGCGCGGGCTCCGCGCTACGCCGACAGCGACCGGCTAGGCCGCGACGCGCTTCTCAGACGCGGAAGCGCGCGACCGAGCGTTCCAGTTCGCCCGCCAGCGTGTGCAAGTGTCCGGCCGCGGCCGCAGTCTGGCGTGCCGAGGCGCTGTTTTCTTCCGACATGCTGGCGATGCGCTCGACGCCACGGGCGATCTCCTGCGCCGCGGCAGCCTGCTCATCGAGCGCACTGCCGATGTCGCCGACGGCGGTAACCACCCGCTCGGCCCCGGCCTGGATACCGGTGATCGAATCGCCGGCCTGATGGGCCAGCTTGACGCCATCACCGACGCGCGCCACACCGCTTTCGATTTCCTGCGCAGCGCGCCGGGCGCCGGCCTGGACCTTGTTGATGACGCTGCCGATGGTGTGCGTGGACTCGGAAGTGCGCTCGGCGAGCTTTCTGACTTCGTCGGCAACGACCGCGAAACCGCGCCCCTGCTCGCCGGCACGCGCGGCCTCGATGGCGGCGTTGAGCGCCAGCAGGTTGGTCTGATCGGCAACCTCGCGAATCACGTTCACCACGGCGGAAATCTCGTTCGAATAGTTTTCGAGTTCGCGAATGGTGCCGGCGGCAACATTGACCGCTGCGGCGACCTCGCGCATTTCCTCGGCGCTGGAGTGCACCACCTGGCCGCCTGCGCGCGATTCATCGCCGGCGCTGGTGGCGATGCTGCGCGCGTCGCGCGCGTGGTCGCGCACCTGGTCGATCGAGACCGACATCTCTTCGACCGAAGCGGCCATGCCCGATGCAGCCGAACTCTGCGCCGCCGAGGCGTTGGCCGACTGTTGCGCCGCTGCCGCCATGTCTTGCGCGGCACGTCCGAGTTCCTGGGCACTTCGCTGCGAAGCGCTGACCATGCTGCGCAGACCGTCCTGCATGCGGGCAAAGGCGGCCAGCAATCGTCCAGCTTCATCGCGGCCGCCCTGCGGCACCGCGTGCGTCAGGTCGCCGCTGGCGATGGCTTCGGCAATATCGACCGAGGTATTGATGGGCGTGGTAATGGCGCGGGTCAGAACCCAGGCAAAGGCGCCGCTGCCAGCCAGGCCGCCGACGACAATCAGCACGAACAACAGGGTGCCGACATCATGGGTGGCGAGTTCGGCTTCATAGATCTCGCGCGCCGCCTGCCCCTGATAGGCCGACAAGTTGCCAAGGGCCTCGATGGCGGCCACCGAATGCTGTTTGCGCGCGGCGAGCAGTTCCTTGACCAGTTCCGGCGAATAGTCGCCGTCCTTGAGGCGCGTCATCAGGCTGGCGGCCTGCTCGACCCATATCTTGCGCTTGGCGCCAAAATCGGCGGCCAGTTGTTTTTCCCTTTCGCTCATGCGGGTCGCCATGTACTTGTCCCACAAGGCGTTGATCTCGGCGCGACGCTTGCCGAAGTTTTCCAGGTGGATATCCACCGGGTGATCGTGGGCGGCGGCGAGCGGACCTTTGGGATCATGCTGGATAACCAGCAGCAACTCGGTGGTGTTGTCGCCGAGCAATTCGCCTATCTTCGCCAAATCGCGCAGCGGCGTGACACGATCCTCGAACACGGTCTTGAGCGAGGCAACGGCATGGCTTTCATTGCGCCAGCCGATGCCGGCGACGGTCAACAGCAGCAGACTGCTGACCACCATGAGAATGAAAATGCGCTTGCCGATGGAAATATTGTGCATTGCGACCCCCCGATGAAATTATTGCTGCGCAAGTCACATCCCTCAAATCTTGAATTCGAGTGAGCGCAATTTTTTTATTTTACTGTTCAATGGAATCGGACTTATGCGCCGAATACCCGGGTTTTCCAGGGATAAATTCCACCGCCATCCGCACCAGTTCGGCAAGCGATCCTGCCCGCAGTTTCTGCATGATCAGGTGTCGATAGGTTTCGGCAGTGCGCTGGCTGATGTTGAGCTCCTGGGCGATCGTTTTCGTCAGCTTGCCCTCGAACACCCCTGCCAGCACCTCGCGCTCGCGCGGCGTCAGCAACGCCATGCGCTCGCCGATTTCGCGGCTCCGGGCCTGGATTTCGGCACGTTCCTTGTCGATGCGCAAACCTTGCTGGATGCGATCCAGCACCTGTTGCGTGGAGAACGGCTTCTGGAAGAAATCCAGCGCGCCGCCGCGCATGGCGCGGACCACGGACGGCACTTCCGGATAGCTGGAAATGAAGATGATCGGCATGTCGATCTGGCGCTGCCGAAGCTCGTCCTGCAATTCCAGTCCGCTCATGCCCGGCATGCGCACATCGGTCACGATGCAGCCGGCCAGGATCGACAGATCCTGCTGCAGAAAACTGGCTGCGCTGTTGAACACGGCATAGGGCAATTCCACCGATTCGACCAGATCGGCGAGAAGGAAGGTGATCACCGGATCATCGTCGATCAGATAGACCCGGGGCAGAATCGGCTCGCCTGGCTTGCTGTGCATCACGATGCCAATCAGTTATCGCATTGATGAAGACGGGAGTTCTTGCCCATGAACAGTCGATACCCCTTGCCCCTACGTAGGTTCCGCAGTTTGTCGCGTAATCCACGGATACACAAGATATATTCTGTTTGCGACTATTGAAACGACGGCCGGCATTTTAGCGTCGTTTGACAAAACCCGGTTTCGCGGTCACCGTTGCCGACGACCCATACCGTCCTCCAATCCTCATGGCAGCCTACGACAACCCCGACATCAGCGACGCGGAATTCGCCCAGTTCCAGAAACTGATCTACAAGATCGCCGGGATCAGCCTGGCGGACACGAAGAAGGTGTTGCTGGCGGGCCGTCTCGGGCGGCGCCTGAAGCATTTCAACCTGTCGAGCTTCGGCGAATACTACCGGCTGGTTGCCGGCGGCAGCGAGGCCAACGAGTTGCAGACCATGGTCGACCTGCTCACCACCAACGAGACCTATTTCTTCCGCGAAGAAGCGCACTTCGAATTCCTGGCGAAGAGCATCATCGCCCAACACCCGGCCGGCAGCCCCTTCAATGTCTGGAGCGCGGCCTCATCCACCGGCGAGGAAATCTATACCATCTCATTCGTGCTGGCCGACACCCTTGGCCTCGACGCATCGTGGAGCGTCACCGGCTCGGACATTTCCACCACCGTCCTCGCCACCGCCGAACGCGGCCTGTACTGGCTGGACCGCACGCGCGGCCTGCCCGATTCCTACCTGCGCAAGTATTGCCTGAAAGGCGTGCGCAGCCAGGAGGGCAGTTTCATGATCGCCCCCGAGATCAAGCGCCACACCCGCTTCATGCAAGTGAACCTGAACCGGACCCTGCCCGCGCTGGGCAAGTTCCACGTCATTTTCCTGCGCAATGTGATGATCTATTTCGATGCGGACACCAAGCGCCAGGTGGTCGCCCGCCTCGTCGAGCAACTGCATCCCGGCGGCTATTTCATCGTCGGCCATTCGGAAAGCCTCAACGGCCTGACCGACGTGCTGCAAACCGTCAAGCCCACCGTCTATCGCTTGCCGCTTTAAGCCATGACAGAAAAAATCAAGGTCATGATCGTGGACGACTCGGCCGTCGTGCGCCAGGTCAATCGCGAAACCCTGGAGCGCGAACCCGATATCGAGGTCATCGGCGCCGCCGCCGATCCGCTGTATGCGCTGGACAAGATGAAGCTGCAGTGGCCGGACGTGCTGGTGATCGACATCGAAATGCCGCGTATGGACGGCCTCACCTTCCTCAAGAAGATCATGGCCGAACATCCGACGCCGACCATCGTCTGTTCCTCGCTGGCCGAGAAGGGTGCGGCGGCGACCATGGATGCCCTGGCGGCGGGCGCCCTGGCAATCATCACCAAACCCAAGCTGGGGGTAAAGCAGTTCCTCCAGGACGCCGGCAACGACCTGGTGTCGGCGGTGCGCGCCGCCGCCCGCGCCAACATGCGCCGCGTCCTGCCCGGCGCAGCGCGACCGCTGGCGCCGCCGCCCAAACTCACTGCCGACGCCATGCTCGCCGCGCAGGCGGCCAGCACCCGCGCCATGGCCGACACCACCGACCGGGTGGTCGCCATCGGCACCTCCACCGGCGGCACACAGGCACTGGAAGCCGTGCTGACCAGGCTGCCCAACGTCGGCAGCGGCATCGTCATCGTCCAGCACATGCCGGAGAAATTCACCGCAATGTTCGCCGAGCGCCTCAACGGCCTGTGCAAGCTGGAGGTGCGCGAGGCGCAGAACGGCGATCGCGTGCTGCCTGGCCGCGCCCTGATCGCGCCTGGCGGCAAGCACATGATGCTGAGGCGCAGCGGCGCCCAGTACTATGTCGAAGTCGCCGATGGTCCGCTGGTGAATCGGCACAAGCCCTCGGTCGATGTCCTGTTCCGTTCCGTGGCGCAGATCGCCGGACGCAACGCCTTGGGCGTGATCATGACCGGCATGGGCGACGACGGCGCGCGCGGCCTGAAGGAAATGCACGACGCCGGGGCCCAAACCGTGGCCGAGGATGAATCGACCTGCGTGGTGTTCGGCATGCCCAAAGAAGCGATCCGGCTCGGCGGGGTGGACCGCGTGGTCCCGCTCGACGCCATTCCGGCCGAGATCATCGCCTACGGTTGAGCGCCGGAAGCCTGCGGAAACAACCAGACCATGCTGCCGACCGACCACGACCCCAAGGAGCTCGAACGCCGCGCCCGCAATATCAATCCGGGCGGCTGGGCAGTCGAAAGCGAACGCCCGATCACCACGCTGCTGGGCTCCTGCGTCGCGGTCTGCCTGTATGACCCGAAGCTGCGCCTGGCCGGCATGAACCATTTCCTGCTGCCGAGCCGCACGGCCTCCTCCGGCGATGACGCCGACGTCATCCTGGCCGGAGACTACTCGATGGAAGTGCTGCTCAATACCATGCTCAACAGGGGCGCTGCCAAGCAACGACTGGTGGCCAAGGCCTTCGGCGGCGGCACCATCGTGACCTCGATCCTGATGGCCATCGGCCAGCGCAATGCCGAGTTCGCCCGCGAGTGGCTGGAGCGCGAGGGCATTCCGCTGCTGGCGCAGGATTTCGGCGGCGCCTGGTCGCGCAAGGTGATCTTCACGCCCGACGGCGGCGACGCCTTTTGCCGCCGGCTGCCGATCAACCAGCCCGCCATGCAGGAGGTGGTCGCCGCCGAGCGCGACTACGAACAATCGCTGCTGCGCCCATCGCGGCCAGCCGGCGAGAAGAAGATCGAGCTGTTTTGAAGTCCGCCACGAACAGCGGCCGGCGCCGACGCTTGATCCCTGGCTCCTACCACATTTTCGAATGCATAATGGCATAACTCCGCTGGACGAAGCGAAAGGTGGGCGCCACCAATCGGTTGCGTTGAGCGGCCAGTTCCTCCTCTCATGAGCCCCGCGCCATCGTAGGTGAAAACATGAACAGAACGTTGTTGCTGGTGGACGACGAGGCGTCAATCCTCCATGCCCTGGTCCGTCTCTTCCACAGCGAAGGCTACAATCTACTGACTGCCAACAGCGGTGAAGAAGCCCTGCGGCTGCTCGCCAATAACGAAGTGCAGGTCGTTCTCTCGGACCAGCGCATGCCGCAGATGACGGGAGTCGAACTGCTGGCCAAGGTCAAGGACCTCTACCCGGACAGCGTGCGCATGGTGTTGAGCGGCTATGCGGAAATCACGGCCGTTACCGACGCAGTGAACAAAGGCAACATCTACAAGTTCCTGTTCAAGCCCTGGGACAATGACCTGCTCAGAGCCAACGTGCGGGAAGCCTTCGACCGTTTCGACCTGACCCAACAGGGCGCACAATTTTCCAAGATTTACGAGAACACCGTGGAAGGCATCATCATCGCCGACCATGGCACCTTGATACGGGCGGTGAACCCCGCCTTCTCCATCATCACCGGTTATGCCCCCGAGGAAGTCATCGGCAAGACGCCGGCGCTGCTCAAGTCGGGAAACCACGACAAGGCGTTCTACCAGGAGATGTGGTCCGCCCTGGAACAGCACGGCAAGTGGACCGGCGAAATCTGGAACAAACGCAAAAGCGGCGAAATCTATCCGGAATGGCTCAACATTACCGTCATCCGCGATTCCCAGGGCAGTGTCTCTCAATATGTGGCCCTGTTCAGCGACATCACCGAGCACAAGCGCAACGAGGAACGGCTACGCTACCAAGCCTACCACGACGGACTGACGGACCTGCCCAACCGGCTGATGTTCGGCGAGAACCTGGAACTGACCATCGCCCAAGCCGAACGCACCGGACAACAGGCCGCCATTCTGTTGATGGACCTGGATCACTTCAAGTTTGTTAACGACACGCTTGGCCACGATCACGGCGACAAGCTGCTGCTCGCCGTGGCAGAACGCCTCAAGGCTACGCTGCGCAAAGGCGACACGCTGGCGCGCATGGGCGGCGACGAGTTCACCTTGCTGCTGCCGCAGATCAAGGATACCGACGAGATCGCCGCCGTCATCAAGAAGATCGTCACCAACCTGACCACCCCTTTCCGGGTCGGAGACGACGAACTGACGGTGACCGCCAGCATCGGCATCAGTTCCTACCCGCAGGACGGCACAACGCCGGAGGAATTACTGAAGAACGCCGATAGCGCCCTGTACCAGGCCAAGGAGGCCGGGCGCAACACCTACATCTTCTTCACCGCCGCCATGACCGCGCGGGCCAAGGAGCGCATCGTCGTCGAGAACGAATTGCGCCACGCCCTGAGCAGCGGAGAAATTGAAGTGTTCTACCAGCCCAAGATGCGCATCAGGGACCAGCGCATCACGGGCATGGAGGCACTGGTGCGCTGGAACCACCCCAGCCGCGGCCTGGTGGGTCCCAAGGACTTCATTGCCATCGCGGAAGAAACCGGCCAGATCATTCCCCTGGGCAAGCTGGTGCTGGAAGAAGCCTGCCGCCAGACCGTCGAGTGGCACAGACAAGGCTGGGACAAGCTGCGCGTGGCGGTAAACCTTTCTGCCTACCAGTTCCGGGACGAAGGTCTATTCGACGCCATCACCCACATCCTCGAACAGACCGGCATCGACCCGCACCTGCTGGAAATCGAGCTGACCGAGAGCGTGGTCATGCACGATGCAGAAGCCAGCATCGAGTTGCTGCTCATGCTCAAGCGGATGGGCATCGGCCTTGCCATCGACGATTTCGGCACCGGCTATTCCTCCTTGAGCTACCTGAAACGGTTGCCCTTCGACACCCTCAAAGTGGACCAGTCCTTCGTCCGCGACGTGACCACGGATCACCATAGCGCCGAACTGGTCCGGACCATCATCGGCATGGCCCACGGTTTCAAGCTCGAAGTCATCGCCGAAGGGGTGGAAACTCAGGAGCAACTGGATTTCCTCCGCAAGCATGACTGCGATGTGATCCAGGGCTACTTGCTGGCCAAGCCCCTGACAGCACGGGAATTCAAGTTGCTGCTTGGGGCGCGTCCAGAACCATAGGGCAGACCGGTCGATACATGACAAAAGGGGTTGATATGCTCAAGACCGTGAAAGTGCCCCAGCAGTTCGAACCCGTATTCCTGAAGGCCCAGGACTACGTGGCCAGGTTCTTCCGCGAAAGGAAGGAGGATCCGACCCAAGGGACGATAGAGATCGCAGGCGAGCGCTACATCCTGGTGCGGGCGGCCTCGATGTCGGTCGACTTTTTCGAGATCATTGCGGGCCTCTACGAGAAGGAGGGCACGGAGGAGGCCAACAACGTCGCGCGGCAGCTTCTTTTCGACATCGCCCACGCAATCGGTAAGCAAGATGCGAGGAACTTCCACAAGAAGATGAATCTGCACGACCCGATCGAGAAGCTGTCCGCGGGGCCGATCCACTTCGCCCATGCCGGCTGGGCGTTCGTGGACATCTTCCCGGAGTCGTCACCTTCGCCGGACGAGAGCTATTACCTGATCTACGACCACCCCTATTCGTTCGAGTCGGCGGCCTGGCTCGCCGCCGGCAGGAAACCCGAGTTCCCGGTATGCATCATGAATGCCGGCTACTCTTCGGGCTGGTGCGAGGAAAGCTTCGGCCTGGGGCTGGTTGCCTCCGAAATTATGTGCCGGGCAAAGGGCGACGCGGCCTGCCGCTTCATCATGGCGCCACCCGCTCGCATCGAGGCGCATATCGCAGCCTACCTGCGAAAGGAGCCGGAACTGGCCAAGGCAGTCACACGATACGAGGTGCCGGGCTTCTTCAAGCGCAAGGAAATCGAAGCGGCATTGCACGAATCGGAGAAACGGTTCCGAGCCATTTTCGACAACGCTACGGACGGCATTCTGCTTGTCGACATAGCGGACAAGAAACTGCTACTCGGCAACGCCACGATCTGCCGAATGTTGGGGTACGCTCCGGAAGAAATCGGTAACCTTTGCGTCATGGATATCCACCCCGAAAAAGAATTGCCATACGTCGTAAGCGAGTTCGAACGGCACGCGCGGGGCAACAAAGCCGCGGCGGAAAACATTCCGGTCCAGCGCAAAGACGGTAGTGTCTTTTATGCCGACATCACGGCGGCGCATCTCGATATCGGCGGCAAGACCTACCAGGCGGGCTTCTTCAGGGACATCACCGACAGGAAGAACACTGGAATTGCCTTGCGCGAGAGCGAGGAACGCTTCCGCCAGGCGTTTCAACATTCGGCCATCGGCATGGCGCTGGTGGGTCTCGATGGGCGCTGGCTCAAGGTTAATGACGCCCTGTGCCAGATCGTCGGTTTCTCAGAACCGGAATTGCTGTCGATGACGTTCCAGGACATCACCCACCCCGACGACCTTCAAACCGATCTCGATTTCGTGCGCCGGCTCATCAACGGAGAAATCGGCTCGTACCGCATGGAAAAACGCTACCTGCACCAGGATGGCCATATCGTGTGGATATTGCTGAGCGTCTCGCTGGTGCGAGACAGCCAGGGCAGCCCGGTCCATTTCGTTTCCAAAATCGAAGACATCAACGCGCGCAAGCTCGCCGCACAGGTACTTGCGGATTCCGAACTCAAGTTCCGCACCATACTCGATGCCGCTGTCGACGGCATCCTGGTGGCGGATGCGCGAACCCACTCGTTCGTGACCGCGAATCGGGGAATCTGCGACATGCTCGGCTACTCACGGGAGGAGCTTTATGCACTTGGCGTGGAAGACATCCACCCGACCGACTCGCTTCCCGACGTGCAAAGGCAGTTCGAGCGCCAGGCGAAAGGCGAACTGCGCGTGGCCCATGACCTGCCGGTGAAACGCAAGGATGGAACGGTAATTCTTGCGGATGTCAGTTCTTCACCCATGGTCCTGGCAGGGCAGCCGTATTTGGTCGGCGTTTTTCATGACGTTACCGAACGCAAGCGGGTGGAACAAGAGATAAGGACATACGCCGACGAACTAACCCGCACCAACAGCGAGCTGCAGGCCCTCAATGCCAAACTGGAACAGGCGCAGAACCAGTTGCTGCAATCGGAGAAAATGGCTTCCATTGGCATGCTGGCCGCGGGAGTCGCGCACGAAATCAACAACCCGGTCGGTTTCATCAAGTCGAACATGCAGTCCCTCGAAAAATATGTCGATGACCTGATGCGCGTGGTGAATGCCTACGAAAAAGTGGAAAGCCTGCTGCCGGAGCACCAGGATTCGTTTTCGGAGCTGCATCGGATGGAAAAAGAGATCGAGTTCGACTACGAGAAGAAGGATGTATTGGTGCTGCTGTCGGAGTCGCGCCAAGGCCTGGAGCGGGTAACGAAGATCGTCCAGGATTTGAAGGACTTCTCGCATGTGGAGTCGCAGAGCAATTGGATCATGGACAACATCCACAAGGGGCTCGACAGTACGCTCAACGTCGTCTGGAACGAACTGAAATATACATGCGAAGTAAAAAAGGAATACGGCGAACTGCCGCCGGTCGAGTGCGTCTTGTCGCAACTCAATCAGGTCTTCATGAACCTGCTGGTGAACGCGGCCCAGGCAATAGAAACCAAGGGGACCATCACGATCCGGACCGGCACCGAAGGCGACATGGTGTGGATCGAGATCGCCGATACCGGCAAAGGCATTGCGCCGGAAAACATCGGCCATGTCTTCGATCCATTCTTCACCACCAAACCCGTTGGCAAGGGCACCGGCCTGGGACTCTCGGTTTCGTACAGCATCGTCCAGAAGCATCAAGGCAGAATCGCTGTCGAGAGCGAGGTCGGCAAAGGAACGACCTTCCGCGTCTGGCTGCCGATCAGGCAAACGCCAGATGACGACTAGTAGGCCGGCGGACTGCCCCGTGGCGACATGCTTCGTTCCTCTTTGCACGACAGGCCGCAGCAGAAAGGAGCACAAATGGATGTGCCCGCGATACTGGCCCACGTCGCCGCGGCGGCGACCGGGGACGAACTGATCTTCCCGACCACCACCGAGATGGCGCTCAAGGTGCAGCGCGTGCTCGACGACCAGGAGTGTTCCGTCGACCAGTTGGCCAAACTGGTGCACGCCGATCCCCTGCTCGCGGCGCGCGTCGTGGCCGTTGCCAATTCGGTGATCTACAACCGCTCCGACCGGGCCATTGCCGATGTCAAGAATGCCGTGGCGCGCATCGGCTTCAACACCCTGCGCGTGCTGGCTGCCGCCGTGGTGGTGCGGCAGATGGAAGGCATGGCGCGCACCCCCGCGCACCGCGGCCTGGCCGTGCGCTTGTGGGAACACACGGCCCACGTGGCGGCGCTCTGCCAGGTCATCGCCCGCCGCGTGACCCGGGTCGACCCGGACACCGCGTTCTTCGCCGGCATCATCCATGAAGTGGGCGGCTTCTACCTGATTTCACGCGCCGCGGAATTTCCCGGGCTGCTCGACGGCGAGCATGGCAGCCTGGTCGCATGGGACCAAGGCGGTGCGGCGGAAGTGGGCCGTGCCGTGCTCCGGCGCCTGGGCGCCCCGGCCGCCGTGCTGGAGGCGATCGAGGGCCTATGGACCGGCTATCTGGCGATGCCTCCGCACAGCCTCGCCGACACCTTGCTGCTGGCCGACGAACTGGCACCGATGGAATCCCCGCTCTCGCAACTTGCCGGCACCGGACGGGAAGGCATGGAAGCCCGCATCGAAGTCGCGCTCGGCGAGCAAACCCTGAGCGGCATCCTTGCCGAATCGGCGGTGGAAGTCGCATCGCTGATCGACGCCCTGCGCGCCTGAGCAAGCGACGACCGCTCGCATGTCGACGATCAAGAATGCCGGGGCGGCGAGCCGCGCCCAGCAGCCTTGGCCACTCGCGCTCCGTCCGTCGACCTGACGGGACAGGCAATGCGCTTAAGGGCTGCTTAAGCGGCCGGCGCAATAATCTCCACCGGCACTCAACCGCGCGACGCCAGTCCTTGCTCCCGGTCGCCAGCTAACCGATCCAGCGCCACGTAACAAGGCCCTGCCATGATGAATCCATTCCAGAAACGCACCGCCATACGCATCGCCGCCGTCAGCGCCCTGCTGGCCTCGATCGCCAGCCCGGTGTCATGGCTCGTGGCGCGCGAGGGGGAAGAGGAAGTGGTGGTTTCCCTGGCTATCGAAGAGTCGGCGCGGCTGTTACGCCACCACGACGCGGTGAACCTGTCGGCCGCCGACGCAGCCGGACACGCCGCCAGCGCCGCCCGGACCATTGCCGGCGGCTTGTTCGACATTGCCGAAATCTACGACGGCAAGGGCCGCAAGCTCGCCGAAGCCATGACCGACGAAGGCGCAACCGTCGAATCCTCCCTGCCCAGGCATGGCGTACCGGACTACAGTGCCGCCTCCTACGAAAGCCTGGAGCTTCCCGGCAGCCGCTGGATATTGAGGGTTTTCGTCCCCTTGCGCAGCTCGGCAGGCGATACGCAAGGCCCGATCACGGGCTATTTCGAGGGGGTGCGCGTGGTGCCGAAATGGCAGCAGGAGCACATCTACGCCAGCTCCATGACCGTTGCATTGATGGTCTGCCTCGCCTCCCTGTTGTGCGGCGCCGCGCTCTATCCGGTGGTGGTACATCTGTCCGCCGACAACGAGCGCAAGGCGCGCGAAGTGCTCGATTCGCATATTTCGATGATGGAGGCCCTGGGCCGCGCCATTGCCAAGCGCGATTCCGACACCGGTGCCCACAACTTCCGGGTGGCCTGGATCGCCGCACGCATCGCCGAAGCGATGGGTCTGCGCGGCAGCGACATGCAGGCCCTGATTGCGGGCAGCTTTCTGCACGATGTCGGCAAGATCGGGATTCCCGACGCGATCCTGCTCAAGCCGGGCAAGCTGGACCAGGCCGAGTTGGACACCATACGCACCCATGTCGCCCAGGGCGAGGAGATCGTCACCGGCATGGGTTGGCTCGACGGTGCCAATGCGGTGGTCGCCGCCCATCACGAAAAATGGGACGGCAGCGGTTATCCGCGCCGGCTGCGGGGCGCGGCGATACCGCTTGCCGCGCGCATCTTTGCCGTGGCCGACGTGTTCGACGCGCTGTGCTCGAAGCGCCCGTACAAGGAAGCCATGAACTTCGACATGGTGATGGCGATCCTGGAAAAGGATGCCGGCAGTCATTTCGATCCGTCGGTAATGGCGGTGTTTCGCGCGATGGCGCCGGAAATATTCCATCGGCTGGCCGACAGCACCGAAAGCGACGCCCGGCAACTGCTGGAAGAGCGCGTGCGGAAACACTTCGAAAGATAGCAGGGCGCGCCAATCCGTACCATGCGTGCGGCATCGGAATCGAAGGCGGGCACAGGTTTCGATGGGCACAAAATTCGGGACTACAATCGCCCGATGCTCATCCCGGACGCCCTCAGCAAAGCCAGCCCCGAGCCCGCCTGGCGAACACGCTCCACGCTGTTCGAATCCGCTGTGGCCGACGACGCCGTGTCGCCGGCGCCGACTCCCTAGCTCAGCCGCGATGCTGCACGCCGACGTCTCCGCCCTGCTGCTCGCGATGGCCGCGCTCAGCCTCGCGCTCGGCCTTGCCTTCGGCGTCGTCTCGCGCGGCAGCGACATGCACCCGCTGCGGCTGTGGGCCGGCGCCATGTTGCTGCATGGACTGGCCTACGCCTTGCTGATCCAGCGCGGCACGATTCCCGACTGGATCGGGATCGTGCTGGCCAATCTCCTGTTGAGCCTGTCCTACGCGCTGGTGCTGCTGGCGCTGGTCCGCTTCAAGAATGCGCGCTTGTCTGCCTGGCTGATCTGGGGGCCCTTGCCGGTGGCGCTGGCAGTCTTCTCCTGGCTGATCGGCGACGCGCCGACGCGTCTTCTGTCCGCCAGTGTGATCTACGGCACGCAACACCTTTTCATTCTTTACCTGCTGCTGCAGCGGGGATCGCGCGACCCTGACCGCGGCCCGGGGCAGAACCTGCTGCTGAGCGCCGAAATACTGGTTACGCTGATCTTTGCCGCGCGCATCCTGGACAGCCTCTTCGGCGCGGCGCCGGCGCAATCCCTGCTGACCATGTCGCCGGTGCAGACCCTGACTTACCTGGTCGGTTTCGCCTGCCTGCTGTTTGCCTCGCTGGGCTTCGTCTTCATGGTCAAGGAACGCGCCGACCGCACGATCGAAGCCGGCAAGCGCATGCTGACGGCGATCTTCGACAGCGTCGACCAGAGCATCGCCATGTTCCGTAGCGACGGCACCCTGCTGCGCATCAACCGCGTCGGCGCCGAACGCTTCCATACCACTCCCGACAAAATGATCGGGGGTCGCATGGCCGACGGCATGGCGCCGGAGATCGCCGGGCCGCGACTGGCCGCAGTCGCCCGGGTAGCCGCCGGCGGCCAGCCCGAATGCCTGGTCGATCAGCGCGCCGGGCGCACCTTTCGCCTCAGCTTCTACCCGGTGGCCGGCGAGCCCGACCTGGTGGTGGTCTATGGCGCCGACGTGACCGAGGCGATTGCCACCGAAACCGCGCTGCGCCGCAGCGAGGAACATTTCCGCGCCTTCTTCGAACGCTCCATGGTCGGCATGGCCACCACCAGCCCGGCCAAGGGCTGGATCGAAGTCAATCAGGCTCTGTGCGGGATCCTCGGCTATCCGCGCGACGAACTGCTGCAAACCAGCTGGGATGCGCTCACCCATCCCGACGACCTGGCGGCCGACGTCGCCCAGTTCGACCGCGTGATGGCGGGCGAGATCGACGAATACGCCATTGACAAGCGCTTCATACGCAAGGACGGCAGCGTCGTGTATGCCTACATCGCCGCTCGCTGCCTGCGCCTGGCCGACGGCAGCATCGACTACTTCGTCGCCCTGATCGAGGACATCAGCGAGCGCAAGGCGCGCGAGGCCGAACTGGCGCAGCAGCTGGCCGAAATGACGGCCCTCAACCGCAAACTGGAAGAGGCGCAGAACCAGTTGCTGCAGTCCGAAAAAATGGCCGCCATCGGCCAGCTCGCCGCCGGCGTCGCCCACGAACTGAACAACCCGATCGGCTTCGTGTATTCCAATCTGGGCACGCTGGATGTTTACCTCAAGGATATCTTCGAGATCGCCGCCGCCTGCGAAAGCGCCGCTGCGAAGGCCGGCAACCCCGCCGACTTCGCCCAGATCAATGCGCTGAAAGCGGAAAAGGATTTCGACTACCTGAAGTCCGACATTTTCCAGTTGATGAACGAATCGCGGGACGGACTCGCGCGCGTCAGGAAGATCGTGCAGGATCTCCGCGACTTCTCCCATGTCGGCGAAACCCAGTGGCAGTGGGCCGACATCCACCAGTGCCTCGACTCGACGCTCAACATCGTCTGGAACGAACTCAAGTACAAGTGCACGGTGACCAAGCACTACGACACGACACTGCCGCAGATCCGCTGCCTGCCTTCGCAGCTCAACCAGGTATTCATGAACCTGCTGCTGAACGCGGTGCAAGCCATCCCGGACAAGGGTGAAATCGTCGTCAGTACCGAGCGCGTGGATGCCGCCACGATCCGGATTTGCATAAGCGACAACGGTGCGGGAATCCCTCGGGAAAATCTCAAGCGCATCTTCGAACCTTTCTTCACCACCAAACCGGTCGGCAAGGGAACCGGACTGGGCCTGTCGATCGCCTGGGGCATTATCGGCAAACACCATGGCACAATCGATGTCGCCAGCACCGTCGGTGCCGGCACCACCTTCACCATTACCCTGCCGGTGCAGCCACCGGAGGAGGCCTTGTCATGAACCTGAATGTCGGCGCTACCCCAGACCCCAAGCCCGGCGCCGGCGACGACGCGACACCGGTGGCTGAGGCGACGGCGCCGGCGCGACTGCTGTTCGTCGATGACGAACCTTCCATCCTCAACGCCCTGAAACGGGCTTTCCGCGGCCAGGGTTACGCCATCCGCAGCGCCACCTCGGGCGCGGAAGGACTGGCCTTGCTCGCACAGGAGCCCGCGGACCTGGTGCTCTCCGACATGCGCATGCCCGAGATGGACGGCGCGCAGTTCCTGGAACAGGTGTTCACCCGCTGGCCGGATACCAAGCGCATCCTGCTGACCGGCTACGCCGATGCCGGCGCCACGGTGGCCGCCATCAATCGCGGCAAGATCTGGCGCTACATCAGCAAGCCATGGGACGACGACGACCTGCTGCTCGCCGTGCAGCAGGCGCTGGCCCACCGCCAGCTGATGCGGGAAAACGCACGTCTGGTGGCGCTGACGCAGCGCCAGAACGAAGAACTGCGCCAGCTCAACGCCGGGCTGGAGCAGACGGTCGCCAAACGCACCGAACAACTGCAGCAGGCGCTGAAATCGCTGAAGCAGGGCTTCGTCAATACCGTGCATGTGTTTTCCAGCATCATGGAACTGCACGGCGGCGAGCTGGCCGGCCACTCGCGGCGAGTCGCGGAGCTGACGCGACGGCTGGCCCGCCGCATGCAGATGAGCGAGGCAGAGGTGCAGGAATGCTTCCTCGCCGCGTTGTTGCACGACATCGGCAAGCTCGGCATGGCCGCGGACACCATTGCGCGCCCGTTCAACAGCCTGGGCCCCGCGGCCCGCGCCGAAATCATGAAACATCCGGCCAAGGGCGAATTGCTGCTGATGCCGATCGAACAATTGCACGGCGCATCGACCCTGATTCGCCACCACCACGAACTGTTCGACGGCCGCGGCTATCCGGACGGCAAGTCCGGCATGGGGATACCGCTGGGCGCGCGCGTGCTCACGGTGACCAACGACTACGACGCGCTGCAAAACGGGACGCTGGTGGCGCGCGCCCTCAATGCCGCCGACGCCCTGCGCTTCCTGGTCGACAATCGCGGCAAGCGCTACGATCCGAGCATCGTCGACCAGTTTTCGCAACTGCTGGCCGAGTCGCGGCCGGAAGACTTCCCCGAACTGCCGCGGCGGCCGGAATCGCTGCAGCCCGGCATGCAGCTCACCCGCGACTTGCTGCATCAGGACGGCTATCTGCTGCTGGCCCGCGGCCACGTCCTCGACCAGGGCGAAATCGAGCAGTTGAAGCGGCTCGAAGCCGCCGAACAGAAACCGGTTACCGTATATGTTGCGCAATCGGTCTGAGCCGCCGCGAGGCACGCAAGCGCAATCATGACCGGCGACGAAGAGATGCACCCGCACGCCGGACGCGATGCGACACCCGACAACGGCCAGGTGCGGCCCGAGACCTTGCTGGCGCAGATCATCGACGGCAGCCCGGTGCCGACATTCGTCATCAACGAGCAGCACCGGATCACCCACTGGAACCGCGCCTGCCAGGAAATCACCGGCCGGCCGGCCGCCGACATGGTCGGCACCGCCAATCACTGGCGGATTTTTTACGAGGTCGAGCGGCCGACCATGGCCGACCTCATCGTCGACGGCGCGCCGCGCGACCAGCTCACGAACCTGTACCGCAACAAGCGCCTGACCCGCTCGCCGGTGGTCGCCGGCGCCTTCGAGGCCGAGGACTATTTTCCCTTCCTCGGCGACGGAGGCTGCTGGCTGTACTTCACCGCCGCGCCTTTGACCGATGCCAAGGGCCAGGTGATCGGCGCCATCGAGACGCTGCAGGACGTCAGCGAACGCCACCGCGCCGAGGATGCGCTGCTGCGCCACCAGACGGAACTGGAGCAACTGGTGACGAAACGCACCGGGGAACTGGCGCAGGCGCAAGAGCAACTGATGCAATCCGAGAAGCTGGCGTCGATCGGACAACTCGCGGCGGGGGTGGCGCACGAGATCAACAACCCGATCGGCTTCCTGCAATCGAACATGAAATCGCTGCAGGGCTACTTCGAACAATTGCTGCGCGTGATGGAACATTTCGAGCTGAACCCGGAACTGGCCGCGAGCGCGGATGAGGCCTGCACGCGCTGGTTGGAGGAGGTGGCGGCGCTCAAGGCCGAGGTCGATTTCGACTACTTGAAGACGGACATTCCCGTGTTGCTCGCAGAGTCGCTGGAGGGCATCGTCCGGGTGCGCCGGATCGTCCAGGACCTGCGCGATTTCTCGCGCATCGACAGCGGGCAGAATTGGGAGTGGGTCGATCTGCGCACAGGCCTGGATTCGACCCTGAATATCGTGAACAACGAGATCAAGTATCGCGCCGAGGTGGTCAAGGAATACGCCGACATACCGCAGGTGGAGTGCCTGCCGCCGCAACTCAACCAGGTCTTCATGAACCTGATGGTCAATGCGGCCCAGGCGATGCCGGAAGGCCGGCGCGGCACCATCACGCTGCGCTGCGGCAGCAATGGCCAAGAGGTGTGGGTGGAAGTGGCGGACAGCGGCGAGGGAATTCCCGAAGAGAACCTGCGGCGGATCTTCGACCCCTTCTTCACCACCAAGCCGGTCGGCAAGGGCACCGGACTGGGGCTCTCGCTGTCCTACGGCATCGTAAAGAAACATGGCGGACGCATAGAGGTCGACAGCACCGTGGGGGTCGGTACGCGCTTCCGCGTCATCGTGCCGATCCAGCGCAGCAGCGGCGGGTCCTGAACGTCGCTGCCTGCCGACCGTCGATTCGTCGAAAGGAATTGCAAGGCATGCAGGCTTTTGTCTGGAACGAGCGCTTCACGACCGGCATCGAACTGGTCGATACCCAGCATCACCGCCTGGTCGACATCGTCAATCGGGTCGGCGACATGCTGCTCGACCCGCAACTGTCCGACAAGACCTCGCTTGAGGACATCTTTCGGGAGTTGGCCGACTATGCCAATACCCATTTCCGCGACGAGGAGCGCCTGATGCAGGAAACCGGAATACCGGCGGCGCAATTCCAACATCACGTCAACAACCATCGCAATTTCGTCGCGCAACTGACGACCATGTGGCGCGCCCGCGGCCTGATGAGCGCGCCGGCCGACACCCTGCACGGTTTCCTCGTCGCCTGGCTTTCCTATCACATCCTCGGCGAGGACCAGGCCATGGCACGCGAGATCCGGCGCGTCAATGGCGCCGCCCCCAGCGTGGCGCCACTGACCGCGGAGCCGCAGGCGGAGGAGCGCTCGACGGACGCCCTGCTGGATGCGCTGCACAATCTCTATGGCGTGTTATCACACATAAACGGCGACCTGATGCGCGCCAACAGCTCGCTCGAAGCGGAAGTGGCGGCGCGCACCCGCGAATTGACCGCGGCCAACCACAAGTTGCAGGCGGAGCAGCGCGAACTCGCGGCGTCGCTGCAGAGGGTGAGCGAAACGCAGAACCAGTTGCTGCAATCGGAAAAGATGGCCGCCATTGGCCAGCTCGCCGCCGGCGTGGCGCACGAAATCAACAATCCGGTCGGCTTCGTCAGCTCCAACCTCGGCACGCTCGGGCATTACGTCGAGGACCTGCTGCGCGTCATCGATGCCGCCGCCGACTGCCCGCCCGCGCAGGCCGCGGCGCAAGCCATCGAACTACCCTTCGTCCGTCAGGATCTCGTCGCGCTGCTTGCCGAATCGCGCGACGGGCTGGAGCGGGTGCGCCAGATCGTCGCCAACCTCAAGGACTTTTCCCATGTCGACCAGGCCGAGTGGCAGCAGGCGGACCTGCTGGCCGGGCTGGAGAGCACCATCAACGTGGTCTGGCACGAACTGAAGTACAAGACCGAAATCCGGCGCGAATTGCAGCCGCTGCCGCCGGTGCGCTGCCTCCCGGCGCAGATCAACCAGGTGCTGATGAACCTGCTGCTCAACGCCGCGCAGGCCATTCCCGCGCACGGCACCATCACCCTGCGCAGCGGGCTGGCCGATCCGCTGCACGACGGCCAGGTGTGGATCGAAGTGGCCGACGACGGCATCGGCATGGAAGAGGAAACCAGACGCCGGCTGTTCGAGCCTTTCTTCACCACCAAACCGGTGGGACAAGGGACCGGGCTCGGCCTGTCGCTGTCCTGGGACATCGTGCACACCCACGGCGGCAGCTTCGAGGTCGACAGCGCGCCCGGCGCCGGCAGCCGCATCCGGCTCTGGCTGCCGATCGACGGCCCGCCAGCGGAATAGGTGCAACATGCTGTGCCGACTTCTTGTCGTCGATGACGATCAACACGTCCTCAATGCATTGCGCCGCGAACTGCTGCGGCCGCCGCACATAGGCACCGAGGGTATCGAGATAGAAACCTTCCGCTTGCCGACCGAGGCCTTGCAGCGGGCCGCCGAGGCAGACGGTTACTTCGATGCAGCCATCGTCGATTACCACATGCCGGACATGGATGGCATCGTTTTTCTGGACCGGCTGCGCGATTTGCAACCCGACGCCGTGCGCCTGTTGCTCACCGGTTCGATCGATGCCGACGGCGCCATCGCCGCGATCAACGCGGCCAGGGTCGACCACCTGATTGCGAAGCCCTGGCATGAATACGACCTCAAGAGCCGTATCGCACTGGCGCTGCATCAACGCCAGCTGCGGCGCGACCTTCAGCGCCCGCCAGCGCTGGCGGGCGCCGGCGACGATGCGGGGCAATTGCAAAGGCCCTATCGCCTGCTGCTGGTCGATGACGAGCCATCGCTGCTGAAAGCCCTGGTCCGCGAGCTGTCGCTCGGTGGCCGCGTCACAGGCGGCGCCCATCCCCTGTTTGAAATCATCGACACCACCTCGGCGGCGACGGCACTGGAACTGGCACGGAACCGCTGCCCGGATCTGGTGATCGCCGACTATGCCATGTTGCAAATGGACGGCATCGAACTGTTGCATCAACTGCGACAGGTCTGCCCGCGTTGCGTCCGTATCCTGATGTCCGGCCACGCCAATCCGGAAATACTTATGAACGCGATAAATATTGCCGGCGTCTATCACTTCATCGGCAAACCCTGGGAGGCCAGCGCGCTGCGCGCCGTCATCGCCGAGGCATTGACCTATCGCAGTCTGCTCGACAGGCTTTAGCAAACTAACTTCTCAGCGGTGCCGACTCATGATGCCGAAACGCCTCGCGCACGTCGATGCGCAAGGCCTCGTCGTCCCACGGCTTGGTAAGAAACTTGTAGATGGCGCCGCGGTTGATCGCCTCGGTGATGCTGTTGAGCTCGGTGTAACCGGACAACACCATGCGCACGGTGTCGGGATAAAGATCGCGAACCCGCGAAAGAAACTCGGTGCCGTTCATTTCCGGCATGCGCTGGTCCGACAGAATCACCTGCACCCGATGGGTGGATAGGAGATCGAGGCCTTCGCGGGCGCTGCCGGCAGTGAGGATTTCGTAGCCGTCGCGGCGCAGGACGCGTTTGAGGGCAGACAGGATGTTTGCCTCGTCGTCCACCAGCAGTAGTGTCCGGCGCTCGTCCGGCGCCTGAGCCGGCAAGGCCAGAGTCCTGCGCTGGATCAGCAGCTGCTCGAATTCCGCGACCGGCAGGGGGCGGCCGAAATAGTAGCCCTGCATCTCGTCGCAGCGGTGTTGGCGCAGGTAGTTCGCCTGTCCCTCGGATTCCACCCCTTCGGCGATCACCGTCAGGCGCAGATTGTGCGCCAGGTCGATGATGGCCAGGCAGATGGCTGCATCTTCGGGATCGGTGGTCAGGTCGCGGACGAAGGACTGGTCGATCTTCAAATGGTCGATGGGCAAACGCCGCAGCCGGCTCAGCGACGAATGGCCGGTACCGAAATCATCCAGCGACAGCTTGATGCCTATCCCCCGTAGCTCTTGCAGGATGACGGTCGCCGCCTCCGGATCGTCCATCAGGGTACTCTCGGTGATTTCCATCTCCAGGTACTTCGCTTCCAGCGCGTTGTCCGCCAGTTCCTGGCGGATCACCTGGGCCAGGTTCTCCTGACGGAACTGGCGCGCCGACAGGTTGACCGCCACCGGCGGCACCGCCAGGCCTGCATCGAGCCAGGCCCGCAGTTGGCGACAAACGCTGCCGATCACCCACGCGCCGATCGGCAGGATCAGGCCCGTCGTCTCGGCCACAGGAATGAACTCCGCCGGTGGCATCAAGCCCTGCTGCGGATGCTGCCAGCGCAACAAGGCCTCGGCGCCCGATATTTCGCCGCTGGCCAAATTCACCCGCGGCTGGAAATACACCCGCAACTCTTCGCGCTCCAGCGCACGGCGCAAGTCCGATTCCATGGCGAACAGCGCCGAAACGCGCTCGTTCATTTCCGGCGCGTAGAAGCGGAACAGGTTGCCGCCCATCGCCTTGGCGCTGGACATCGCCGCATCGGCGTTGAGCAGCAGGCCGCCGGCCTCCATGCCGTCCTTGGGATAGAGGCTGACGCCCATGCTGGCGCTGGTGGACACGTCGCGACTCTCCAGGCTGACCGGCTCCAGCACCGCGGTCAACAGCTTGAGTACCAGGGGCGCCACGTCGGCCTCCCGCGCCAGGTCGCCCATCGCCACGGCAAACTCGTCGCCCGACAAGCGCGCTACCGTGTCTCCTTCGCGCAGACTGGCCGACAACTGGCGGCCGACGTGGCGCAGCAAGGCGTCGCCGGCGTCATGACCGAAGCTGTCGTTGATCGCCTTGAAGCGATCCAGACCCAACACCAGCACCGCCACCTGGCGGCCGCTGCGGGCCGCGTGTACGATGGCCTGGGCCAGCCGGTCGCCGAACAGGTTACGGTTGGCCAGGCCGGTCACGCGGTCGAAGTTGGCCTGGTAGTCGAGTGCCCGTTCGGCCTGCTCGCGTGCCTCCGCCTGGCGCAGGCTGACGATGCCGAAAGCCAGGTCGTCGGCCAACTCTTGCAGCAGTCTGACTTCCTCCGCATCGAAGGCGTCGGCTTCCGCCGAGTAGATGCCGAGGCTGCCCAGCACCTTGCTCTTGGTCTTCAGCGGCAGCGCGATGCAGGAGGCGAAGCCGCGCTCCACCGCATTGTCGCGCCAGGGTTCGAATGCCGCGTCGGTGAGGATATGCCGCGCCACCGCCGGCCGGCCTTCGCGGATGGCGCGCCCGCCCAGACCGCGCCGGCGCTCGTCGTCGCCCCAGCTCAGCTTGAGCGCCGCCACATAGTCGCCGTCGATGCCGGCGAAGGCGGCGGGCTCGACGCTCTTGCCCTCATCATGGCGGGCGAAACCCACCCAAGCCAAGCGGTAGCCGCCTTCGACAATCTGCCGGCAGACAGCATCCAACAGTCCGGCTTCGCTTTCGGCCCGCACCAGGGCTTCATTGCAACGCGACAGCATGTTCAGGGTACGGTTCAGGCGCTGCAGTTCCGCCGCCTGCCGCTCGTCGCGGCGGCGCTCTTCCTGCATGGCATCGGCCATGCGGTTAAGGGCGCCCGCCAAGCGCGCGAATTCGTTGGCGCCGGTGGGCAGCGGCAGCCGCGCCGTCCAGTCGCCACCGGCGAGCCGGCTGGCGAAATTCACGCACGCCGCCACCGCACGGTTGACATCGCGCACGATGAAGCCGGCCACCAGCAACCCCAGCAGGACGGCCGCGAGGCCCACCCCGATCACCGTCAGGGTGGTGATCCGGCCCAGGCGTTGCAGGGTCTCGCGGGTCGCCGTCACGGCCATGTCGGCACGGGCGTGGAGTTTCTCCAGTTGGGGTTCTATCTTATGTACCGCGCCCAGATACTCCAGAGTAGCCGCATCGATCTCGGCCTCGGTCGCCACGTATTCACGAAACCGCATCCGGTACTGCTCGGCAAGGCGCAATAGTTCGGCCCTGCGTCCGGTCGCCAGGGCGGCCCGCGCCACGTGCTCCTGGAAACGATCGGCGGCTGCCTCGAAAGCCTCGGCGTGACGGCTCAGGCCGCGCGCGATGAAATCCTTCTCGTGGCGGCGCAGGGCGAGGAGATCGGTGCGCAGATGTTCCGGCGCGCCTTGTGCCAGTAACTCCTCGATGGCATGGGCGTGGACGCGGAACTGCCCCTCCAGACCGGTGTCCACCCGGCCGAGGCGGCCGTACAGTTCGACCACCCGCAGGAAGCCGGTTTCATAGCGACGCGTGACCGCCTCGATCTCCTGTATCTCCCGCGTAATCTCGGCGTTGCCGGCAAGGCCGCGGATACTCGTCATGTTTTCCCGCACCACGGCGAGTTGGCTTGCCACCAGGGTGACGTAGCGGGACTTGGCTTCCTGGTGGCTGAAGACTTGTTGTTTGAGCAGGAATTCCTTCTCGTAGCGCCTTGCCTTGCTCATGGCGGCGCTGCTTTCCACGCTGAGTTCGGCGATGCGGTTGTCGCCCGCGAGAAAGGCTTCCGCCGCCGCGAGAGTGCGCCCATGGCCGAGCAGAGCCGTGGTGCCGCCGACCAGCATGAGGCCAATCAGGGTGCCGAAGCCCAGGGCGAGCTTGGCGCGCAGGCTGAGTTGTTCGAACCAGGCGGGCATGGTCGGGGATCCTTAGTCCAGGTAGGGAACGAAATCGAAAGCCAGGATATGCTCGGTTATCTGGGACGAAACGCAAAACTCGACGAAGCTCCGCGCCGCTCCCGTCGGCGTTCCCCGCGTGACCAGGGTCAGCGGGCGCGCGATCGGATAGTCGCCGTTGCGGACGGCCCGGCTGCTGGCGGCGACGCCGCCCACCGCCAGCAGCTTGATCGGAACGCCCGCCGCGGCCATGCGCTCGGCCTCGCCCAGCGAGACCCAGATGACGGCCTGGGGATCGGCGGCGACCGCCGCGATGCGCTCCGCGTTGGGGCCGATGCGCCGCTGCGCCTTGATCTGTTCGTAGGGCAGTTGCAGGTAATGGCTGATCAGTTCCGACGAGCCGCCCTCCGGCGTGGCCGCGAGCACATGCAGCGGCGCGTCGCGGCCGCCAAGCTGGCGCCAGTTGGCGATCCTGCCCGTGTAGAGGTCGAGCAACTGCCGGTCGCTGAGGGAGCGTACCGGGTTGTCGCGGTGCACGATCATCGCCACGCCGTCGCGGGCGATGGGTATGGCGTGGAGATCGCGCTCCGCCTCGCCGAGATTGCGCGACACCATGCCGATGTCCGCCTTGCCCTGGCGCGCGTCGCTGACGCCGCGGCCGGAACCGCCCAGTTGCACCTGGATTTCGATCCCGGGGTGCAGGGTCTGGAAGCGTTTGGCGACCTCGATCATCAGCGGCGCCATGGTGGTGGAGCCGCTAAGCAACAACCGGCCTCCTGTTTGCGCAACCGTATTCCCACCTCCCAACAGCACCAGCAGCAGCATCATGGTCTGCCACGGTTTCATCGCTTTCATGGGTCTCTCCTGTGCGTTTCTTCGGTCCCTGCGGCGACTTGCCTGATCGGCAACCAGACCCGGAAGCGGCTGCCGCAGCCGGGTTTGCTGTCTACCTCGATGCGGCCGTTGTGCTTGCGCACGATACCGTAGGAAAGGGCCAGGCCGAGGCCGGTGCCCTGCCCCACCGGCTTGGTGGTGAAGAAGGGGTCGAAGATACGGCCGAGGTTCTCCGCCGGGATGCCGCGGCCATCGTCGGCGACCTCGACCCAGATGGCATCGCCTTCGCGGCCGGTGCGTACCCAGACCTTGCCGCCCTGCTCGATCGCCTGGGCGGCGTTCACGATCAGGTTCAGGAACACCTGGTTCAACTGCGAGGGCAGGCACTCGATATCCGGTACGCCGGCGAACTCCTTGACCAGTTCGGCCTTGTACTTCAACTCGTTCGCGGTGATGTTGAGGGTGCTGTCCAGACCGGCCTCGACGTTGGCCGCCTGCCAGACCTCGGCGCCGCCAGCGCGGGAGAAATCCTTCAGGTCCTGGACGATATCGCGCACCCGCGTGCAGCCGTCGTGCGACTCCTGCAGCAACAGCAGGACGTCCCGTCTCAGGTAGCCCAGGTCTACCCGCGCCTTGAGCGCCCGCAGCGCGGACAAGCCCGGTAGCGATGGCGGCAGCTCCGCTTCCAGCCTTTCGTAGGCGGACAGCACCTCCAGGAAATCGTCCAGGTAGTGCGCCAGACTGCCGAGATTGGAAAGCACGAAGCCGACCGGATTATTGATTTCGTGGGCCACGCCGGCCGCCAGTTGGCCGATGGAGGCCATTTTCTCGGACTGCAACAGTTGCAGATGGGAAGTTTCCAAGGCGTCGTTGGCCGCGCGCAACTCGCGAGCACGCTCCTCCAGTTGCTGGCGGTACTCGATGCTGATCAGCGCCTGGTTGCCGAGGGGCGCAAACCGCTCCAGCAGCCGCACCTGATCCGCGGTGAAAAATGCCGGCTGCGCATGCACGAACACCAGCACGGCGTTAAGGGTTTCGCTGCGCAGCGGGGCGTGGATCGCCGATCGCGCCCGGTTGCGCACCGCCGCGGGTTGATCCTGCCATTCCGGCACCTCTGCCAAATCGAATACGCAAACGATTTGCCCGTCCAGCACCCGCTGCAACATCTTCCCGGCACGCCAGTGCAAACCCTCGAAAACCGGCGCGGTGGCGCGGACCGTGCGGAGTTCCCCGCTCGCTCCCGCCAACAGCATGAAGGCATCTTCGAAGGGCACGAAGCGGCGCAACACCCGGCTCAGCTTATCGAACACCTGCCCCGTGTCGCGTGCCTCGGTCAGCGCTTGCAGGCCCTCCAGCAGGCCCTCGCTTTCGAAGCGAAGTTGCCGCTCGTGGCGGCGCGCCTGCTCCAGGTCGACCATGGTCTCCCGCAGTTCCTCAAGCGATATTTCGCGCGTCGCGTCGCTCGCAGCCATTGTCGTGCCCTATTCGGAAAAGACCATTGCGGAAATCATCAGGTTGCCGTGCGACGGGTGGCCGTCCAGCATGCAGCCCTGCTCGCCGAAGGTGAAGATGCCGATGAACGGCTTGCCTCCCAGGGCGTTGTTGAGTTCGGCCACCACGTCGGGCAGGCGATCCTGCACCGTCAGCATGCAGCCGGCGCAGTACACCACGACTGCCCCCAGGATCGCCTCCGCGGCGAAGCCGCCGAGGTCGATGGCGGACCTGGCCACCCGGCCGGCGCGGGCCACCAGACGCTCCTTGGAGCCGGTCATGAGCACCAGTTGTTCGCCCGCGGCCACCTCGGCGAACAGGCTCAGCGAACCGTCCGCCAGCAGCGCGTCGGGATGGGACAGGGTATAGAACGGTACCTCGCCGAGCGTGCCCAGCATCCGCCCCAGGGGCGCCAGGGTGGTCAGCGAGAGGACATTGCCGCCCGCGGCCGGCACCCCGTCGAGCAGGCTGCCGGTCCATTCCCGGTAAACCGCCGCCGCCGGCCGGCCGTCGATGGCATGGACGATGCGGCCGGTGGCCGAAGTCACGATGCCGCTGCTGGTGGTGGGCAGATAGCCGCTCTGGAACGAACTGGAAACATGCAGCGCCGGCATCATGACCGACACCACCACGGCGTCGCCGGCGGCGCCCTGCCGGGTCAGCAGGCGCCAGGCCCCGGCGACGTGGTTGTCGCCGGCGCTACCCCCCAGCACCGGCACGTTGCGTCCCACCACGTCGCAGACGCCCTGGAGCACGGCTTCCTCGTGACCGGGCGCGGCATTCAACCAGACGATGTCCGGCAGTTCCCCGGGGCGGCCCGAATCCGCCAGGGCCGCTTCCAGGGCGGCCCGCGCGGCGGCACGCGGATCACCTGCCAGCGCCGCCGCGCCGACGCCATAGGCGCCCAGTTCGTCGCGGATGCCCAGCAGCCCCAAGGCGCGGCCATCCTCGGCGTGCATTCCCTCTTCAGTCATCACGCCAAGGCATGAGCTGCAGCCCTGAACCTTGACCGAGGGCGGCAGCATGGCCAGCGCCGCATGAAGCTCCTCGGCCGGATAACTCTCGGTGAAATAGACCAGCAGATATCCGGGGTAGCCTCCCATCCTGTCGTGAAGGCGCGTCATGGCCTGATCGAAGGCGGCCCGGGTTCCCGTTGCAGTGCTCCATGAAGTTGCGATGTTCATTTCACCCCTCCTCGACGCCAGCCTCGGCGGAAACAATGCTATTCCACACCGTACAGGCTGCGCACGGCACTCAACAACTCTGCATTCGCAAACGGCTTGGCCAACACCCCGTCCGCCCCCAGGGCGCGCGCCTGGTCCAGACGCGCCGTATCGGCCGACACCACCAGCACTTTGCAACTGAATGGAAGCGGCTTCTCGCGCAAGGACCGCAGCACTGCAAAGCCGTCCACTCCCGGCATGCGCAAATCCAGCGTCATCAGGCCAGGCTGGTAGGAATGCAACATCAACCCGGCCTGGAAGCCGTCGCCGGCGCTGGCCGTTTCGAAACCGGCGCGCTTCAGCACCCGGCTCATGGCGCGCGCCATGTCCGGCTCGTCCTCGACGATCAGGATGCGTCGCGGCAGGTCGCGTTGCAGCTCCGGGGGCTCGGGAATCGCGTTGGCCTGCATGAAGCGGCGCAATTCGGCCACCGGCACGCGATAGTCGCCCCGCCCGGGCAGCCGGTAGCCCTGCAACTGCCCGCGTTCGATCCAGCGGATTACGGTGCGGAAACTGACGCCGCACAGCCGCGCCGCCTCACTGCTTGTCAGAACGTCCGCCATCACCCGGCTCCCGGTCAACCATCACAGCTTTAATTTAGTCTTGAATGGTCTATCTGTCAAGTTAGTCAGTTACGGCATCTTAGACACCATGACGACCGCCGAAGCGGAAAGACACGCGGAAGCGAACGGGAATTGGGTCTCGGAACGCTGGATCGCTTCCGGCAGGCTGACGCAGCGCAAGTTCGGTGCCGTCGCCGGCGTCGCGTCAAGCGGCTAAGCCCGGGCAAACCCCTGCGCGACGCGGAAGGCTTCGCGCACCTGGGCGCGCAGCGTGTCGTCGTCCCATGGCTTGGTCAGGAAGTGATAGATCGCGCCGCGGTTGATGGCTTCGGTGATGCTGTCGATATCGGTGTAGCCGGACAGGATGATGCGTACGGTATTGGGGTAGAGACGCTTGGCGCGTTCGAGAAATTCGGTGCCGTTCATCTCCGGCATGCGCTGATCGGAGACGATCACCTGTACCGCGTGGCGCGCCAGCAGTTCGAAGGCGGCTTGCGGGCCCTCCGCCGTCAGGATTTCGTAACCGTCCCGCCGCAGCAGGCGTTTCAGGGCGCTGAGAATATTGGGTTCGTCATCCACCAACAGCAGAATCTGCTGCTGCGCCGTCCCGCCAGCGCCGACTTTCAGGCCGCGGCCGGCGACCAGCAGCGCGGTCAGGTCCGCCGCCGGCAGCGCCTCGCTGAACAGGTAGCCCTGGATCGCCTCGCACTGCCGGGTGCGCAGGAAGTTCATCTGCGCGTCGGTCTCGACGCCCTCGGCCAGCGCCACCAGGTCGAGGCTGCGTGCCATGGCGATGCTGGCGGTGACGATCGCCGCGTTGGCCGGGTTGGTGGTGATGTCGCGCACGAAACTCTGGTCGATCTTGATCTTGTCGAAGGGAAACCCGGACAGACTGGACAAGGACGAATAGCCGGTGCCGAAGCCGCCCAGCGCCAGCCGCAGGCCGAGCGCCTTGAGGCGCTGCACGATGGCGGCAGCCTCGACCACGTCGCCGACGAAAGCCGACTCGGTCAGTTCCAGTTCCAGCAGCGCCGGCGGCAAGCCGGTCTCGGCCAGAAGGCTTTCGATCCTGTCCGCCAGGTCGGGCTGGCGGAACTGCCGCGGCGAAAGATTCACCGCCATCGGCAGCGGCGGCAGGCCGGCGTCGAGCCAGGCCTTGTTCTGGCGGCAGGCTTCGCGTAAGGCCCAGGCGCCGATCGACGGCAGCAGCGCGGCTTCCTCGGCGATGGGAATGAACTCGACCGGCGAAACCGGCCCCAGCACCGGATGCGTCCAGCGCATCAGCGCCTCGATGCCGCAGACGCGGCCCGCCGCCAGATCGATCTGCGGCTGGTAGCGCAGGCTCAACTGCCCAGCGGCGAGCGCATTGCGCAGTTCCGCTTCGAGCCGCAGGCGCCGTTCGGCATCGACGTCCATGCCCGCGGCAAAGAAACGGAAGCTGTCGCGCCCGGCCAGTTTGGCCCGCGCCAGCGCGACGTCGGCGGCCTTCAGCAGTTCTTCGGCGCTGCCGCCGTCCTTGGCGTAAACGCCGATGCCGATGTTGGCGCCCAGCGCCATCCGCTTGCCGTCCAGTGCCAGCGGCTCGGCAATCGCGTCGAGCACCCGCTGCGCCAGCAGACCGATATCGCTGTCGCGATCGAAGCCGATCATCAGCAGGCCGAACTCGTCGGCCGACAAACGCGCCGTGCTGTCGCCCGCCCGGGCGACCCGTTCGATGCGGCGGGCAACTTCGGTCAGAACCCGATCGCCGGTGGCATGGCCGAACGTGTCGTTGAGCACGCGGAAACGCACCAGGTCGATCCAGAACACCGCGACGCCGCTCTTGTGGCGCGCAGCCGCATGCAGCGCCTGCTGCATGCGGTCGAGGAACAGCGTACGGTTGGGCAGGCCGGTCAGCGCATCGAAATTGAGCAATTGCCTCACTTTCTGATCGAGCGCCTTGCGCTGGGTCAGGTCGGAGAACAAACCGATGTAATAGGCCACGGCGCCGCCTGCGTCCCGCACCGCCGAGATCGACAGCCAGGCCGGATAAAGCGAGCCGTCCTGGCGACGGCTGGTGATCTCGCCTTGCCAGGCGCCTTCGGCTTTCAGCCGCGCCCACGCGCCGGCGTAGAAGGCCGTACCTTGCACGCCGGCATTGAGCAGTCCCGGCTTGCGGCCGATGACCTCGGCCGGGGCATAGCCGGTGATCTCCGAGAAACGCGGATTGACCTGAAGGATGCGGCGCCGGGCGTCGGTGACGATGATGGCTTCAGCGCTGGCATCGAAGACCATCGCGGCCAGCCGGCGCTCGATTTCGAGCTTCTTGCGTTCGCTGATGTCGGTCGAGATGCCGCCGACGGCGTAAACGGCGCCGGCCTCGTTGCGCAGCGGGAACTTCACCGACAGATAGGTCTGCTTCGCGTCGCCGGGCAGCGCAACCTCCTCTTCCAGCGTCACGGCCTTGCCGGATGCGGCCACCTGGCGATCATTGTCGCCATGCTGGCGCGCCGTCTCGATCGGCAGGAACTCCGAGCGCACCTGTCCCAACATGCGTTCCGGCGTGCTGCCGACCATCCGCGCGAATGACTGGTTGGCCAGCAGGCAACGGCCGGCGAGGTCGAACACGTAGATCACGGCGTCGCCCGAGTTGATCACCGCGTCGAGCACCGTATTGAGTTGGCGCAGCGCCGCCGTATCCACCCGGTGCTGGGTGTCCAGCGTGTCGATCTGCTGCACCATGCGATTGAAGCCTTCGCTGATCGACTGCAACTCGACCACGGCACTGGTCGACTCGACGCGAGCGTCGAGCCGGCCCGCGCCGACGCGCTGCATGGCCCGTCCGATCGCACTGGAAAAGCCGACGATGTCGCGCTTGATCGCCAGCCAGGCCAGCGCGAACGAGGCCAGGCCGACCAGCAGCGTCAGCAGCAGCGATTGCCGGAAGCGCGCGTCGATGTCGGCAAAGATCAGATCGGGCGGTGCGCCGATCACCAGGTAAATGGCGCCACTGGCTGCCGCCATCGGCGCCACGCCGTACAGCCGGCGCACGCCGTCCGGCCCGGCCAATTCGTGCACCATGACGCCGGGCCAGGTGCGGATCAGGCGCAGCACTTCATGGCCCGGCTGCAGCTGCCCGGCCAGGGCCTCGGCGTCGGGACGACGGGCAATCACGTAACCGTCGATGGCGTGGGCCGCGACGTACCAACCGGGACCGACCGGCGTTTCGTCCACGATCCGCGCGATCCAGTTGGTGTGCAGCGCGCCGAACAGGATCGCGCGCGGCTGTCCCTGCGGGTCCAGCAAGGGATAGCCGAAAACCACGCTGCGCCCGCCGCTGGCGCTGTCGGCGAGCACCTGGCCATCGCTCAAGTCGCGCCGCGCCAGTGCCTGCCTGAACCATTCCCGATCGCCGACATCGATGCCCGCGACGGCGGCTACCCCGCTGCAGAACACCTTGCCATCCAGGGTCGCGGCACCGATATTGGCGAAATTCTGCTGGCTACGCAGCAGACGATCGGCGAGCCCGTTGCACGGGCCGAGATCGCTTCCCTGCAACTCTTCGGCATTTCCCATGATGCGCAGCACCTGGCGCAGGTTGTCGAGCACGGTGGCCTCGGGCGCCAGGGCAGCGCTCAGCATCTGGCGGATCTGCGGCTCTGCATTCGCCGTCGCCGCGAGGCGCTCCTGCCGATAGCCATAAAGCGCGTTGAGCAACAGGGGCAGCGTGGCCAGCGCCACGATCAGCAGCAGGCGGGTGCGCAGGCGGTTGAAAAACCTCATTTCATGGAAAGCGACGCCGTCCCGTCATCCGCAGCGGCGAGGAGAGCGTAGTTTGCTCGACCGCCCTGCTGCGCAGGGGTTTCATCAGCGCCGACTCTTGCGCCATCGCGATCAATCGCCGGTGAAATCGAGATTGCGCGCCTTGCACATGCGGGCCAGCACCTGGTTCTCCAGATCCAGCCGGCGCCGCGTCAGCGCCTGCGCCACGATGGCGCGCAACTCGTAGTCGGTCCAGGGCTTGGCGATGAAGTTATGGATATGCGCCATATCCAGCGCAAACACGATGTTGTCGAGGTTGGCCGCGCCGGACAGCATGATGCACGCCGTGTCGGGCTGTTTTTCGGCAAAGGCTTCAAGGAAGCGGGCGCCGTCCATGCCCGGCATCTGGTAGTCGGCGATGACGCAGGAAAACGTCATGTCGTCGGCCATCTTCAGCGCATGCAGCGGCGAATCGGTGACCTGCACGCTGACGCGGTTGGCATCCAGTTCCGGCGCCCGATGCTGCAGCATTTCGCTGCGCATCGCCGAAAAGACGTCGTCGAGCCGGCTGCGGCGGGTCAGGTCGCGGGCCACGGCGTGGGCCACGGCGATCTCGTCATCCACCACCAGGATCTGGTCGACCTGGTTGATGGCGTCCAGCGGCAGATCGATGCCCTCGCTGCGCAAGGCCTTGGCCATGCGCCGGTTGTTGACCTGGACGGAGCGGAAATCGATCGCCTGCATGATCGTGCTCTTGAGGAAGGAACTGCTCCAGGGCTTGGGGATGAAGCGGTAGATGTGGGTCTGGTTGATCATCTCCACCAGCGCCGCCATGTCGGTCTGGCCGGAGAGCACCACGCGCACGCAATCGGGTTGCACGGCATGCAGGGCCTTGAGGAATTCGAGCCCGTCCATCGCCGGCATGCGGTAGTCGGTGACGACCACCTCGAACTCCTGCTCGTCGGCCCGCTGCAGCGCCGCGGCGGGATCGGTGAAGCCTTCCACGGCATAGCGATAGCGCCCCAGCGGCGGCGTCGACAGTTCGCGGCGAATGGCATTGACGATGCCCGGCTCGTCGTCGACCACAAGTACGGCATGCGGCGGGGCGGAGGTGGCGAAAGGCGGTACGGTGGCGGTCATGGCAGTGCTCCCGACGGATTGGCGTTGATTCTATGCCATCGGCGCATGCTGCGGGGTTTCAAACCTGGCGCCCGGCACTGAATCAGCGGCGTGCCGACGCGCTGTTGCGGCGGCTATCCTGGCGCCGCCGCTTGATACACCAGCCGCGCCGCGACGGCATCCTCCACCGCCTGCCCCAACGCCTTGAAGATCACCGTCGTGCCCTCGGCCAGCCGCACCTGGCCGGCCAGCACTTCGCCGATTTCGCAGTGCACCCTGGCCCCGGAGAGGATCACGTCGCCGGACTCGGTTTCGGCAGCCTCGCGCCGATCGGCGATGACACAGTTGCGCATTGCCTCGTCATCAAGTTCGCGCCAGGTCGGGCGCGGCGCGCCGACCGCATGCACCAGGGCGCCGGGCTTGAGCCAGCGGCCCATGAGCACCGGCGTGCTGGCATTGGTCACCGTGACCACGATGTCGGCATCCCTTACCGCTGCCTCGGCGCTGGCGCTGGCGATGCCGCCGATGTCGGCGGCGCAGCGCCCGGCGTTTTCCGGATTGCGACTCCAGACACGGATCTGGCTGACCGGCACCACGGCGCGCAAAGCCAGCGCATGGCTACGGGCGAGCCGGCCGGCGCCGAGGATGGCAACGGTCTTCGGCGTCCGGTCGCGCAGGGCCCGGGTGGCGACCGCGGAGACGGCGGCGGTGCGCAGTTCGGTCAGCCAGGTGGCATCCATCACGGCCAGCGGCGCGCCGCTGTGCGGGTCCATCAGGACGATGGTGGCGATCATGGTCGGCAGACCGCGGGCGGCGTTGTCCGGCACCTGGGTGATCAGCTTGGTGGCCAAGGCCTGGCCGATCAGCGCCGGCTTGACGAAGAGCAGGCTGCCCGGCGACGGCAGTTCCATCACGGTACGCAGCGGCTGCGTGGCGCGGCCGGCGGAAAGCTCGATCAGCGCGGCTTCGATGGCCGGCAGCAAGGCGTCGAGGGTGAGCAGGCGCCGCACGGCGGCACCGTCGAGAATCAGCGGATTCATGGTAACGGAATGGCGGCAGGCATCCCGCCATGCTACTAGAGCTGGCCGCCGCTCCGCGCCAGCAGTTGCCTGAATTCGTCGGCCGGCATCGGCCGCGCGATCAGGTAGCCCTGGAATTCGTCGCAACCCTGGTAGCGCAGGAAGTCGAACTGGGCCTGGTTCTCCACGCCCTCGGCGACCACGGTCTTGCGCAGACTCTGTCCCAGCGAGATGACGGCGCGGGCGATCATTGCCAGCTCTTCCTCGTGCTCGACGCCCGTCACCAGGGACCGATCGATCTTGATGATGTCGAGCGGAAAACGGCGCAGGTAGGACAGCGAGGAATAGCCGGTGCCGAAATCATCCATGGCGAGACCGACGCCGAGGTCCTTGAATTCGCTGAGGATGCGTACCGCCCGCTCGCTGTCGCCGAGGAACACGCTTTCGGTGATCTCCAGTTCCACGCGTTCCGGCGCCAGGCCGGCCTCGCGCAACAGGGCGGCAATGCGGCTGACGATCTCCTCGCCGAGAAACAGCTTGGGCGAGAGGTTCACCGCCACCTGGATGGCATGGCCGTGAGTCGGCGCCCAGCCGACGGCGGCGGCGAAGGCCTTTTTCAGGATCATCTCGGTCAGCGGCACGATCAGCCCGGTTTCCTCGGCGATGGGGATGAAGCGATCCGGCGCCACCTGGCCGAACTCCGGACTGTTCCAGCGCGCCAGGGCTTCGACGCCGACGATGCGGCGGCGGTGGTCCACCTTGGGCTGGAAGTGCACCGCGAACTCGTCCTGCTCGATGCCGCTGCGCATCGCCGATTCGAGGTTGAGCCGCTCGTCGGCCAGGTGATTGAGCTCGCGGGTGAAGAACTGGAAGTTGTTGCGGCCGCGATCCTTGGCCGCGTACATGGCGACGTCGGCATGCTTGAGCAGGCTGCTGGCATCGCCGCCGTCCTGCGGATAGAGCGCGACGCCGAGACTGGCGCCGACCTGGAACTCGCGCCCGGAGAGGCTGACCGGGCGGCCGATTTCGACCAGCACCCGCTCCAGCAGCGAAATGATGGAGTTGACCTGGTAATGGTCGTTGAGCACCAGCACGAACTCGTCGCCGCCCTGCCGCGCCACGGTGTCGGAGGTGCGCAGGCAGCCGCGCAGGCGACGGGCGATTTCCACCAGCAACTGGTCGCCGGCGGCATGGCCGAGACTGTCGTTGATGAACTTGAAATTGTCGAGATCGATGAAGACCAGGGCCAGGAAATACCCCAGCCGCTCGGCCCGCGAGATGGACTGGTCGAGGCGGTCGCCCAGCAGGTTGCGATTCGGCAGGCCGGTCAGCAGATCGTGGTTGGCCTGGCGTTCGAGCTGCTCCTGGTAGCTCTTGCGTTCGGTGACGTCCTGCACCGTGCCTTCGTAGCAAATCAACTCGCCGTGGGCGCCGCGCACGATGTGGGCATTTTCGGATATCCAGATTTTCGAGCCGTCGCGGCAATACACCTCGGACTCGAAGTTGATGACTTCGCCATGGGCTTCCATCAGGCGGCGGAACTCGTCGCGGCGCGATTCCCTGACGTAGAGCCGGCGCTCGATGTCGGCCAGGTCGGCGATCAGTTCCTCGGGCGTGGCATAGCCGTAGAGCTTGGCCAGTGCCGGGTTGGCGGCCAGGTAGCGGCCATCGCGGGTGGTCTGGAAGATGCCTTCCGAGGCGTGCTCGAAGATGTGCCGGTAGCGCAGTTCCGCGTGCTCCAGGGCCTCCAGCGTCAGATGGCGGACGCTGACGTCCTCGATGAAACCCTCGATCACCGTCCGCCCGTTCTCGTCGGCGACCGCGATGCCCCGCTCCACCACCCACTTGACCTGTCCGGCGCTGGTCAGGATGCGGTACTGCACGGCGAACCGGCGGCCGGCGGCGGTGGCGGCGGTGATCTCGCGACGCACCCGCAGACGGTCCTCCGGAAAAGTCAGCTCCTCCCAGGAAACGCAGCCTTCGACCAGCTCTTCCGGGCCATGTCCGGTCAATTCGAGACAGCCCTGGCTGACGAAAAGCATGGTCCAGGAGGCATCGTCGAGACAACGATAGGCCATGCCTTGCAGGTTGTTTACCAGCGTGTCGAGCACCCGCGCGCGATCCACCGGCACGGAGGTATTGAGACTGGAACGACGGGTAGGGGCGAAGGACGAATGCATCACCGGAGTCCCTAAGCAAACCCCGTACCGTCGTTAATCGACGGCTTTCAGCCACTATCTGCGCCAAAATGGTGCCAATTCCCGCGAAGCGCGCCCCACGCTGGTTCCTCGCCGTCCGGTCGACGTCGATGCCAGGGTCGCAGAACCCGGCACGGCACGAAACCGGACTCAGGTAGGACCGCCTACCGCAATGGAGCAGACTCTATCTGGCTTGCGCACCATGCATCTGCAGAAATAGAAATTAAAAACGATGCTATCGCATCGAATACAGATCTCCCGAGGCAGCGACTCACGGTAATCGATGGTATCGCATCTTTTACCCCCCTCCCCAAAGGACCTAAAGTCCTATAATAGACGCGATAGCATCGATTTGGAGTGCGCCATGCAAGTCATGATTCAATCCCCGAAAACCCTTGG
>Ga0156014_1061_pt2 | contig 37935 bp, 39 predicted proteins | sample RifCSPlowO2_02_FD_107668 | JGI IMG/M metagenome (GOLD analysis project Ga0156014, IMG submission 107668) | Rhodocyclales bacterium RIFCSPLOWO2_02_FULL_63_24 | reverse complement strand
GGGGCGATCCAGCATCTGGCGGGGATGAAGGATTCGAAGGTGATCGTGGCGATCAACAAGGACCCCGATGCGCCGATCTTCCAGGTCGCCGACTATGGGCTGGTCGCCGATTTGTTCGCCGCCGTGCCGGAACTTACCGCGGCACTGTAAAACGCATCCGTCATGAACTTCCCCGACGCCCTGTTTCCGCAAGCTTGGGCGCTCGGGGCGTTCCTTCCCCTGCTGGCAATTTGGCTGTGGTGCTTCTGGACGGCGCCGTGGCGGCGGCTGGCCGATTCCGGTCAGCTGAACGTCTGGCTCGGCACTGTGGTGATGCTGGTGCTGGTCTGGAGCATGCAGGCCGGAGTCAAGCCGGGTCTCAACCTGCACTTCCTCGGCGCCACGATGTTCGCGCTGATGTTCGGCCGTCAACTGGCGATCATCGGCCTGTCGTTGGTGCTGGTCGGTGTGACGCTCAACGGCGAACTGCAGGGACACGCGGGCTGGCTTGCGTACGGCCTCAATGCGCTGGTGCTGGCGGTATTCCCGGTCTTGCTGGCAGACCTGATCCGACGCGGCGTCGAGCGTTTCCTGCCCGATAATTTCTTCATCTATGTATTCGTCACGGCGTTTTTCGGCGCAGCGGCATCCGTCATGGCTACCGGCCTGCTGGCCAGCGTTCTGTTGTGGCTGGCCGGCGTGTATCCGGCGCCGACATTGCTGGACGACTACCTGCCCTACTATTTTCTGCTGGGTTTCGCCGAGGCCTGGCTCAACGGCGCCCTGGTGACGCTGATGGTGGTTTATCAGCCGCACTGGGTCGGCAGTTTCGACGACCGGCGCTATCTTCTGAATAAATGATAACGGAGTAAGACTATGAGCAGCTATGCCGCCCCATTGAAGGACATGCACTTCGCTCTGACCGAACTGGCGGGCCTCGACAAGGTGGCCGCGTTGCCGGGCTACGAGGAGGCGACGGAAGACGTGGTCGAAGCGATTCTCGACGAATCCGCGAAGTTCACCGGCGGCGTGCTGGACCCGCTCAATTACAGCGGCGATCAGGAGGGTGCCAAGTGGGCCGACAAGTCGGTGACCATGCCCAAGGGCTTCAAGGACGCCTACCGGCAGTTCGTCGACAACGGCTGGAACGCGCTTTCGGGCAACCCCGAGCATGGCGGCCAGGGCCTGCCCAAAGTCGTCTCGGCGGCGGTGCAGGAAATGTGGAAGTCCGCCAACATCTCTTTCTCGCTGTGCCCGCTGCTCACGCTCGGCGCGATCGAGGCGCTGGAGCTGGCCGGCAACGACCAGCAGAAGGCGATGTACCTGCCCAACATGATTTCCGGCAACTGGACCGGCACCATGAACATCACCGAACCCCAGGCCGGCTCCGACCTGGCGGCGATCCGCTCGCGCGCCGTGCCGCAGGGCGACGGCACTTACAAGATATTCGGCCAGAAGATTTTCATCACCTACGGCGATCACGACATGGCAGAGAACACCATTCACCTGGTGCTCGCCCGCACCCCGGATGCGCCGGAAGGCGTCAAGGGCATTTCGCTGTTCGTGGTGCCCAAGTTCCTGGTGAACCCGGATGGCTCGCTGGGCGCGCGCAACGACACGTATTGCGTCTCGATCGAGCACAAGCTCGGCATCCACGCCAGCCCGACCTGCGTCATGGCGCTGGGCGACAATGGCGGTGCGATCGGCACCCTGGTGGGTCAGGAGAACCAGGGCCTCAAGTACATGTTTGTCATGATGAACGCGGCGCGCTTTGCGGTCGGGCTCGAAGGCCTGGCGATCGCCGAGCGTGCCTATCAGCATGCCGTGGCCTACGCGCGCGAACGCGTGCAGGGGCGCGCCATTGAAGGTTCGGCGAGCGGCGTGCCGATCATCAAGCATCCCGACATCCGCCGCATGCTGATGCTGATGCGTTCGAACGTGGAAGCCATGCGCGCGCTGGCCTATTCGGTCGCCGCTGCGCACGATGCAGCCGCGCGCCATCCCGACCCGGCCGAGCGTGCGCAGAATCAGGCCTATGTCGATCTGATGATTCCGGTGGTCAAGGGCTGGAGCACCGAGACCGGCAACGAGATGGCTTACCTGGGCGTGCAGGTGCACGGCGGCATGGGCTTCATCGAGGAAACCGGCGCCGCGCAGTACATGCGCGATGCCCGCATCACGACGATTTACGAAGGCACCACCGGCATCCAGGCCAACGATCTGATGGGGCGCAAGATTGCCCGCGAAGGCGGCGCCACGGTGAAAGCCGTGATCGGCATGATGCAGCAGACGCGCAGCGAGGTTATGCAGCAGTCGGGGGCCGGGTTCGCCGCCATCGCCGCGGCGCTGGGGCGCGGCATCGAGGCCCTGCAGCAGGCGAGCGACCACATCGTGGCCAACTACGGCAGCGACGTGCGCGCGGTGGCGGCGGGTGCCGTGCCTTTCCTGCGCCTGATGGGCGTCGTCTCCGGCGGCTGGATGATGGCGCGCGCCGCACTCGTGGCGCAGGGCAAGATCGCCGGCGGCAACGCCGATCCTTTCTACCCGGCGAAAATCGCTACGGCGCATTTCTATGCCGATCACGTCATGTCCGCCGCGGCCGGCCTGGCGCAGGAAGTGGTGCAAGGTGGGGCAAGCGCTTTGTCGCTGGATGAAGCGATGTTCTGATACAGTTGGCGAGACCATGAAGTATTTGCTTTCCGCTCTCGCCGTATTTTTCTGCACCGGTTCCGCCTTCGCACTGGGCCTCGGCGAGGCCGAGGGGCGGGCCGTCATCGGTCTCCCGTTGCAGCTCACGATTCCGATCCTGGGATCCCAGGGCGATCCGGCGCAAACCGCATGCGCAAGCCTGCAGGCCGAGGGCGACGACGAGGGCCAAGGCAACATTCGTATCAAGGTCGAGGGCGATCGACTGCATCTATCCACGGCACGGGCGCTCAACCTGCCGATACTCCAGTTTCGCATCCGTCTGGGATGCTCGAGTCCTTTCGAACGCAGCTTCGTGATCCTGGCCGAACCTGCGCCAAGCGCGGTGCCGGTTCTCCCGGTTCGCGCCGAGGCGCCTGCGACCGTCAACGGTGAGGCGCCATCCGCCGCACCGAAAGCAGTGGCAGAAACCGCCGTCCAGCGCAGCATCGTTTTGATGTCATCCACCTCGCTACGCATGCTTTCACGTCAGCGCTATCCCGGCGACTCCAGTATCCGGGTGAATTTCATCCGGCGCGTGGCAGCGGCCAATCCGGATTTGTTTGCCAGCGAGGAGGTCGCCTTCGATCAGCGCCTGGCGGCCGGTACCCGACTGCTGTTACCGCCCGGACTGCCTGCGCCGCAGAAATTGGACTCGGCGGCAACGCAGGCGGGGGGCGGCTCGCGATCGGCGACGCGACGTGAGACATCGGCGCCTTCCGTCGGTTCGAAACCGAAACCGGAGTCCGGTCGCGGACGGGGGCGTTTGATCATAGGCGCCGCAGGCTTGGCGGCGGCGAAGGGGCCGAGCACGGCTGAACTGAACGAGTCCATCGATCGCCTGATCGAGGTGATGAACCAGCAGATCATGGTGCAGATCGCAATGACCGAGCGCATCAAGTCGGTCGAAGCGGATCTTGCGGAACTGAAGCGTCAGGTGGTTGCGGAAAGGCAGCGCACCGCGCAGCTGGAATCCGAACTGAAGACCGTGCGCGAATCGGTAGAGCGCAAGGACACGATTCAACTGCTGCTGCTGATCTTGCTCGCGGGCATGGCCGGCGCCGGGATGCTGAGCTGGATATCGCGCCGCAAGGCCGTCGCGGCGCTGTCGCTTGCCGCGGATGGCGTCGACTTTCCGGGAGGGCTTTCGTCACGGGGAGCGACTTCCTCCGGCGTGTCGCCGGCGCCGACTCCTGCGCCGAGCAGTCGCACGCCGCCCATGCCTTCCGCCTTTGACGCCGTGGCGGACCAGCGCGACGACATCCTGCCGCCCGGGACACTGCGTTAGTTGCCTGCCGCGGGTTTCGCGCGCCATGTGCGTGTCGCTAGCTGAACGGCATAGCGGCAGATATATCCATCTCGGTGGTAAGGGTTATGCGTGGATATCGCATCGGCTCCGCGCTGCCGATCCGCTTGCTGCCTTGTTTCCCGCAGGCTAGACTGGGAGCGGGTTTCGCGCGATCGGCAGCGATCACCCGGCAGTCCCAATCGGCGGGTGCTGGTCAGCCCACGCAAGCGGTTAACGGAGTTACCGAGATGAACAAAAGCGGCCCTCAGACCGACCAGCACTCTTTCTCCGATGTCGATGCGAATTTCCACTTGCTTGCATTTCCCGCACGTCTGTTGGTCTGGACCAGCGACGCGGCCGGGCTGTGTGACTTCGTCAGTCCTTCCTGGACGGACTTTACCGGGCGCGACAGATCGCAGGAATTGGGCCTGGGATGGCTGGATCGGGTTCATCCGGAGGATCGCGAGGTTCTGGTGCGGGGCGTGGATGAGGCGCGAGGTAGCCGGGAGCCGTTCCAGCTCCTGTATCGCTACCTGCGTGAAGACGGGGTGTTTCGCTGGTTTGTGAACCAGGGAATGCCGCGCAGCACCCCGCAGGGTGATTTCGCGGGATATCTTGGCCTGTGTTTCGACGTCAGCGCTTACCAGGGAGGGGAAGCCGAACTGGAGCAATCCGCCCGGCTCATGATTTCCCTGCTCAAGCAGACCCGCCTGATCGCGGTGGTGCTGGACGCCCATGGACATGTGCAGTTCTCGAACGGGGGCCTGAGCCGCTTGCTGAAGCGCAGCGGCGTCGAACTCGTGGGATGCAAACTGTTCGAACGTCATCTTGCCGCCGGCAATCGCGATTTGCTGGAACTGCTCTATCCCGAATCGACCCAGAATGCGCATTTCCCGGCCGAGTTCGAATCGGAGTTATTGGCGAGCGATGACCAGTCCCATCATGTTTCGTGGCATGCGGTGGTCCTCCGGGAAGGCGCCGGTCGGGTGAAATGCACGGTGCTCATCGGCGAGGATGTGACCGATCTGCACCGCGAAGAAACTCACGCAGCGCTTTGCGCCAGGGCGTTCGAGGCGACCGACCACGCGATGGTGGTGACCGGCATGGATGGCGCCATCATTTCGGTCAATACCGCGTTCACGCGCTTGACGGGCTACAGCCGGGACGAAGCGCTGGGCAACAATCCACGCATGCTCAAGTCGGGCCGGCACGAGCAGGCGTTTTACGAGCACATGTGGGCGACGCTGCTCGCCAGCGACCATTGGCACGGCGACGTCTGGGATCGTCGCAAGGATGGCAGCATCTATCCGAAATACCTGTCGATCAGCGCGATCAGGAATCCAAGCGGGCAACTGACCCACTACGTCGGAATTTTTTACGACAATTCGGAACGCCGGACCGTCGAGGAACGGCTCGATCGCCTCGCCCATTTTGATGCGCTGACCGGCATGCCGAATCGCTGCCTGCTGCTCGATCGGCTCGATCAGGCGATCGAGCGGGCGATTCGCCTCGGGAGCAAGGTGGCGTTGCTGTACCTTGATCTGGACCACTTCAAACAGGTCAACGACACTCTTGGGCATGGCGCTGGCGACGAATTGCTGAAGGGAGCGGCACTGCGCATGAGGGCCAATGTGCGTGCAGTGGATACGGTCGCGCGTCTGGGTGGTGACGAATTCGTCGTGCTGGTGCCGGACATTGCACAGATCGAGGATGTGGCCATCGTCGCCAGGAAGCTGCTGGAGGCATTGACGCCGACCTACGAGCTGGAGGGGCGGGCGGTGGTATCCACTCCCAGCATCGGTATCAGCATTTATCCCGACGACAGCCGCGATATGGACGAGCTGCTGAAACATGCCGACACCGCCATGTATCAGGTCAAGCAGAGCGGTCGCAGCAACTACCGGTTTTTCAACGGTGCCAGTCCGCCGCAGTGATCGCCGGACTGACGCGGACTGGCGAGCGCCCGTCGTCCGTCGCTTACCTTACATCTGCTGGTAAATCGGTCCCTCGCCGCCTTGCGGCACCACCCAGTTGATGTTCTGCGTCGGATCCTTGATGTCGCAGGTCTTGCAGTGCACGCAGTTCTGCGCGTTGATCTGCAGGCGCGGATTGCTCCCGGTGTCGTCGCGCACGATCTCGTACACGCCAGCGGGGCAATAGCGCTGCTCGGGGGCGTCGTAGAGCGCCAGATTGGTGCTGATCGGTACGTCCGCATTCTTGAGTTGCAGGTGGCAGGGCTGGTCTTCCTCGTGATTGGTATTCGAAAGAAAAACCGACGAGAGCCGATCGAAAGTCAGCACGCCGTCGGGCTTCGGGTAGGCGATCGGCTTGCATTCGGCCGCCGGCTTGAGCTTCAGGTGATCCGCGGAGTTGTGCAGCGTCCACGGCGCCTTGCCGCGCAGCAGCACCTGATCGATGCCGAACATCACCGAGCCGGTCCATAGGCCTTTCGCCATCCAGGGCTTGAAGTTGCGCGCGGTGTGGAGTTCGTCGTACAGCCAGGATGCGCGGAAGGCTTCCGGGTAGGCCGTCAACGCGTCATTGGCACGGCCGGCGGCCAGCGCCGCGGCAGCGGCCTCGGCAGCCAGCATGCCGCTCTTGATCGCGGCGTGGCTACCCTTGATGCGCGAGGCGACCAGCAGGCCGGCGTCGTCGCCGAGCAGCGCCCCGCCGGGGAAGTCGAGCTTCGGCAGCGACTGCAGGCCGCCTGCTGCCAGCGCGCGTGCGCCGTACGCCAGGCGCTTGCCCCCCTTGAACAGCGGCGCGATCTGCGGATGGGTCTTCATGCGCTGCATTTCCTCGAAGGGCGAGAGGAAGGGATTCTTGTAGCCGAGGCCGACCACCAGGCCGAGGGACACCAGGTTCTCGCCGAAGTGGTAGATGAAGCCGCCACCGTAGGTGTCGGATTTCATCGGCCAGCCGAAGGTGTGCATCACCAGGCCTTTCTCGTGCTGCTCGGGATCGATCTCCCAGAGTTCCTTGATGCCGATGGCGTAGGTCTGCGGATCGGATGCGGCGCGCAGCTTGAACTTTTCCTCGATCTGCTTGCCGAGGTGGCCGCGGCAGCCTTCGGCAAACAGGGTGTACTTGGCAAGCAATTCCATGCCCGGCTGATGATTGGCGGTGGGCTGGCCGTCGCGGCCGACGCCCATGTCGCCAGTAGCCACCCCACGCACCGCGCCCTGATCGTCGTAGAGCACCTCGGCACCGGCAAAGCCGGGGTAGATTTCGACGCCCAGCGCCTCGGCCTGGGCGCCCAACCAGCGGCACATCTGGCCGAGGCTGATGATGTAGTTGCCGTGGTTCTGGAAGCAGCCCGGTAGCAGCAGGGTGGGCAGGTCGACAAAACCGTGCTGGGTCAGGAAGGCGAAGCGGTCGCGGCTGACCGCCGTATCCATCGGCGCACCCTGCGCCTGCCAGTCGGGAATCAACTCGGTCAGCGCACGCGGATCCATGACCGCGCCGGAGAGGATATGGGCGCCGATTTCCGAGCCTTTCTCGATCAGGCAGACGTTGATCTCGGCATTGATCTGCTTGAGGCGGATCGCCGCGGCAAGTCCCGCCGGGCCACCGCCCACGATGACGACATCGAACTCCATTGCTTCGCGCTGCATGCTGACCCCGATCGATTGATTTGATCGCGAGATTATAATCTTGAAGTCTTCTATAACACCTCGGACTTCACCCCCATGGAACACCATCGCAAGCTCGTGTACAGCAACCAAATGCCGATTCGCTGGGGCGATCAGGACGCCATGGGGCACGTCAATAACACGGTCTATTTCCGCTACATGGAACAGGCGCGCATTGAATGGCTGGAGACTTTCGGTTTCGGTACTTCGGCGACGCAGACCGAAGGCCCGGTCATCGTCAATGCGAGTTGCACCTTTCTGATTCCCTTCACCTATCCGGGCAGCGTCGACTGCCGCATGTTCTGCGGCGCGCCGGGGCGCAGCAGCGTGCCGACCTATTACGAAATGCGCCTGGTCGGCGACGAGCGCATCTACGCTGAAGGCGCGGCCAAGCTGGTGTGGATCAATCCCTCGACGGGGAAATCGATTCCCCTGCCCGATGCCATGCGCGCGAGTTGTTTGTAGCACCCACCGAGAACAGGGATTGAACATGACTATAGCCACCAAGCCGATCTGGCAACCCTCGCCACAACGCGTCGCCGGCACCCGCCTCAGCGCATTCATGGTCGCGGCCGGGAAACGCTGGAATCGCCGTCTCGCCAGCGCCGACTATTCATTGCTGCATGCCTGGTCGATCGAGCATCCGGAGGAGTTCTGGACTTCGGTCTGGGAATTCGGCGAGGTACGCGGCGAGATGGGCACGACGGTCGTCGTCGATCGCGAAAAAATGCCCGGCGCGAAATGGTTCCCCGAAGCGCGCTTGAACTTCGCCGAGAACCTGTTGCGCCGGCGCGATGCTTCGGATGCGCTGGTGTTCTGGGGTGAGGACAAGGTCAGGGGCCGGGCCAGCCACGCCGAACTGTACCGCGCCGTGGCGCAGACCGCCGCCGCGCTGCGCGCCATGGGCGTGGCCAAGGGCGACCGCGTCGCTGCCTACCTGCCCAACCTGCCAGCCACCGTAGTGGCGATGCTGGCCACCGCCTCGATTGGCGCCATCTTCTCTTCCGCCTCGCCCGACTTCGGCGTGCAGGGTGTGCTCGACCGCTTCGGCCAGATTGAGCCGAAAGTACTGTTCGCCTGCGACGGCTACTGGTACAACGGCAAGGTCATCGTTTGCATAGACAAGGTGGTCGAGATCGCTGCGCGCATGCCGTCGCTGGAACGTGTCGTCGTCGTGCCGTATGCGGGAAATGCGGCGGGTTCGGATGACGACATCGCGGCGGTGACACGCGGCGTGTCGCTGGCCGATTTCCTCGCGCCCTTCGCCGCTGAGCGGGAAATCCGCTTCGAGCAACTGCCCTTCGACCATCCGCTCTACATCATGTATTCCTCGGGCACCACCGGCGTACCCAAGTGCATCGTGCATTGCGCGGGCGGCGCGCTGCTGCAGCACCTCAAGGAACACCAGCTGCAGGCCGACGTAAAGCCAGGCGATCGCCTGTTCTACTTCACCACCTGCGGCTGGATGATGTGGAACTGGCTGGTCTCCGGCCTCGCCTCGGGCGCGACCTTGCTGCTCTACGACGGCTCGCCCTTCGTCGGCCGCGGCAGCATCCTGTTCGACTACGCCGATGCCGAAGGCATGACGCATTTCGGCACCTCGGCCAAGTTCATCGACGCCATCGCCAAGATCGATCTGCAGCCGCGCCGGACGCACAAGCTGGCACCTCTGCGCGCGATGTTCTCCACCGGCAGCCCGCTGGTGGCCGAAGGCTTCGATTACGTTTATGCGAACATCAAACAGGACATCCAGCTCGCCTCGATTTCCGGCGGCACTGACATCATTTCCTGCTTCGTGCTCGGCAATCCCAACGGTCCTGTGTATCGCGGCGAAATCCAGTGTGCCGGCCTCGGCATGGCGGTCGACGTGTTCGACGACGAGGGCCGTCCGCTACGCGGCGAAAAGGGCGAACTGGTATGCACGCGGTCCTTCCCGGTGATGCCGATCGGCTTTTGGAAGGACGAGGGCGGCGCAAAGTATCGGGCCGCCTACTTCGAGCGCTTCGACAATATCTGGTGCCATGGCGACTTCGCCGAGCGCACCGCGAACGATAGCTTCATTATTTACGGTCGGTCGGATGCGACGCTCAATCCCGGCGGCGTGCGGATCGGTACCGCGGAAATCTATCGGCAGGTGGAAAAACTCGGCGAGGTGGTCGAATCGTTGGTGATTGGGCAGGACTGGCCGCCCGGCAACAGCGGCGACGTGCGCGTGGTGCTGTTCGTCAAGCTGCGCGAAGGCATGCTGCTCGACGACGCATTGGCCACCCGCATCAAACAGGTGATACGCGACAACACTACGCCGCGCCATGTGCCGGCGAAAATCCTTCAGGTCGGCGATATTCCGCGTACCAAGAGCGGCAAGATCGTCGAATTGGCCGTGCGCAATGTGGTGCACGGCGAGGCGGTGAAGAATGTCGAAGCTCTGGCCAATCCGGAAGCCCTGGATGGGTTTCGTCACCGCGCAGAGCTTTCCGATTGAATGTTTTATGTCTAATATAATAGAATAAAAGATACTCCGGCGTAGATCGGAGTCTGTTCAGGGCAACCCCGGGCGAAAGGCCGGGGGCGCAAAGTTCCAGTCTAAAGGCCATTGGCCCACGATCGGGGAACCGCCAGGGAGGCTTGCTATTGGCTTGTTCCACCGGGTTCAATCGTTGTACGTCGACTTTGGTGGCGCGACGACCGCCAGCTCCCTGTCACTCGAGTGTAAAGGGGAGAAGTCGATGCTTGCGTCCATGACGGTTAGAAAGATCATTGCCATATCGTCGGCATTTACGGTGCTTCTTGTGGCGATCCTGCTTGGGGTGGTGTGGAACGGCTTTACGCGCGGCATCGAGGTTACCCGCCACGAGCACGAGGTGACGCAGAAGGCCATCCTGGCAATGCTGGAGGCGCGTTTTCACGTTGTTCAGGTCCAGCAATTCATTTCCGACGTGTCCGCGACCGGCGATCGCGAAGGCTTGAAGGCCGCGGAACAACATCTTGGCGGCGCTCGCCGCAACGTCGCCGACTTGGCCCGGTTGCTGCCGGATACCGTGTCGCGGGTCACCTCGATCGAAACCCGCCTCGGACAGTTTCACGCAGTGGGAATTCGGATGGCCGAGGCCTACGTGAGCAGTGGCCGGGAAGCCGGCAACGCAATCATGAAGACCGCCAACGACGGTTTTGACGCCCGTGCCGAGGCGCTGAACGTTGAATTGGAAAAACTGGAGACGGAGGTCAGGCAGCGCATGGCCGCGACTGCGGAGGAAACCGAGGCGAGCATCCGTTTTGCGCGTCTGATCAGTCTGCTCCTGGGAGGAGGCGTAGCGCTGTTGGCCACGATTTCCGGCTGGCTGCTTTACCGGGCGCTGCTGCGGATGCTGGGGGGGGAACCGGCCGCGGCCATGGCGGCGGTGCACCGTATCGCCGAGGGCGACCTGGGGTACAACCCGGTACTGGATGCGGCCCAAGCTGGAATGTTGCTTGCGTTGGCGCAAATGCGAACCAATTTGCAGCGTCTGGTTGCGGATATCAAGGGCGGTGCCGTGACCTTGAGCGGGTCTGCGGGGAAGTTACTCGAGCGGGCTGGGCGGGCCAAAGCCACCGCGGAACGTCAGGCTGCAACGGCAGAGGGCATCGCCGCCGCTACCGAGGAGCTCGCGGTATCGGTTCGCTCGATTGCCGACAATGCCCGCCTGGCTGAGGAAATCACCGGCAATGGCGGCCGGTTGGCCGACGAGGGGGCGAAAGTGATCCAGGAGGCGGCTCGGGCGCTGGACGAAATCGTGGCCGCGGTCAAGGACTCGGCCACTCAAATCGAATCGCTGGGCGCGCGCTCCGGCGAAATCAGCCAGATTGTCCAGGTCATTCGCGAAATTGCCGACCAGACCAATCTGCTGGCCCTGAACGCTGCCATCGAGGCGGCGCGTGCTGGCGAGTCGGGTCGTGGATTCGCAGTGGTTGCCGACGAGGTACGCAAACTCGCCGAGCGGACTGCCCAATCTACCAGCCAGATCGCTGATGTCATCAGCAAGATTCAGTCTGGTACGAATGCGATCACGGGCAGCATTGGCGATGCGGTCAGCCGCGTTTCCGTTGCGGCGGGGCTGGCGAGTGCCGCCTCGGATTCGATTGCCAGCATTCGCGGCGAATCGGCGCGGGTGATCGTGGCCGTCAAGGAAATCGCGGCGTCGTTGGCGGAGCAGGGGATGGCCTCGCAGAACATGGCGGCCCAGGTCGAAGCAATAGCCGGCGAGACAGACAGCGCAAGGGAGCGTTCGGCGGAGAATGCGGCCGAGGCGGAAACCCTGGTTGCCGTCAGCGAACAAATGCGCGCTGCGGCCCTGGCTTTCAGCGATTGAACTAAGTAGCCGCCTGCTCGAAAGTTTCGATATGCCAGGCTGCGTGGTCATCCAGCGCCAGCGTTCCGACGAGGAAGGGGAGGGCCTGGTTTAGCGCAGCTTCGAGCGTCCACGGCGGATTGATCACGAACATGCCGCTGCCGTGCATGCCGCGACCTTTGGTGGCTGGCGCCCGCACGCTCAAGGTGGCGTGCAGCCAGTGGCTGGCGCCGGCCTTTTTCAGTTTGCCCGGCAGATGATTGGCTTCGATCGTGGGCAGCATCGGGTGCCAGATCAGGTAGGTGCCGGTGGCGAATCGTTTCAAGCAATCCTTGACTGCGCCAGCAACCTTCATGTAGTCACTCTTGATTTCGTAGGAGGGGTCGATCAGCACCAGGCCCCGTCGTGACGGCGGCGGCAATGCGGCTTTCAACACGTCGAAGCCGTCAGCCTGTTCGACGACAACGTGACGGCCGACATCCTTGAATTGGCGGCGCAACAAGGCGAAGTCGGTCGAGTGGAGTTCGCACAGCCGCAGCGTGTCGCGCACCTGAGGGGCGTCCCGCATCAGGTTGGCGGCGATGCGCGGTGATCCGGGGTAGCGACGCAGCGTGGCGCTGCCGTTCAAGGCTCGCACCAGGGCCAAATACCTAGCGAGCGAGGGCGGCAGGTCCTTGCGCTCCCATATCCGTGCAATGCCTTCGACGTATTCCCCGGTACGTTTGGCTTCCGCTGAATCAAGCGCATAGAAGCCCGCGCCCGCATGAGTGTCGACCACCGTGTAGGGCTTGTCCTTGCTGTTCATGTGTTCGATGCAAAGCATGAGCACGAGGTGCTTGAGGACATCGGCGTGGTTGCCGGCGTGGTAGGCGTGACGATAGCTGAGCATGGGAGCGGGATAGAATGCGCGACCATGAATGATACGCAGGGAATCCGGGTTTCAAAACTTCTTGCTGAACGCGGGCTGTGCTCGCGCCGCGAGGCAGATGCTTATATCGAGCGTGGATTGGTGTTTGTCGATGGCCAGCGGGTCACTCAACTCGGCACACGGGCCGCTGCCGACGCGGTGATTACCCTGGCTCCGGAAGCGCGCGCGACGCAGGCGCGGCAGGCCACCCTCCTGCTGCACAAGCCGATCGGTTTTGTGTCCGGCCAGGCCGAGGACGGCCATCAGCCGGCGGCGAGCCTGATCTCGACGAAGACCCAGATGGCAGGGGACCGTCAGCGCTTTCAGCCCTCGCACCTGAAGGGCCTCGCTCCAGCAGGGCGGCTCGATATCGATTCCACGGGATTGCTGGTCCTGACCCAAGATGGCCGCGTCGCGCGACAACTGATCGGCGATGATTCGAAGGTGGAGAAGGAATATCTGGTGCGGGTCGAAGGAACGCTCGACGAGCGCGGCCTTGCGCTGCTCAATCATGGACTGGAACTGGATGGCAAGAAGCTGCGTCCAGCCAAGGTCGCCTGGGCGAATCCTGAACAGCTGCGCTTTGTCCTGACCGAGGGCCGCAAGCGGCAGATTCGACGCATGTGCGAACTGGTCGGCCTGCGCGTGACCGGCTTGAAACGAGTACGCATCGGTCGCGTGCGCCTGGGAGACTTGCCCTTGGGGCAGTGGCGCTTCCTGAGGGAAAACGAACTCTTTTGAGCAGCGCCTAGATCGAGAATATTTTCAGGTAGGCGGCGATGCCGGGATTCACGTTATTGTCGAGTCTCGCAGCTTGCGCGCTAACGGCCTGCTGGGCGGCGGCGGCCTGAGCCTGTTGTTCCACCTGCTGGCTCTCAAGTATTTTGGCGCGACTGGTCAGCGTATTTACCGAACGGCCAATGTTTCCATTCGCAGAGAGTTCCCGCGTGGCGGTCCGATCCACTTGCTGCCCGATTTTCGACAAGGTGCCGCGCAGTGCATCTGGATTGACTTTCAACGCGGCATCGAATTTCTCTTCGTCGATGGCGAGCGTACGGTCCTTCTGCCGGGTAATTCCAATCTGCTTCAGGTCGGCCGCAGTGGCTGCATCGGTGCTGATGGATCGCCGCAGATCGCTTTCCGCCGCGCGTGCACGACTGCTATCCCCAAGCGTGGCTTGCGCCGTGGTGGCGGCTTTGGCGGTTTGAGCCGCGCTGTTGAACGCTTTGACGAAATTGCTGGCCGCCTTCTTGATGTCGGCGTCCGTTGCCGTCTGCTTGCTGCTGCTGAGTGCTCGCGAGTTTGTCTGGACATCGGAGAACGACGACTTCAGCTTGCCGAATGAAGACAATTCCACCGATACGAGCTCACGCTGCTGTTGAACTCGTTTGTCGGCTTTTTGAAAAGCCTGCTTTACAGGGTCGCTGCTTTCCGTCCTACTGGTCCGGGATTCAATCAGGCTGGCTGCGGATACAGCAGCACTGATACTGGCAATATCCATCGCATACCTCGCAAATCTCCGATTTCAAAGTTGAATATAGCATTCATGCGGTATTGCGCAATGGCGCAGGCGGGCTTGACTTGACGGATGAGCTTGCCGAGTATGTGCGAATGGACGCAGACGACGAAATTTCCCGCAGCGAGAATCAGCCCCCGGTGGTGCCCGGACGGTCGCGGCGTGTCTTGTGGACGATTGGTCTGCTGGCCTTGGCAATCGTCACTATCGCGGCGTTTGGCGCCTATCGGCAGCCGGAACTGCTGCTGAACCTTATGGGGCTTCGTTACTGCGGCTGACCGCTTCGGCTTGCGCGGCCTGATGCGCGGCCAGCAGCATGGCCGAGGTGGCTTCGTCGACGCCAAGGCGGCGAATCAATGCGGGCTGGTCGATGCGCAACAACTCCCTGATGCCTTTGAAGTCGTCGGGTAGAGCAGGGTCATTCCAGCTGTTGGCCGAGTGGCGGGCCAGATCCACAGCCAGCTTCACGTTCCGCACTCGGGGATTTTCGGCGTGTTGGTTGTCCATCAACTGGGTCAGCAACTGTGGCAGGTGCCAGGTTTCGGCGAGCGCCATTTTCAGCTGATACAAGGGGATGCCATAGATTTCGGTTTGAATGATCGCGGAACGTTGATTGCGGTGGGTGTTTTGGGCATCTCGCACCTGGATGGCAATCTTGGGCGCAAAGCACCACATGAGCAGCTCTGCCATATCGTGAAGCAGAGCTGCCAAGGTGATTTCGTCGACGTCGAGGTCATGCCGGATGACCGCCCAGTCGCGCGCCCATTGCGCAGCGCGGCGTGCCCGATGGACGACCTTGAGCAATCCGAGCAAGACTTGTGGATGCGGCCGGAGCTGCTCTTCAATCTGCGGCAAATCGTGGAAATCGCGGAAAAATGGCCCGATTCCGATCATCATGATGGCCCGTTCGATGGTGGTGATATCGGTAGTTTGACGTGCTCGGCGATTGGCTTCGATGTAGGCGAGCACCCGCAGGGTCATCATCGGATCGCGTAGGATTGTCCCGGATAAGACGCGACCGTTGACGTTTTCTGCGTTGGCCCGCATGCGCTCCATTTCCTGCACGGTATGGCGCAGCACGGGAAGGTTGGCCTCGCGGAAATAGGCCACCCATGCGTCTAAATCGGCAAAAGGCTGCTCGATCATGGTTGAAAATTCATCATGTTTGAAATTCTGGCATGAGCCGCGCAGCGTCAATCGTTCGGCCGGGTGCCGATTGTGCCCCTTTACAGACCTTGCTTCAAGCACCGTGGCTTGGTATCATGGCGGGCTTCCCTTGCTCCACCCGTTACGCATGCGGGGGGGCTGAAACTCAACCACAAGGAGATTGCATGCGCCATTATGAAGTTGTATTTATCGTCCACCCGGACCAGTCCGAGCAGGTGCCGGCGATGATCGAGCGTTACAAGACGCTGGTCACCGGCCGCAACGGAGCTATCCATCGTCTCGAAGACTGGGGTCGTCGCCAGATGGCCTATCCGATCCAGAAGGTGCACAAAGCCCACTACGTGCTGATGAACATCGAGTGCGATGGTGAAACCCTGGCTGAACTCGAACATGCCTTCAAGTTCAACGACGCGGTGCTGCGCCACCTGACGGTGAAGACGCGCAAGGCCGTGACGATTCCTTCCCCGATGATGAAGGAAGAGAAGTCGCGTTCGCTGACCCAGGGCGAAGCCAAGGCGGAGGCTCCCGCAGCTGCCTGATGGCAACTGAGGAAGCACCGTGCAACCTGACGCAGTTGTCGGGTCGTTTGCTTGAGCGTGGCGCACTGCGCCGCACCCCTGCCGGGATTCCGGTTCTTGAGTTTCTCCTCGCGCATCTCTCGACCCAGGTCGAAGCGGATGTCGAGCGCAAGGTGGAATGCGAGATGGCCTGTGTAGCCATGGGCCGGCCGGCGCAAGTGCTGCTTGCAGCCAAGCCGGGAGACGGGATCAGGGTGGCCGGTTTTCTTGCCGCCAGGAGCCTCAAGCGACGCAGTCCGATGCTGCATGTGAATACAGTCGAATTCGTGGAAGGAACTGAAAATGGCATTCAAGCCGAAGAGTAAAACCAACGTCAAGCGCAAGGACGACAAGGGCCGCAGCCTGTTCAAACGCCGTAAGTTCTGCCGCTTTACGGCAGAGAAGATTGCAGAGATCGACTACAAGGATGTCGAGATTCTGAAGGACTTCATTGCTGAAAACGCCAAGATCATGCCGGCGCGCATCACCGGCACCAAGACGGGCTATCAGCGGCAATTGTCGACCGCCATCAAGCGCGCGCGTTTCCTGGCGCTGCTGCCCTACACCGATCTGCACCAGTAAGCGAGGACACGACCATGCAAATTATTCTGATGGAAAAGGTGGTCAACCTGGGCGGCCTCGGCGACGTGGTCAAGGTCAAGGACGGCTATGCCCGCAACTTCCTGATTCCTCAAGGCAAGGCCAAGCGCGCGACGGAAGCCAACCGCAAGATCTTCGAGGAAAAGCGTGCCGAACTGGAACGCGCCCAAGCCGACGCGGTTGCCGCCGCCCAGGCTCAGGCGGAGAAGCTGGCCGGCCTGATGCTGCAAATCACGCGCAAAACCGGCGTCGATGGCCGCCTGTTCGGTTCCGTGTCGACCCACGACATCGCCGAGGCACTCGCTGCACAAGGCTTCCAGATCGAGAAGTCGGCGATCCGCCTGCCCGAAGGTCCGCTCAAGACCATTGGCGACGCACCGGTCCAGATCGCGCTGCACAGCGATGTGGTGGCGACGGTGACGGTGTCCGTGCTCGGCGAACACTAAGCCGCGCCCCGCCATACAAAAACGGGCCGCTGATTGACGTCAGCGGCCCGTTTTTTTGTCCTCGGGCCTTTGCGCCGGGCCGTATCCAGGCCTATGTCCCGCTTACCTTGGGGCAGCCAGAGATGGCGGCCGGACGATGTTGCAGTGCGCGAATTCGATCCACTGCATTTGCACAGCTTGCCCACAGAATTTCCACAAGTTGTTCACTTATCATGACGCCAAGCGCGGGGTAGACTCCGCGCTTCACATCGGAGACAGCGATGGCCCAGGTACGCGCTTTCAATCCCCCGCAGCCGGTCGATTCCCAGGTCGCCGCGCTCAAGCTTCCGCCGCATTCCATCGAGGCCGAGCAGTCGCTGATCGGCGGCCTGCTGATCGACAACGCGGCATGGGATCGTATTGGCGATGTCGTGCGCGAAACCGACTTTTACCGAGACGACCACCGCCGGATCTTTCGCCACATCGGCAAATTGATCCAGCAGGGGCGGCCGGCCGATGTGGTGACCGTGTATGAATCCATCGAAGTCTCGAACGAGGTGGATCAGACCGGCGGTCTCGGCTATCTCGGTGAGATAGCCAATGCCACGCCCTCGGCGGCCAATATCCGGCGCTATGCCGAGATCGTGCGCGAGCGTGCCATCCTGCGCCAGTTGGTCACGGTTGGCGACGAAATTGCGGGCAATGCGCTGAATCCGGCAGGGCGCGATGTAAAAACCCTGCTCGACGATGCCGAGCAGCGCATTTTCCAGATCGCCGAGGCGGGCAATCGCAGCAACAATGGCTTCGTTGCGATTCAGCCCTTGCTGGGTGAAGTCGTCGAGCGCATGGAAATGCTGCTGGCGCGCGACAGCCAGTCCGACATCACGGGCGTGGCGACCGGTTTCGCCGATCTCGACCGCATGACCTCGGGCCTGCAGCCGGGCGACATGGTGGTGGTCGCTGGCCGTCCGTCGATGGGCAAGACCGCCTTCGCACTCAACATCGCCGAGCATGTCGGCGTCGAACTGCGGTTGCCGGTGGCGATTTTCAGCCTGGAAATGTCCGGGCCGCAGCTCGCCACGCGCTTCCTCTCCTCGGTCGGTCGCATCGACCAGGGCAAGCTGCGCACCGGTCGCCTCACCGACGACGAATGGGATCGCATGACGGTGGCCCTGGGCAAGCTGCACGAGGCGCCGATCCACATCGACGAGACCGGTGCCATCAACTCGACCGACCTGCGCGCCCGCGCCCGGCGCCTGCACCGGCAGTTCGGCAAGCTCGGTCTGATCATCATCGACTACCTGCAGCTGATGAGTTCCAATCGCGACGGCGAGAATCGCGCCACTGAGATTTCGGAAATTTCGCGCTCGATCAAGGCGCTGGCGAAGGAATTGCAGGTGCCGATCATTGCCCTCTCGCAGCTTTCGCGGAAAGTCGAGGAGCGCACCGACAAGCGCCCATTGATGAGCGATTTGCGCGAGTCGGGCGCCATCGAACAGGATGCCGATATCATCCTGATGATGTATCGCGAGGAGTACTACAAGCCCGACACGCAGGACAAAGGTACGGCCGAGGCGATCATCGGCAAGCATCGCAACGGCCCGGTCGGCACCGTGCGACTGACCTTCCTCGGCGAATACACCAAGTTCGAGAATTTCGCTGCGGGGTCGACTTCCTACCGCGGCTGAAATGCCGGGCCACCGACGGGGCGGGTCCGGGCGGCGGCTTTTCCTTAGAGCACTTCCGCCGCGTGATCGGCAAGTCGCGAGCGCTCGCCGCGCTGTAGCGTGACATGTCCCGAATGCGACCAACCCTTGAAGCGATCCACCACGTAGGTGAGGCCTGAACTGCCCTCGGTCAGGTAGGGCGTATCGATCTGGGCGATGTTGCCCAGACAGACTACCTTGGTGCCGGGACCGGCGCGGGTGATCAGGGTCTTCATCTGCTTCGGCGTCAGGTTCTGCGCCTCGTCGATGATGAGGAACTTGTTCATGAAGGTGCGACCGCGCATGAAGTTGAGCGACTTGATCTTGATTCGGCTGCGGATCAGATCCATGGTTGCCGCTCGTCCCCAGTCGCCGCCGTAGCTGCTGGCAGCGCCGCCGGACGTGCCAATCGGTGTGTCGGCCGGCTTGTTGAGCACGTCGAGATTGTCTTCCAGCGCCCCCATCCACGGCGTCATTTTTTCTTCTTCGGTGCCGGGCAGGAAACCGATGTCCTCCCCGACGGGCACGGTGACGCGAGTGATGATGATCTCGGAAAACAGCTTGGTCTCCAGCGTCTGCGTCAGGGCCGCGGCCAAGGTCAGCAGGGTCTTGCCGGTGCCGGCCTGGCCGAGCAGTGTGACGAAGTCGACCTCGGGATTCATCAGCAGGTTGAGGGCGAAGTTCTGCTCGCGGTTTCGCGCGGTGATACCCCAAACTGCATTCTTGGCATGGCTGAAGTCAATCAGGGTCTCAAGTTCCGCCGTCTTGCCGGCGCCGACTCTGACCCAGGCCTGCAGGGGTTGCGGACCTTCCTGCCAGACGAATTCATTGACCAGCAGGTCTGGACAGAGCGGACCCTTGATGCGGTAATACGTGCGGCTATCTTTCTTCCAGGATTCCAGTCCCTTGCCGTGGCTGTCCCAGAAGTCCGCCGGCAGCTCGAGGGTGCCGGTATAGAGGAGATCGGTATCCTCCAGCACCTTGTCGTTGAAGTAGTCCTGCGCCTCAAGGCCCAGCGCGCGGGCCTTGATGCGCATGTTGATGTCCTTGGAGACCAGGATCACCGGTCGCTTGGGGAATTTCTGGCCAAGGTACATCACTACGCCGATGATCTGGTTGTCGGCTTTGGCGGTTGGCAACGAACTGGGCAGAATGCCGTTGATGGCTTCCGTCTGGAGGAACAAGTGGCCGGTGGCCAGTTGGCGCGAGGGTTCGGTTAGATCGATGCCGCGTGCCATATTGTGTTCGGCGCCGGTGACGATCTCGTCGAGCAGGCGACTGCTCTGGCGTGCATTGCGCGCGACTTCCGACATGCCTTTCTTGTTGGCGTCGAGTTCCTCCAGGGTCATCATCGGCACATAGATATCGTGCTCCTCGAAACGAAACAGGCTCAAGGGATCGTGCATCAACACGTTGGTGTCGAGCACGAACAGCTTCTTGATGGAGTTTTTCGGAGTCTTGGCGCGCTTGGCGTTCATGAAAACCTCAAGGCAAGGATAGGGGCAGGCTCACGATAGCCAGCCGCCCCGGTACGGGAGGCAAAAGGAAAGGCCCGAATACGGGCTCTATTCCGAATTACAGCTTGCGCACGGCCTCGAGGACAGTGGCGGCGTTGCCGTCAGCCTTGGTCGCGCGCCATTCCTGACGCAATATGCCATTGCTATCGATGAGGAAGGTGCTGCGCTCGATGCCGAGCACTTTCTTGCCATACAGCATCTTGTTCTTGACCACGTCGAACATGCGGCAGAGCACGCCCTCGATGTCGGAAATCAGCTCAAAAGGCAGGCCGAGCTTGGCCTTGAAGCTTTCGTGGGACTTCAGCGCATCGCGCGAGACGCCGATCACGAGGCAACCTGCCTTGACGAATTCGTCATGCAGATCGCGAAACTGCTGCGCCTGCGTGGTACAGCCCGGCGTATTGTCCTTGGGGTAGAAATACAGTACGACAGTCTTTCCGTTACAGGCGGAAAGCGTGAACTCGCCGCCCGTGGCGGGTACGGTGAAATCGGGAACATGCAGCCCGATGGCGGAGGGGGCGGGTTTCGTTTCGATCATGCAGCTTCCTTCCATGTTGACAGAAATTCCTCGCCTTGCAGCATCAACTGGCCTGTACGGCCGGGAATTTCGCCCCGGACCATTTCGTGGCGAGGCAGCAGCGCCGGGTCGAGCGCGTCGCGCATCGCACCCAGCGATACCAATTCGTAGCCTTGTTCGCGCCAGCCGGTCAACAGGCGCTCCAAGGTATCGCCGAACTTGAGACCTTCAAGTTCGGCGTGCAGTGTGAAGACGTGGTCGCGATCCTTGACGTCCGGTGCGCCCTGCGCCGTAAGCCGCAGCAGGTGCAGGTGTGCGTTGTCGGCCGTGAGGTCGTCCGTGCCAATCAGTTCGTCCAGGGTCGGCAGCGTTGTCGGCAATTGCGGACAGGAGACGATCTCGCCATTCCATACGGGGACGAAGGGATGAAGCCCGCGGCAGTCGGAGGCCCAGCGGTAACCAAGTCGCTGCGTCAGTCGCAACGCATGCGCGTTCATCTGCCAGCCGGCGGCGCCATGGCCTGGAGCCTCGCTGCCGAATATCTCGACAAAGCGTTCGTGCGCCCGCCGCATTTCGATTTCGGTCCAGGTGGCGTTGGCGCGCTCGACACCGTCCTGCCATTTGACGTGATCCCAGCAGTGGATCGCCGTTTCGAAGCCGGCGTCGCGCGTGGCGCGCATGATGTCGGCACCGCGGCGGCCGATGTCGGGGCCGGGCAGCAAGGTGCCGTACATCAATGTCTTGATGCCGTAGTGGGACACCACCGAGGTGCGCTGGACCTTTTGCATGAAGCCGGGGCGGAAGGCGCGCTTGATGGCACGGCCGGTGTGATCGGGCCCTAGCGAGAAGAGAAAACTGGCGTCGGCGCGCTGGCGACGCAAGATTTCGACCAATCGCGGCACGCCCTGCAGTGTGCCGCGATAGGTATCGACGTCGATTTTCAGCGCGAGCTTCACGGGAAAGCTCAGTCCATCAGGTTGCGCGCTTCGGCCACGTCGTTGCGATAGGCCTCGAAAATGCTGCGCAGGGCTTCTTCAAAGGTGACTTTCGGTTCCCAGTCAAGTTCGGTCCTGGTGTTGGCAATCTTCGGCACGCGGTGCTGCGTGTCCTGGTAGCCCTTGCCGTAGTATTCGCCTGAGGTGGTTTCGAGCACCTTCACCTTGGCCACGCTTGCGGCGTATTCCGGGTACTGCTTGGCGAGGTCGAGCATCAGCGCAGCCAGCTCGCGGATCGAATAGTTGTTTTTCGGGTTGCCGATGTTGTAGATCTTGCCGTTGGCGATGCCGTCCTTGTTCTCGACAATCTTCATCAATGCGTCGATGCCGTCCGAGACGAAGGTAAAGGAGCGCTTCTGGGTGCCGCCGTCGACCAGCTTGATCGGCTCGCCGCGCACGATATGGCCGAGGAACTGGGTGATGACGCGGGAACTGCCTTCCTTCGGTGTGTGGATCGAATCGAGGCCGGGGCCGATCCAGTTGAAGGGGCGGAACAACGTGTACTGCAGGCCTTCCTGCTGGCCGTAGGCATGAATCACGCGATCCATCATCTGCTTGGCGCAGGAATAGATCCAGCGCGGCTTGTTGATCGGGCCCAGCACCAGGTTCGAGTTTTCCGGGTCGAACTCCGGATCCGCGCACATGCCATAGACCTCGGAGGTCGACGGGAAAATCACGCGTTTCTTGTATTTCACCGCCTGGCGGATGATGGGCAGGTTGGCCTCGAAATCGAGCTCGAAGACGCGCAGTGGTTCCTTGACATATGTGGCTGGCGTGGCGATGGCGACCAGAGGCAGTATCACGTCGCACTTCCTGACATGGTATTCGATCCACTCCTTGTTGATCATGATGTCGCCTTCGAAGAAATGAAAGCGGGGGTTCTGCATCAACTCGGTGACACGCTCGGAGTTCATGTCCATGCCATAGACCTCCCAGTCGGTGGTGTCCATGATGCGCTGGGAGAGATGGTGACCGATGAAGCCGTTGACGCCGAGAATGAGTATCTTTTTCATGGCAGGGAGAGTGCTGGGGTTCCAAAAAGTGCGTTGATCTGGTCGCCTGCCGAGCATTCGGTCAGCGGCAAACCTTGCAATTCTACCGCGAGCAGGCGTAAAAGCCGTCCATCACCACATTCGGCATATAGATGACCACTGCGTACGAACAGCGTGGGTCGGCCGCCGTAGGGGCCGATTTCATTCGTCGGATGCAGGGATCGCAGTACCTTAAGGCGGCCTTTTGCGGTGTCCGAGAAGGCGCCTGGGTACGGCGGCGCAACGGCGCGGATCAGGTTGTGCACCATTGCCGCGGGCTGGTTCCAGTCGATCCGGCCATCCTCGGCCCGGCGCGCCCCGAAGTAGCTTCCGGCAGCGAGGTTCTGCTCTGTCGCCACGGCACGACCGGCCAACAGATCAGGGAGTATGCGATCCAGCGCCATTTCGGCCGCCAGGGTTATCTTGTTGAACACCTCGAAGGCCGTGTCGTCGGGCAGGATCGGCACCGCCTGTTGTGCGAGAATGCCACCAGCATCGGGCTTTTCCAGCATCCGGTGCAGGCTGGCCCCGGTTTCCCGCTCGCCATGAATGACGGCCCAATTCACCGGTACGCGACCACGGTATTTGGGCAGCAGCGAGCCGTGCATGTTGAACGCGCCGTGTTTGGGAAGCGCCAGCAGCGGCGCTTTCAGCATCAGCCGGTAATAGAAGGAAAAGAAGAAATCGGGTTGCAGCGCTGCCAGTTCAGCGACGATCGTGGGATCGTTGGGATCTTCCGGCGTGATCACCGGGATGTCGTGGCGCGCCGCGAGCTCGGCGACGCTGTCGAACCAGATGGTCTCGGTCGGACTGTCGGCGTGCGTGACCACTCGAACGACATCGACGCCATGGGCCAGCAGCACCGACAGGCAACGCACGCCGACGTTGTGGTAGGCGAAAACGACGGCGCGGCTCATGCCTTTCTTTCCAGGATGGCTTCGACCAGGTAGCGCGGTCGGTGGCGTACCTGGAGATAGATGCGTCCGATGTATTCGCCGAGCAGGCCGATGCCGAACAGGGCCAGGCCGATCAGGAAGAAGGCCAGCGCGAACAGGGTGAACAGGCCTTCGGCTTCCGGGCCGACGATCAGCCGGCGCACGATGAGCAGCACGAACAGTGCCGCCGAGCCGAACGAGACCAGGATGCCGAGCATGGAGAACCATTGCAACGGGACCAGCGAAAAGCCGGTCATCAGGTCGAAGTTGAGGCGGATCAGGCTGTAGAGCGAATACTTCGATTCGCCGGCGGCGCGTTCCTCGTGTTCGACCACGACTTCGGCCGGGCTGCGGGCGAAAGTGTAGGCCAGCGCCGGAATGAAGGTGGAAACTTCCTTGCAACTGTTGATGGCATTCACCACGCTGCGCGAATAGGCGCGCAGCATATTGCCCTGGTCGGTGATCTTGATCCGGGTGATCTTCTCGCGCAGCCGGTTCATGGCTTTCGAAGCCCAGGTGCGGAACAGGCTGTCCCGGCGCTTGCGGCGGATGCTGCCGACGTAGTCGTGGCCTTCGCGCATCTTGGCGATCAGTTTGCCGATTTCCTCGGGCGGGTTCTGCAGATCGGCGTCCAGCGTGACAACGATGTCGCCGCGGCAGTGCTCGAAGCCGGCCATGATCGCCACGTGCTGACCGGCATTGGCGCCGAACAGGATGACGCGGGTGACATCGGGCCGGGCTTCGAACTGCTGGCGCAGGATGGCCGCCGAACGGTCGCGGCTGCCATCATTGACGAAGACCACTTCGTAGGTTTCGCCCAGCGCATCGAGCGCCGGGTAGAGACGGGCGAACAGGGTGGCGAGAGTGGCTTCCTCGTTGTAGACCGGAATGACGATGGATAGATTGATATCGGGCATGGGTGCGGTGCAATCGAAGTGGAGGATAGTTCGCCGCCTACGCAACGGTATGCGGCTGTTCGATCATTTGCTGGTAAATCATGCTCTGCAGAATCACGCTGTCATTGGGCGGCAGATCGACGAATTCAAGGCCGTGATGAATCAGCCCGCTGCTGTCCTTGTCGAGCACGTCGTCGCCAAATATCGCTCGTATCGCAGCGTTGACCGTCAGGTAGGCGTCCATGTTGTGCAGATTGACGCGGAACGACAAGCGGATGCTGGCGCCCTTGCTGGCCAGGTTGCGCTTGGCGTCAAGCAGGGCGCCGTTGGCGCTGATGTTGGAAATAATGCCGGAGGCGTTTTCCTCGCCGGGTTGGTCGGTGCTCACGGCGGCGATTATGCGGGTTTTCACGCGTGGCGCCTTGCGGATGATCATTCCCTGCACCTGCACGGGAAACGAGAGGTGAAGATAGTCGAATGGCGACTTGTTCACCTTCCTTACCGTGCAGGGAAAGCCGAACGCGTTCTGGCTGGAGAATACCCGCACCACCAGTTCCTCGCCTTCGACCAGTTGCACGCGTAGCCCCTTGGCATCCGTCGGTGCCGTGACCAGCAGGCTGACGTTGTTGAGGAAGCCTATCAGGCGCACGATGAAGCGTTCCGGAGACAGGAGTGCCGGCGGCTGGACTTGCAATCGATCTCCCACCTTCAGCTTCATCGCGTCGAAGGGGAAACTGGTTTGGCCGGCGTTGCCGATTGGGTTCGTGGCGGTGATTTGCTCCGCCGTCAGTTCATCCTGGTTTGCACCGCGTTCGGCCGCTTCCCAGGTCAGTTCACGGCAAGGGCGGCATTCGAGGATCAACTGCAACTGTTCCTCGGACTCGATGGCAACGCCGCGGGTCACCAGCGGGTTGCGCTGCGGATCGAACAAATCCCAGGGCAAGGGTTTGCCGAGTTCTATTTCGCCGGCCTTTATCGGAATCAGGCTCATCGGTCAGCGCTTTCGGGAGGATTCATCGGCAGGCGCAGGACATTCCTGCATCATTTACCCAAAAGCGTAGCGATGGCCGTGCAAACCCGATCAACATCCGCATCCGCCATTGCCGGAAACAGGGGCAGGGTGATTGTCGTCGCGCCTATCCGCTCCGCGTGGGGGAAATCGCCCGCCCTGAAGCCGAGCGATCGATAGAGGGAGAACAGGTGCAGCGCCGGATAATGCACGCCGACGCCGATTCCCTGCGCCTTCAACGCTGCGATGAAGGCGCCGCGATCGATACCGGTGGGTAACAGGACCTGGAACATGTGCCAGTTGCAATTCTCGAAGTCCGCCGGCGGCAGTTCCAGGCCGAGGGACGGGGCGAGTCGCTCGAAATAGCGCCTTGCCAGTTCGCGGCGGCGCGCGGTGAAGGCGGCGATATGCTTCATCTGGCCGAGGCCGATGGCGGCGGCAATGTCGGTCATATTGAACTTGCCGCCCAGCACATCGACGTCCATGCCGCCGTCGGGGAAGCGCTGTACCCCTTGCAGGCGCAGGCGCTCGCAGAGGCCGCTGTCGATGTCCGCGGGCAATACCAGGGCGCCGCCTTCGGAGGTGGTCAGGTTCTTGTTGGCATGAAAGCTAAAGGAGACGAAGTCTCCGTCAGTGCCGATCGGCTTGCCCTTCCATGAGGCGCCGAAGGATTGCGCGGCGTCCTCGATCACGCGCAAGACATGCTTCCCGGCAATGGCATAGAGGCGGTCGCGGTCGACCGGCAGGCCGGCCAGATCGACCGGAATGATGGCCTTGGTCTGCGCCGTGATGGCGTCTTCGAGGCGGTCCAGATCGATGTTGCGGGTGACCGGATCGATGTCGACGAATACCGGCGTGGCGCCGACTTCGAGAATCACGTTGGCCGTGGCGACCCAGGTCAGCGGCGTGGTGATCACCGTATCCCCGGCGCCGACTCCCGCCAGGCGCAGTGCGACTTCCAGGGTGGCCGTGCCCGAATTGAAAATCCGCACCGGACGGTCGCCGCAGTAGGCGGACAGCGCCGCCTCGAATGCCTGTACCTTTGGACCGCTAGTGATCCAGCCGGAGCGCAACACGTTTGCCACGTCGGCAATCGTTTCCTCGTCGATTGACGGACGCGTAAAAGGCAAGAAGGGCAGGTTCATGAGCGCGCCACCAGGAATACGCCGATGACGATGAAGCCTATGCCCAGGAGTTTCTGCGCCGCCAGCGCCTCGCCGAACCAGTGCCAGGCGACGAAGGCGTTGATCACGTAGCCGATCGACAGCATCGGGTAGGCAATCGACACGGGGACCCGCGACAGGGCCATGATCCACACCACCAGGCTTACCGCGTAGCAGGCCATGCCACCCATGATGAATGGCTGGAAGGCCAGCTTGAGGCCGATCGGGAGAATGTTGTCGGCATGGAACTCGAAATGCCCGACGACGTTGGTGCCGGCCTTCAACAGCAGTTGCGCGGCGGCGTTCAGCAGCACGCCGGTGAGGATCAGGAGGAAGCTGATGGTGCTCATGGTTTCCTCACAATGACGCGGCGGGTGTCGCGGACGACTTCGGTCATGGGCAATCCTTTCTGACTCATTTCCTTCCAGGTCGCCGGCGACATCAAGGCCCAGGCCACGGGCGCGGCGTTCCAGGCCTGTTCGAAGCCGGCCAGATCGGGAATGAATTTCGCGGGTTCCTGGCTGATGCCGAATCCCAGTTCGTCGCGGTAGGCCACCATGGTCGTGGTGCGCTGCAGATAGAACTGCAAGCTCTGGTCGTAGGTGTTCACGCTGAAGAACGGGGCATCCCGTTGAACTTGCGGGCGTATCGCCGCGGCCACGTCGTGCGCGGAATTGACCGAACCGAGGCTGTCGTGGCCCAGCAGGAATCCTTGACCGAAGGCGAAGCCGCCGAAGGCCAGGGAACATGCGGCAGCCACGGAGCGGCCCTGTCGTCCCAGCCAGAAGGCGGCGATGCCGCCCATGAGCAGCGCGCCGGCGCCTCCGTACAGCCAGGGTTGATAGGCTGCGTAGAGCGCCGCCGGCACCTGGTCGTTGGCGAAGCGGGTGACGTAGGGCACCAGCGGCAGGCAGCCGCCGCCGACGATGACGGCAGGCAGGGCATGCCACTCGATGCGGCGGGCGATGGCGTAGCCAGCCAGATGGAGACCGATCAGCGCGGCGAGCGCCGGAAAGATGGGCAGGATGTAGGAGGCCAGCTTGGAACTCGATACCGAGAAGAACACGAAGACCAGCGCGGCCCAGATCAGGAGAAAGCGGCGCGGCTGGAAGCGGCGGCCGGCCTCCAGCCGAAACCCGGCGGCAATGCCCTGCACCAGGCTGCCCAGCCACGGCAGCATGCCGATCAGCAGGATGGGCACGAAGTACCAGATCGGCTGATAGCGGCCGTGGGCCTTGGTCAGGAAGCGCTGGAAATGCTCGTGGATGAAAAAGAAATGGGCGAACTCGGGATTCGCCAGCGATACGGCGATGAACCACGGCGCGGTGATCGCCAGCAGGATCAGCAGGCCGCGCAAGGGGCGGATGCGCAGGATGAATCCCCAGTCGCGCTGCCACAGGGCATAGGCCACTACGGTGGCGGCCGGCAGCACCAGCCCGATCAGGCCCTTGGAAAGTACCGCCAGCGCCAGCAGGACCCAGGCGGCGTCCTGCCAGCGCCGACTCTCACGGGGGCTGGCCTGGTCCCGCTGCCCAAGGCAGAGGGCGAACACGGCTGCGGCAAGGAAGAAGCTGACGCCCATGTCCAAGGTATTGACGTGGCCGATCACATTCCACAACACGCTGCCGGCCAGCACCGCGCCGGCGATCAAGCCGGCTTGCGGTCCGAACAACTTGGCCGTGGCAAAGGCCGTCGCCAAGACACCGAGGAATCCGGTCAGCGCCGGCCACAGCCTTGCACTCCAGTGATGTTCGCCGAAGACGGTAAATGCTGCCGCCGTGGCCCAGTATTGCAGGGCGGGCTTTTCAAAGTACTTGATGCCGTTCAGGCGCGGCGTCAACCAGTCGCCGCTGGCCACCATTTCGCGGGGAATCTCCGAGTAGCGCCCTTCGTCGGGGTTGATCAGGCGGCGCTGGTCCAGCGTGCCGAACCATAGCAGCGCGAAGGCAAGCAGCAGGGCCAGCAGCGGACCGCGACGCAGTTCGCGCAGTTGAACTAGGTCGCGCATTCGATGATCAGTGCCGCTGCGACATCGCGTCCTTCGGCCATGAGAATGTTGTAGGTGCGGCAGGCGGCGTAGCTGTCCATCACCTCGACGCCGATGCGCCGTTCGATCAACGGACGCAGCAGGGCCGGGGCGGGGAAGCGCTGGCGCGGCCCGGTGCCGAGCAAGACGATCGGGCAGCCAAGATCGGCCACCTGCTGCAGATCGGCTGTCGCCAGGCTATCGAAGGAAGCGGGGGGCCAGTCTTCGATCAGGCGTTGCGGCATCAGGAGAAAGCTTGTCGTCAGGCGGCGGCCATTCACGGCGATGTGCTCGGCATCGTAGGCAGTGATCGCAAGCAGGCCGGTGGTAACGGTGGAATGAAGCTTCATTCGAGGAGCGAATTGGGCAGCGGGGTTGGCAACAGGGCGACAAACAGCGGGCAAGGGCACAAGTGCCTGAAAGCCGCATCAAATCTGGATTTGCGGTGCAGCATAGGCTTCGGTAACATTATACCTTTTAGTTCCGGCATAACGTCCGTCGACACGGGCGAGCCTTCTCTGAAAGGACGGTTGCCCATGCAACCCGTAAGCAAATCCGCCAAACTTGCCAACGTCTGCTATGACATTCGCGGCCCCGTGCTCGCCCGTGCCAAGCAGATGGAGGACGAGGGGCACAAGATCATCAAGTTGAACATCGGCAACCTGGCCGCCTTCGGCTTCGACTCGCCGGAAGAAATCCAGCAGGACATGATCCGCAACCTGCCTAATGCCGCTGGTTATTCCGATTCCAAGGGCATTTTTTCGGCGCGCAAGGCGGTGATGCACTACACCCAGCAGAAGCACATCAAGGGTGTCGCCATCGAGGACATCTATATCGGCAACGGCGTCTCCGAACTGATCGTGATGGCCATGAACGCGCTGCTCAACACCGGCGACGAGGTGCTGGTGCCGGCGCCCGACTATCCGCTGTGGACCGCCGCCGTCAGCCTGTCCGGCGGCACGCCGCGCCACTACCTGTGCGACGAAGGCAGCGGCTGGCTGCCCGACCTGGCCGACATCCGCGCCAAGATCACGCCACAGACGCGGGCCATCGTCGTGATCAACCCGAACAACCCGACCGGCGCGCTGTATCCCGATGCGGTGCTCAAGGAAATCATCGAGATCGCGCGGCAGAACGACCTGATCATCTATGCCGACGAGGTCTATGACAAGGTGCTTTACGACGGCGCGACGCACACCGCCATCGCCTCGCTGTCGGAGGACGTGCTGACCGTCAGCTTCAACGGCCTGTCGAAGAATTATCGTTCCTGCGGCTACCGCGCCGGCTGGATGGTGGTCTCCGGCGAGAAGAAGCATGCCCGCGACTACATCGAGGGCCTCGATATCCTCGCCTCGATGCGCCTGTGCGCCAACGTGCCGGGCCAGTGGGGCATCCAGACCGCGCTCGGCGGCTACCAGAGCATCGACGACCTGGTGGCGCCCGGCGGCCGCATGTGCCGCCAGCGCGACATCGCCCATGAACTGATCACCGCGATCCCTGGCGTTTCCTGCGTCAAGCCCAAGGCCACGCTCTACATGTTCCCGCGCCTCGATTCGAAGATGTATCCGATCAGCAACGACCAGGATTTCATCGCCGAACTGCTGGTGGCCGAGAAGGTGCTGCTGGTGCAGGGCACCGGCTTCAACTGGCCGCATCCCGATCATTTCCGCCTGGTTTTCCTGCCGCACGAGGACGATCTGCGCGAGGCCATCGGCCGCATTGCCCGCTTCCTCGACGGCTATCGCAAGCGCTATGCCGGTTGAGTTCGGGTCGTCGTTGGCGCTGGTCGAGATCACCGGCGAGCGCGGCGAAATTGTCGCGCCCGATTGGCTGGCGCGGGCCGAGCCGGTGCATCGCCAATTGCGCGACCATCTGCCGGCGGATTACGCCGGGCGACTGGCGACTGTCTTCGCCAACGGCGCGCGCATGAGCGTCGCGGTGGCAGGCGAAGCGGTGCGCGGCCTCGCCGTCTGGCGGCTGGTGGAGAATACCTACGAGGGCCGCCGGCTCTATGTCGATGACCTCGTCACCGATGCCGCGCAGCGCTCGCGCGGCGTCGGCAAGTTTTTGTTGGCGCAGCTGGAGGCGCGTGCCCGCGCGCTCGACTGCGACGTCCTGGCACTGGATTCCGGCACCCAGCGCACCTCCGCCCACCGCTTCTACTTTCGGGAAGGTCTGGCGATCCCGGCCTTCTGCTTCAGGAAAACTCTCAAATGAAACCCATCAATGTAGGACTGCTCGGCATCGGCACGGTCGGTGGCGGCACATTTAACGTTCTTTCCCGCAACGAGGCCGAGATCACCCGCCGCGCCGGGCGTCCGATCCGCATCACCAAGGTGGCGGACAAGAACCTCGAACTGGCGCGGCAGGTGACCGCCGGCCGGGCGCAGGTGACCGACGATGCCTTCGCCGTGGTGAACGACCCGGATATCGACATCGTCATCGAGCTGATCGGCGGCTACGGCATCGCCAAGGAACTGGTGCTGAAAGCCATCGCCAACGGCAAGCACGTGGTCACCGCCAACAAGGCGCTGCTGGCGGTGCATGGCAACGAGATTTTCGCCGCCGCGCACGAAAAAGGCGTCATGGTCGCTTTCGAAGCCGCCGTGGCCGGCGGCATCCCGATCATCAAGGCGGTGCGCGAAGGCCTCACCGCCAACCGCATCCAGTGGATCGCCGGCATCATCAACGGCACCACCAATTTCATCCTTTCGGAGATGCGCGACAAGGGCCTGCCCTTCGACGTCGTGCTCAAGGAAGCGCAGCGCCTGGGCTATGCCGAGGCCGATCCGACCTTCGACATCGAGGGCGTCGACGCCGGGCACAAGATCACCATTCTCTCGGCGCTGGCCTTCGGCATTCCGATGCAGTTCGACAAGGCATACATCGAGGGCATCAGCCGGCTCGATGCCGACGACATCAAGTACGCCGAACAACTCGGTTACCGCATCAAGCTGCTGGGCATCACCCGGCGTCGCCCCGAAGGGGTCGAGTTGCGCGTGCATCCGACGCTGATCCCGGCCAAGCGCCTGATCGCCAATGTCGAGGGCGCCATGAACGCAGTGCTGGTGCAGGGCGACGCGGTCGGCGCCACGCTCTACTACGGCAAGGGCGCCGGCGCCGAACCCACCGCCTCGGCGGTGATCGCCGACCTGGTCGATGTCACCCGCATGCATACGGCCGATCCCGAACATCGCGTGCCGCACCTGGCCTTCCAGCCCGGCGCCGTCGAGGACACGCCCATCCTGCCGCTGGCCGAGGTCGAAACCAGCTACTACCTGCGCCTGCGCGTCGAGGACAAGCCCGGCGTGCTGGCCGACATCACGCGCATCCTCGCCGACCAGCAGATTTCCATCGACGCCATGATCCAGCGCGAGCCGGCCGAGGGCGAGTCGCAGACCGACATCATCATGCTGACCCACATTACGCGCGAGAAGAACGTCGATGCGGCGATTGCGAAAATCGAGGCGCTGCCGGTGGTGAAGAAGCAGGTGATCCGGTTGCGGATGGAAGAACTGGGCTAGACAGGCGGGCGTTGATGGCCTAATTTTGGCCAATCAAGTGGATGTGGAGCCTGTAATCGGGATGTACTATGCTTCGTTTTGAAACCGTCCGCCATGCCAACGATTAGCTCTTTCTTCGGAATCGTGATTCAGATGTTCTGGCGGGAGCATGCACCGCCGCACTTCCATGCAATGTATGCCGAGTTTGAAGTGGAAATAGACATTCGCACGCTTGAAGTCATCAAAGGTAGTCTGCCTCGGCGGGCGTTGGCGTTGGTTCTTGAGTGGGCGACAGAGCATCGCAGCGAATTGACGGAGGATTGGAGTCTATGTCAATCGAAACAATCACCGAAACGAATCGCTCCCCTGGAGTAGTTCCGGCAGCAGCTTGGCGGGTTTTGGCTGTCAGCGTGCAGTCTGGATATCGGCTGGCAGTGAGCTTTGTCGATGGCACCAGCGGCATAGCCGACTTTTCGAGACTCGTAAAAGGTAAAAACGCTGGAATTTTTTCCGCACTTGCCGATCCGGGCCTATTTGAGCAAGTCAGAATCGAGCTGGGCGTCATCACTTGGCCCAACGGAGCCGATTTCGATCCCGATTGGCTCCATGAGGAGATCAGGGCTCACGGGCATTGGTTGGTTCCAGAATAGTCAAAGGGGTCATGAATAATCCGAGCCAGGCCCCTTTAGCCTAAACCCGGCGGTCGACCTCGTTCCCTTCGGGTTAAATGGATCAGGCCCGAATTGAATTCAGCGACGAAGAATTCCTCCATTTCATTGCAAGAACCGATGCCTTCAGGATCATGAGACTCAGCCCTCACGAGCTGCAAGCAGTTCGGCAAACACTGCTTGGCGCGGACCCCGCGGGCAAGGTCTGGCTATTTGGGTCACGCGTGGACGATTCCCGGCGCGGCGGCGATATCGATCTTTATCTTGAAGCCAGCCAGCCGGTTAGTCTGAAGGCATCATTGACACTCGAATACCGATTGACATCCCTGTGTGGTTCAAAAGTCGATCTGCTGATCCGCAATCCGGGTCAGGCCGAACAGCCGATCCATGTCATTGCAAAAAGAGGAGTGCCGTTGTGAGCAGTGAACTCGAAATTCTGCGCGCCAACATGGCCGCTTGCGGCCAGCGGATTCAAAAGCTGAATTACTCGCTGAACAAGAATCGAGCGCTATTCCCGGTGACACGAGAGGGTATTGAAAAACTGACTGACGACCAGGAGGAATCGATTGATGCCTTGATCCTCCGCTACTCGCAATGCGTTGCCATGATTCAGGATCAAATTTTCAGGGGCATCGCCTATGTCGAACAGGAAGACATCAGCGACAAGTCGAACCGTGACAAGAGCCTGCTGATGGAAAAGCTGGGCGCCATCAAGTCGGCGGACGACTTCGGCTCGGCGGCGATTCTCCGCAACAAGTTTTCTCATCATTACCCTGAAGAAGCCGATCTTCGGATCGAAAGACTCAATCTCGTCATCGATGAGGCAAAATTTGTCATAGCGACATTTAGTGATATCAATGAATTCCTTATGCGCAAAGGCTTTGCCACGATCCCAACCTGACATGAAATACATCTCGACCCGCGGCGGCGCAGCGCCACAAGAATTCTGCGACATCCTGCTCGGCGGCCTCGCGCCGGATGGCGGACTCTATCTGCCCGAGTCCTATCCGCAGGTGGCCGATCAGTTGCAGGAGTGGCGCGGCTTGTCCTACGCCGAACTCGCCTTCCGCATCCTGAGCCTGTTCATCACCGACATTCCCGCAGCGGACCTCAAGGCGATCTGCGACAAGACCTACACGGCGCAGACTTACCGCTGGAGCCGCGATCCGGCCAAGGCCGGCGACATCGTGCCGCTGACGACGCTGGAGCCGGATTTCCATCTGCTGGAACTGTCCAACGGGCCGACGCTGGCCTTCAAGGACATGGCCATGCAGCTGCTCGGCAACCTGTTCGAGTATGTGCTGGACCGGCGCGGCGAGACCATCAACATTCTCGGCGCGACCTCGGGCGACACCGGGTCGGCGGCCGAGTATGCGATGCGCGGAAAGCACAATGTGCGCGTCTTCATGCTTTCACCGGAAGGCAAGATGAGCGCCTTCCAGCGTGCCCAGATGTATTCGCTACCGGATGCGAACATTTTCAACATCGCCGTGCGCGGCATGTTCGACGACGCTCAGGACATCGTCAAGGCGGTGTCCAACGATGCCGAGTTCAAGGCCAAATACAAGATCGGTGCGGTGAATTCGATCAACTGGGCGCGGGTCGCGGCCCAGATAGTGTATTACTTCAAAGGCTATTTCGAGGCCACCCGGCACAATGCGGAGAAAGTGGCTTTCTGCGTGCCCTCGGGAAATTTCGGCAACATCTGCGCCGGCCACATCGCGCGCATGATGGGCCTCCCGATCGCGCGTCTGGTGCTGGCCACCAACGAGAACGACGTGCTCGACGAGTTCTTCCGCAGTGGCATTTATCGGCCCAGAACCACCGCGGAAACGCACATCACCTCCAGTCCGTCGATGGACATTTCCAAGGCTTCGAATTTTGAGCGCTTCATTTTCGATGTGGTCGGGCGCGACGCCGCCACGGTGCGACAGTTGTGGAGCAAGGTCGATACCGGAGGCAGCTTCAGCCTTGCCGACGGTCCGTTTGCCGCGCGCCTGCCGGAATACGGATTCGTGTCCGGGCGCAGTTCGCACGCCGACCGTCTGGCGACGATCCGTGATATCTGGGCACGCTATGGACTGATGATCGACACGCATACGGCCGACGGCGTCAAGGTGGCGCAGGAGCATCGCCTTGCGGGTCTGCCGATGATCGTGCTGGAAACCGCGCAGGCAGTGAAGTTTGCCGAGACGATACGCGAGGCGCTGGGGCGCGATCCGGTGCGTCCGGTAGAACTTGAGGGAATCGAGAGCCTGCCGCAAAAAGTCGAGGTGGTCGATGCGGCGTTGGCTCAGGTCAAGGACATCATCGTCCGGCACTGTTGATGAAACCGGTGCCGGATTGCCGTGAGTCGGCGCTGGCGCTACGGTGATGCGAACCTACAGGTAGATGACCGCCGGGAACACCGTTATGGCGAGCACCAGCACCAGCCACTCCACATTGTGGCGGGCGAGAAACCCGGTGAAGTGCATGACCAGGACCACGATGGCAATGATGTAGTAGAGGATGAAGAGCATTTTTATTCTCCGTGGACGGCAGCGAATCCGGATAACGACGAGTGGATACCGATAGGCCAATTCCTCGAAGATTCTAGCATCAATGATTCGCTGTCAAGTTCAGGCTTATCGGTTTTAGTTTGAACGGAATTTCCTGTCCGCGCCGCGCCCGGGAGGCACGGAATGCAGCCTGGGCGAGGACGTCGAGCGACTGCTCGACCTGCTTCCCGGCGCGTCCGCTGCCACTGATGACCAGAGCCTGACCGGCGCTCACCGCAAGCCCGACGACCTCATCGTTCTTGGCCAGGTCGATCAGCATCAATCCCTTGCCCTTGGCCATTTCCTTCAGTTCGGCCAGTGGGAACAGCAGCAGCCTTCCGGCCTGCGTCAGCACGGCCACGGTGTCGCCCAGCACCGGTGCAGGAGCTAGAGGCTTCTCGCCCTTGTCCAGTGTCAGGAAGGCTTTGCCTGCCTTGTTGCGCGCCACCATGTCGGCCACGCTGGCGACAAAGCCGTAGCCGCCTGATCCGGCCACCAGATACTTGCTCTCCGGCGCAGCGCTGAGCGCCAGCACCAGCTTGCCGCCGTCCTGGAAGTCGATCATGGTGTTGAGCGGCGCACCATCGCCGCGGCCGCCGGGCAGGTCGGAGACTTTCACGCTGTAGCTGCGGCCATTGCTGTCGATCACGATCAGCGGCCAGATGCTGCGCGTTTCCGCCACCAGCCAGGGGAAGTCGCCGGTCTTGTAGGTGATGCCGGCTGGATCGAGGCCATGGCCCTGGCGCGAGCGCACCCAGCCGTTCTTCGAGATGATCACCGTGACCGGTTCGTCGGGCGCGGCGATTTCCCCTTGCGAGATCGGCGTCACGGCTTCGAGCAGGGTGCGCCGTTCGTCGCCGAAGCGCTTGGCGTCCTCGCCGATTTCTTTCTGGATCAGCTTGGTCATCTCCTGGCGCGAGTCGAGCAGCTTGTTGAGCTGGCCGTGCTCGGCGCGCAGGTCGCCGAGTTCCTTTTCGATGCGGATGCCTTCCAGGCGTGCCAACTGGCGCAGGCGAATTTCGAGGATGTCCTCGGCCTGGATTTCCGTCAGACCGAAACGCGCCATCAGATCCGGCTTGGGTTCGTCGGATTCGCGGATGCAGCGGATCACTTCCTCGATGCGCAGGAACACCGTCATGCGCCCTTCGAGGATATGCACGCGGCGCAGCACCTCGGCCAGGCGGTGCCGGGTGCGGCGTTCCACGGTGGCGAAGCGGAAGGCAATCCATTCGTGCAGGATGTTGAGCAAATTCTTCTGCTGTGGCCGGCCATCGCGGCCAACCATGGTCAGGTTCACCGAGACGCTGGATTCGAGGCTGGTATGCGCCAGCAGCACGGCCATGAATTCGTCCTGCGCGATGCGCGAACTCTTGGGTTCCAGCATGATGCGCACCGCCTGCTGGTCGCTGGATTCGTCGCGCACGCTGTCGAGCACGCCGAGCACCAGCGCCTTGAGGTTCTTCTGTTCCTGGCTGACATCTTTCTTGCCGGCCCGCGGTTGCGGGTTGGTCAGGCCTTCGATTTCCGACAGTACCTGCGCCACGGAAACGCCGTGCGGCAGTTCGTAGACGATGACGCGCCACTGGCCGCGTGCCAGTTCCTCGATGCGCCAGCGTGCGCGCATGCGCAGGCTGCCGCGGCCATTGGCATAGGCGTCGCGGATGTCGGCCGGGGTCGAGATCAATTGGCCGCCACCGGGGAAATCCGGTCCCGGCATCACGGCGAGGACTTCCTCCAGCACGGCTTCCGGCTTCTTGATCAGCAGACGCGCGGCTTCGGCCACTTCGCGCAGGTTGTGCGGCGGGATTTCGGTGGCCATGCCCACCGCGATGCCCGAGGCGCCGTTCAGCAGCACCACCGGCAGGCGCGCCGGAAGGAGTTGCGGCTCGGTCATCGAACCGTCGTAGTTGGCGCTGAAGTCCACCGTGCCGCGATCGATTTCGCCGAGCAGCAAGTCGGCGAAGGGGGTCAGGCGGCATTCCGTGTAGCGCATCGCCGCGGCGCCGTCGCCGTCGCGCGAGCCGAAGTTGCCCTGGCCGTCGACCAGCGGATAACGCAGCGTGAAATCCTGCGCCACGCGCACCATGGCGTCATAGACGCTGGTGTCGCCGTGCGGGTGGTATTTGCCGATCACGTCGCCGACCACGCGCGCGCTCTTGACGTGCTTGGCGCTGGCGGCCAGCCGCATCTCGTTCATCGCGTGCAGGATGCGGCGCTGCACCGGCTTGAGGCCGTCTTCCACCTGCGGCAGGGCGCGTGCCCGCACCACGCTCATGGCATAGGCGAGGTAGGCGCGTTCGGCATAACCGGCCAGTGGCAGCGAACTGTCGTCGCCGCTGCCGGCAAAGAGA
>Ga0156014_1121_pt1 | contig 37950 bp, 37 predicted proteins | sample RifCSPlowO2_02_FD_107668 | JGI IMG/M metagenome (GOLD analysis project Ga0156014, IMG submission 107668) | Rhodocyclales bacterium RIFCSPLOWO2_02_FULL_63_24 | reverse complement strand
TCTCGGAACGTCCACCCACCACCACCGCCAGCACAGCAAGCACCTACACCTATCGGTTGTTTGGTTTTTAAAGAACTTCCGCCTTGTTCCGCGGCTCCGCAATCAGCAGAGAAGCGAGATTATAGGGAGGCATTTCGAATGTGTAAACCCCTTCGCAAATTTTTTCTTTCCGCACGTGCAAAATTTTTGGGATCCAGCGACGGCAAAGTCGGCAGCATCAGCCTCAAGGCCTCGGCGACCAATACCGAAGCGTCATGCAGCAAATGGTTCAAGAACATTAAGAACACATCGCGCCGCATAGCAGTATTCGGAATCTGAAGCCTTCCTGCCGCGGGCATCGTAAAATCCTGCGCCATGAATCCGTATGCCCTGATCCGGCCATTCCTCTTCGCACTCGACGCCGAGCGCGCCCATGAATTGACGCTCAGCCTTCTTGCCAAAAGCGATTCGCTGGGATTCCGCTACTCGACCCTGGTCAATAGCAAGCCGGCTGAGGTCATGGGACTTCAGTTCCCCAATCGCGTCGGACTTGCAGCCGGCCTCGACAAGAACGGTATCGCGGTCGATGGCCTGGGTGGCCTTGGCTTCGGCTTTCTGGAAGTAGGTACCGTCACGCCGCGCCCCCAGCCCGGCAATCCCAAGCCTCGCTTGTTCCGGCTGCCTCAACACGAGGCCATCATCAACCGCATGGGCTTCAACAATGGCGGCATCGATGCTCTGTGCAGCCGCCTGGCGCACGTCCGCTATCAAGGCATCCTTGGCATCAATATCGGCAAGAACTTCGACACGCCGATCGAGCAGGCAGTCGATGATTACTTGATCTGCCTCGACAAAGCCTATCGACTGGCAAGCTACGTCACGGTCAACATTTCGTCGCCCAACACCAAGAACCTGCGCCAACTGCAGGGCGCTTCTGAACTCGATGCCCTGCTGGGCGCCCTGAAGGCCCGCCAAACGGAGCTGGCGGATCAGCATGGCCGCTATGTGCCACTGGCGCTCAAGATCGCGCCCGACCTTGACGCGAACCAGATAGTCAATATTGCCGACGCCCTCCGCCGCCACCGGATCGACGCCGTGATTGCAACCAATACCACGCTGAGTCGCGAAGGCGTCGAAACCTCGCCTCTCGCCGCAGAGGCGGGCGGGCTTTCCGGCAGTCCGCTGTTCGAAAAATCAACTGCCATAATTCGCAGCCTGGCGCAGGCCTTGGCCGGCGAGTTGCCCATCATCGCCGCCGGTGGCATTACCAGCGGCCGGCGTGCACGCGCTAAACTAGAAGCAGGCGCCATGCTCGTGCAGCTATATAGTGGGTTGATATACCGAGGCCCGCAACTGGTCACCGAATGCGTTGAAGCAACCAACGGCTGAGCGCGGGCGCGCCGATTTTCCCTGCTTGCGCAAATACCATTAAAGGCGAGATAATTTGATCTCCAGCAATTCCTGCGGAACAAACAGGGCTTTCCGCGCATCATGACAAGTTATCTCTTCGTCGTTCTCGGCGCGGTCCTCGTCAATAACGTCGTGTTCGTCCGCATTCTCGGCTTGTGTCCGTTCATGGGCGTTTCCAAGAAACTCGAAACCGCCGTCGGCATGGGTGCCGCAACCACCTTCGTCCTCACCATGGCTTGCGGCGCCAGCTATGTCATCGACCGCTGGCTGCTGATCCCCAATCAGCTCGAGTATCTGCGCACCCTGTCCTTCATCGTGACGATTGCCGCCATCGTGCAACTCACGGAACTGATAATCCAGAAAACCAGCCCTCTGCTGCACCAGGTACTGGGCATCTATCTACCGCTGATCACCACGAATTGCGCGGTACTCGGCATCCCGCTGCTCAACGTGAACTTGCGTCACAACTTCCTTGAGTCGCTGCTGTTCGGCTTCGGCAGCGCCGTCGGCTTCACACTGGCGCTGATCCTGTTCGCCGGCATCCGCGAACGCCTCGAAGCGGCCGATGTACCCATTCACTTTCGCGGCACCGCAATTGCCATGATTACCGCGGGCCTGATGAGCCTTGCCTTCATGGGCTTCGCCGGACTGGACAAGTACAAGTAGCGATGCTCGAAGCAATTCTGGTCATGGCGCTCGGCGCCGTCGTGCTGGGCGCTGCGCTGGGCTATGCGGCGGTACGATTCCGCGTCGAAGGCGATCCGCTGGTGGAGAAAATCGACGCCATCCTGCCGCAAACACAATGCGGCCAGTGCGGCTTTCCCGGCTGCAAGCCCTATGCCGAAGCCATCGCCAAGGGCGAGGCGGAGATCAATCAGTGCCCCCCCGGCGGCGACGAAGGCATCCACAAGCTCGCCGACCTGCTCGGCCGCGAATTCAAGTCACTTTCCGCCGAACACGGGATCGAAAAGCCAAAATCGGTCGCAGTCATCGACGAGCAGGCCTGCATCGGCTGCACGCTGTGCATCCAGGCCTGCCCGGTCGACGCCATCGTCGGCGCGGCAAAGCAGATGCACACCGTGGTCGCCCAGCAATGTACCGGCTGCGAGCTCTGCCTGCCGCCCTGCCCGGTGAACTGCATCACCATGGAACCCATCGCCGAAAGCGTGGAAAACTGGAAATGGAAGTACCCCGTGTTCAAGATCACTCCAGCGCAAAAGGCGGCGGTGTGAGCGCGCTTCAGCGTTTGTTCAAGTTTCACGGTGGCGTGAAGCCGGCCTACAACAAAGAGGCGTCGACTGGACTGCCAATTGCCGTGGCGCCGACGCCGACTCAGCTCGTAATCCCGCTGCATCAGAGCATAGGCGGCATGCCGCGTCCCCTGGTCAGCGCAGGCGAGCACGTCCTCAAGGGCCAGCGCATCGGCGGTGCCGACGGCAACGTGTCGTCGGCGGTGCATGCCTCAACCTCGGGCAAGGTGCTCGCGGTTGAGATGCGCCTGATGCCGCACACCTCCGGGCTTTCAGCCATGTGCGTGATACTCGAACCGGACGGTCGCGACGAGTGGATTCCGCGCCAGCCCTTCGACTACCGCAACGCAACGCCGACGGAGACGCGCGACTACCTGCGCGATGCCGGGGTCGTCGGCCTGGGCGGCGCAGTGTTCCCCAGCTACCTCAAGCTCAACCCAGGGAAACAAGGGAAACTGGATACCCTGGTCTTGAACGGCGCCGAATGCGAGCCCTTCATCACCTGCGACGACCTGCTGATGCGCGAGCGCGCCGAGGCCACGCTCAAAGGCGCGGTCATCATGCGCGAGATACTTGGCGCCGGACAGGTGCTGATCGGCATCGAGGACAACAAGCCGGAAGCCATCGCCGCCATGGAAATCGCCGCCCGGGCCGCGAATGCGGCCGCCGGCGATTCCTCGATCCGCGTGGTATCGGTGCCGACGCGCTATCCGGCGGGCGGCGCCAAGCAGTTGATCCGGGTCCTGACCGGCATCGAAGTGCCGCACGGAAAACGCTCGACCGACTACGGCGTGCAGTGTTTCAACGTCGGCACGGCGTATGCCATTTACGAAGCGATAGCGCTCGGCCAGCCGCTGATCTCGCGCATCGTCACCATCGCCGGCAATGTGCGCCGGGCGCGCAACTACGAAGTGCCGTTCGGTACCCCCATGCGCGACCTGGTGACGCTCTGCGATCCCCTCCCTGACAGCGACCGTGTGATCATGGGCGGCCCCATGATGGGCCTGCTGATGCCTGCCGACAGCGTACCGGTGGTCAAGGCCACCAACTGCGTGCTGATCGGATCAAAAGCCCTTTTCCCCGCACCGCCGCCCGAAATGCCCTGCATCCGCTGCGGCGAATGCGCCAAGGTCTGCCCCGCCGACCTGCTGCCCTTCGAAATGTACTGGTTCTCGCGCGCCAAGATCTTCGGCAAGGCGCAGGAGTACAACCTGTTCGACTGCATCGAATGCGGCTGCTGCGCCTACGTCTGTCCCTCGCACATTCCGTTGGTCGATTACTATCGTTTCGCCAAGAGCGAAATCTGGGCGCGTGAACTGGAAAAGGAATCGGCCGACGTTGCGCGCGAGCGCTACGAGTTCCGTCTCTTGCGCGAAGAGCGCGAAAAGCAGGAGAAAGCCGCCAAGCTCGCCGCCAAGACCGCCGCCGGGCGCGAAAAGGCGGCCGCCGCGCTGGCCGAGGCCGAAAAGCCCGCCACCACACCCGAAGAAGATGCCAAGAAGGCCTTGATTGCCGCAGCCCTGGAACGCGCCCGTGCACAGCAGGCGCAAGCCCGTCCCGAGAACACCGACAACCTGACGCCGGAGCAACAAGCCGAAGTCGCCGCCATCGAAGCGCGCCGCGCCGAGATTCGCGAAATGGCCAAGCCGCACGTGCGGCAGAGCGACTGAACGGCACAAGGCCCGACCCGCGATGAACAACTCCCCCTATTTTCTCAAACCGGCCAGCGTGCAATCCGTAATGTTGCGCGTGCTGGCAGCCCTGCTGCCGGGCATCGCCGCCTACATCTGGTTCTTCGGCATGGCCATCCTGGTGCAAATCGCCCTGGCCTCCGTAACGGCCCTGGCCGCCGAAGCCGTGATGCTCAAACTGCGCGACAAGCCGCTGATGCTGTTCCTCAGCGATGGCTCGGCGCTGGTCACCGCCTGGCTGATCGCCCTGACTTTCCCGCCCATCGCACCGTGGTGGCTGACGGTGGTCGGCGTGCTCACCGCCATCGTGATCGCCAAGCATCTGTATGGCGGCCTGGGGCAGAATCCCTTCAACCCGGCGATGGTCGCCTTCGCCCTGATGATCGTCGCCTATCCCTCGCTGATGTCGCAGTGGCCGGCGGTCGGCTTCACGGATTTCGCGCCGCAGTGGAACGCCATCTTCGGCGCGCGCCAGCTTGATGCGATCACCATGGCAACCCCGCTCGATGCCTTGCGCACGGCATTGCACACCGCCGACGCGCGCGCCACGGTCGCCGGCGTGCTGGGTAGCGACGCGACCTTCGGCAACATCGGCGGCAAGGGCTGGGAGTGGGTTGCCGCCGGCTATCTGGCCGGGGGCCTGTGGCTGCTGCAGCAGCGCATCATCACCTGGCACATGCCGGCAGCCTTTCTCGCCACGCTGTTGCTGGTCTCCGGCGGGTTCTCGCTGTTCGACGCAACGCGCTTCGCCGGGCCGAGCTTCCATATATTCACCGGAGGCGCCATGCTGGCTGCCTTCTTCATCGTCACCGACCCGGTATCGGGCGCCACCACGCCCAGAGGCAAGCTGATTTTCGCTGCCGGTGCCGCCGCGCTGACCTGGATCATCCGCACCTTCGGCGCCTACCCGGACGGCATCGCGTTTGCCATCCTGCTGATGAATATCGCCGCGCCGCTGATCGACATGAATACGCAGCCACCCGTGTTCGGACACAAGGACAAGGGGAGGCACCTGGAATGACCGAGCCCATCGAAATCGCCCGCCGCGAGTCCAGCGCGCTGCGCATCTCGGTGCGCACCGCAGCCATCTTGCTCGCCTTCACCCTGGTGTTTACCGCCCTCATGGCCGGCACCTATCGCGCCACGGCACCGCTGGTTGCCGCCAGTGCCCTGGCCGAAAAGCTGCGCCTGATCGGCGAAGTGCTGCCGCCCAGCCTTTATGACAACGACCTGATGGCCGATGCGATCACCCTGGCACCGCAAAAAGCCCTCGGTCTGGACGATCAAACCCGGGCCTGGCGCGCACGCAAGAACGGCAAGCCTGTTGCGCTGGTGCTGGAAGCCGCCGCCCTCGACGGCTATTCCGGCAGGATCAGCCTGATTCTCGCCATCGACGCCGAAGGCCGGCTGCTGGCCCAGCGAGTTACCGCGCACAAGGAAACGCCGGGGCTGGGCGACTACATCGACCCAAAGAAGGACCGCAACAAGGCACGCCCCTGGATCACGCAATTCAGCAATCTCGGCTTCGACAGCGTGCCGCGCGAAAAATGGCGCGTAAAGAAGGACGGCGGACGCTTCGATCAGATGAGCGGTGCGACGATTTCGGCCCGCGCCGTGACCAACGCCAGCGGCCGCGCCCTGACGTGGGCCGTGGAACACCATGACAATTTGTTCGCCCTGCCGGCCAACGGCCGCTACGAGGAACCAAGGAGCAAGCCATGAACGCCTACAAGGAAATTGCCTGGAACGGCCTCTGGAAACAGAACAGCATCCTTGCCCAACTTCTCGGCCTCTGTCCGCTGCTGGCGATAAGCACTAATTTCGTCAATGCGGTGAGCCTCGGGCTCGCGACCATCGTCGTCATGATGCTGGCCAATTTCGCGATCTCTGCGCTACGCGCCCTCATCCCCTACGAGATCCGCATTCCGGTGTTCATCCTGATCATCGCCGCGCTGGTGACGATGGTCGATCTGGCCTTTAACGCCTTCCTCCATGACCTGTACCTGGTGCTCGGCATCTTCATTCCCTTGATCGTCACCAACTGCATCGTGCTGGCGCGCGTCGAGGCCTTTGCCGCCAAGAACGGCCTGCGCGCATCGACCCTCGACGGCCTGATGATGGGCATTGGTTTCGTCTGGGTGATCGCGCTGCTCGGCGCGGTCCGCGAATTCGTCGGCCAGGGCACGCTGTTCTCCGGCATCGAAATGATTTTCCCGACGCTGTCCGGCATCCAGATTCTGCCGGCGGACTATCCGGGCTTCCTGATCGCCATGCTGCCGCCCGGCGCGTTCTTCGTTCTTGGCCTGCTGATCGCCGGCCGCAACTGGCTGGAAGCGCGCGCCAATCAGCGCCTGCGCGAGCAGCGCATCCACCATCAGGCCGATCACCCGACTTCGGTTCCGGCATGAGCCCGAAAAAGGTTCGCGAGTTCTTCTCCCGCCTCGCGGCGGCAAACCCGGAACCGAAGAGCGAACTCGAATACGCCACGCCCTTTCAACTGCTGGTGGCCGTGGTGCTTTCCGCCCAGGCCACCGACAAGGGCGTCAATCGCGCCACGCGCGCGCTGTTCCGCGACCACCCGACGCCGCAAGCCATGGCCGCGCTGGGCGAGGAAGGCCTGATCGACTACATCCAGACCATCGGCCTCTACCGCACCAAGGCGAAGAACGTCGCGGCCCTGTCGCGACTGCTGCTGGAACGCCACGGCGGGGAAGTACCGCACGACCGCACCGCACTCGAAGCCCTGCCCGGCGTCGGCCGCAAGACCGCCAACGTGGTGCTCAACATCGCCTTCAAGGAACCCACGATTGCGGTGGACACCCACATCTTCCGCGTCGGCAACCGCACCGGCCTGGCGCCAGGCAAGACCGTCGATGCCGTCGAGCAGAAGCTGCTCAAGGCAGTGCCCGCCGAATTCCGCCTGCACGCCCATCACTGGCTGATCCTGCACGGCCGCTACACCTGCAAGGCACGCGCGCCGGATTGCGTGCATTGCCCCGTCTTCGACCTCTGCGCCTTCAAAGAGAAAAATGTTTAATCCGAGCCGCGACCAGGCGCGCCAGTTCCTGATCGACGCCTGGGCCAAGCGTCGCAACAAACTGCCGGGCACGCCGATGGATACCCTGGCGGCCGACCTCGTCGCCTTGCACCCCGAATACCACGCCCTGCTCGAAGCCGAAGATGCGCTGACCCGCGAATGGACGCCGGAACAGGGCGAGACCAATCCCTTCCTGCATTTGTCGCTGCACCTCGCGATCGAGGAGCAGCTTTCGATCGACCAGCCGTCGGGCATTCGCGCCGCATTCAACACCTTGCTGAGCCGGAGCGGGAGCCGGCACGAGGCGCTGCACGCGGTGCTCGAATGCCTTGGCGAAATGCTCTGGCGCGCCCAGCGCAGCAAGTTGCCGCCGGATGGCGAAGCGTATGTCGACTGCGTGCGGCGCAAGGCCGGCTGAGTGTTATGCGCGACGACGCCCCCAAGCAAGCCCTCCCGGCGGGACAAGCAGCCCGCTCTGGGATAATCTATTGCTTCAACCCTGAAAGAACACACCATGCGCTTTGAAGGAACCGATACCTACGTCGCCACCCCCGACCTGATGCTGGCGGTGAACGCCGCGATCACCCTGCAACGTCCGCTGCTGATCAAGGGCGAGCCCGGCACCGGCAAGACCATGCTGGCCGAGGAAGTCGCCGGCGCACTCGGCGTGCCGCTGTTGCAGTGGCACATCAAGTCCACCACCAAGGCGCAGCAGGGCCTCTACGAATACGACGCGGTGTCGCGCCTGCGCGACTCGCAGCTGGGCGACGAAAAGGTCAAGGACATCGCCAACTACATCGTCAAGGGCGTGCTGTGGCAGGCTTTTGAGCAGGGCAAGCCCTCCGTGATCCTGATCGACGAAGTGGACAAGGCCGACATCGAATTCCCCAACGACCTGCTGCGCGAGCTCGACCGCATGGAGTTCCATGTCTACGAGACGCGGCAGACCATCCGCGCCGCGGTGCGCCCGATCGTCATCATCACCTCGAACAACGAGAAGGAACTGCCCGACGCCTTTCTGCGCCGCTGCTTCTTCCACTACATCAAGTTTCCGGACAAGGAAACCATGGGGCGCATCGTCGATGTGCACTTCCCCAGGCTCAAGCAGAATCTGCTGCGCGAAGCCATGGAAGTGTTTTTCGAGTTGCGCGAGATTCCCGGCATGAAGAAGAAACCCTCGACCTCGGAACTGCTCGACTGGCTCAAGCTGCTGGTCGCTGAAGACATTCCGCCCGAGGCGCTGCGTTCGAAGGACCGCAAGACCGTGGTGCCGCCGCTGGCCGGCGCGCTGCTGAAGAACGAGCAGGACGTGCACCTGTTCGAGCGCCTGGTCTTCATGGCGCGGCAGAATCGCTGAGTTTGCCCTCAATTCGCCGCGTATTTCACCGTCTCACCAGCGCCGACTCTCCATGCTGATCGACTTCTTCCTCCACCTCAAGGCGAAGAAACTCCCAGTTTCCACGCGCGAGTTCCTCACGCTGCTGGAAGCGCTGAAGGAACACGTCGCGAGCAATTCGATCGACGACTTCTACTTCCTCGCCCGCACCTGCCTGGTCAAGGACGAAACGCACTATGACAAGTTCGACCAGGCTTTCGGCGAGTACTTCAAGGGTGTCCAGCACGTCCCCGGCCTGGAAGCCGACATTCCCGAGGAATGGCTCAAGATGCTGATGAAGAAACATCTGACGCCCGAGGAAAAGGCCAAGCTGGAAAAGCTCGGCTGGGACAAGCTGATGGAGGAATTCAAGAAGCGCCTCGAAGAACAGAAGGAGCGCCATGCCGGCGGCAGCAAGTGGATCGGCACCGGCGGCAGCTCGCCCTTCGGCCACGGCGGCTATCACCCCGAAGGCATCCGCATCGGCGGCGAATCGGCCGGCAACCGCACCGCGATCAAGGTCTGGGAAAACCGCGAGTACCGCAATCTCGACGACACCGTCGAGCTCGGCACGCGCAACATCAAGATCGCCCTGCGCCGCCTGCGCCGCTTCGCCCGCGAAGGCGCCGCGGACGAACTCGATCTCGACGGCACCATCACCGGCACCGCGAGGAACGCCGGCTGGCTCGACATCAAGATGCGCCCCGAGCGCCACAACAAGGTCAAGGTGCTGCTGTTCCTCGACATCGGCGGCTCGATGGACGACCACATCAAGGTCTGCGAGGAACTGTTCTCCGCGGCCAAGAGCGAGTTCAAGCACCTCGAATATTTCTACTTCCACAACTGCATCTACGACTACGTCTGGAAGGACAACCGCCGCCGCCATGGCGAGCGCTTCCCGCTATGGGACGTGATGCACAAGTACGGCGAGGACTACAAGGTGGTGGTGGTCGGCGACGCCACCATGAGTCCCTACGAAATCCTGCAGCCGGGCGGCTCGGTCGAATACTCGAATGAGGAGGCCGGCGCGGTCTGGCTGCAGCGCATGCTCGACACCTGGCCGCGCGCGGTCTGGCTGAATCCGGAGCCGGAACGCCTGTGGGACTATCGCCACTCGATCGAACTGATCCGCAGCATTTTCAACAGCCGCATGTTCCCGCTGACACTGGCCGGCCTCGAACGCGCCATGAGGGAGCTGAACAAGTAGCAGTCTTTCCCAGGAGGAAACGCCATGCAGCTACGCCGCAAGCTACTCAAAGCCCTCGCCGCCACCGGTCTGTTCGGTCCCGCGGGAATCTCCGGCCTGATCGGCAACGCTCTGGCCAAGGGCAACGCGCCGGTCGCGCCAGGCCTGCACAAGCTGCGCGGCACGGTCACGGTGAATTCGAAGCCGGCCCAGGAAGGTCAGCTGATCGGCCCCGGCGACACGGTGGCGACCGGCCCCGGCAGCGAAGCAATCTACGTCATCGGCCAGGATGCCTTCCTGCAAAGAGAGGGTTCGACCGTCAGCTTCGGCGCCGACATGGCACAAAACCTGATGCGCGTGGTCACCGGCAAGATCCTCTCGGTGTTCGGCAAGGGCGCGCGCACGATACAGGTATCGACCGCCACATTCGGCATTCGCGGCACCGGCTGCTACATCGAGGACGAAGGCGCCGGCGCCAAGGCGCGCACCTACTTCTGCCTCTGCTACGGCAGCGTCGAACTGATCCCGAGCGCCGCCCCGCAGGAACGCGAAAGCTATACCACCACGCATCACGACAAGCCGATGTACATCCACAACGACATGAAAATGCCGAAAATGATGGTGCCGGCCGAGGTCATCAACCACGGCGACGACGAACTCAAGCTGCTCGAAGCCCTGGTCGGCCGCTGGCCGCCTTTCTATGGCCAGGGCGGGCCGAGGTACTGAACAAGTTTTGGTCAAATTGCCGCTTGAATCCTGCGGCTATCCGATTTCCTTGCTTGACCTCCGTCGCAAATGCAGAAGGGAACCGCGCCAACTACGGCCTCTTCGGCAAGCAGGCGGCCGATCAGCAAAGTTACGCTTCTACGTGTCCGCCAGCAATGATATCGCCATGCGATCACTCGACTGGACAATGCGCCGAATCAACCCGAGGCTACCCTGCGTAGTGGCCAGGGCATGCGCCTGCTGTAGCCAGAGTCGAGCCCCTTTGACATCGCCGCGCGCGTGTCGGACAAGCGCCTTTTGCCGCATGAGATCCGGCGCGCAAAAGCGATCGCCGCCTTTCTCCGCCAGCGCCAGTCCGCGTCCGGCGCTGGCATTGAGCAACGACCAGCTTTCCATCGCTTCTAGAATGCAGCCGGCGAACCATAATGCGGTGACAGGGCTCATGCGCGATGCGGCGGCGAAGTCGCGATACATCGACATCAGATTGAATGACTCGCTCACGCGCAAGCGTCCTTGGCGAGCCTTGGCCCACAGGCCAAACATGGTATTGAGAGCCTTCCAGAACGGCAAATTCCATTTCGTGGCGAGATCAAGTCCTTCGGCGGCGAGTTGCTCGACCTGATCAGGATGGTCGAGGATCAAGTGCGTGATCGAGGACAGGGTGATCGCGAAGCACAGCCCATACACACGGCCCTCGCGACGCGCTTCCGTTATCGCTCGCACACCGGATTCCAGTGCCGCCGGAGCGTCGCCGAGGAAGGCCAGATCGATTCCCTTGAAGGCGCGGCAGGCGATGATCGGGTTAGCGGCGCAATAGGGCAGCCAGTCGCTGGAATGAAGGGATTCGCCCAAGCGAATGGTTTCATCGAAGCAACGCAGGGACTCTGCGAATTCCCCGCGCCAGAAATTGTCGGCGCCTAAGCCGTAGCACACCACCACGCGATGGACGGACAGGCGGGCCATCTCGTCAATGCGGATCATGAATTTCTTCGTTTCCTGCCGGCTCTGGGGGGTGGCCATGGCCAGGCCGGAGAGCGCCCGGATCAGTGTGTCATCCGGGAGTTCACCTCTGGCGCGGACCGCTATCGGTTCGAAGAGCCGCTGTGCTTTCTTCGAACCGTAGCCTTCGATCATCAGCGTGGCAAACCCCGCCAGCAGTTCCAGTTCGGCTTTATCTTCCTTGGCGATCGGATCGCTGTCTTTGGCGGCGGCTTCCAATGCCCGCATTGCCGCTTCCTTGGCATCGCGGGCGAACCCTCCCTGATAGGCCGTCCGCGCCGCCTTCCACCAGAAATCGCGGGCCTCGCGCCAGGCACGTGCCTGATCGAAATGCTGGGCGATGTCGGCCGGGGCGACATCGGCCTGCTGCGCGAGCCAGGTGGCGGCCCGGTGGTGCCAGATGCGCCGCAGCTTCGGCGGAATGCTCTCGTAAGCGCAGTCCCGCAGCAAGGCATGGCGAAACGCAAAAACGTTCTTGCCGGTGCGACCGCTGATCGCCAGCGCCTCGGCCCGTTTCAGGGCACCGACAGGGTCATGTCCCGGCAGCAGGGCGCGCAGCCCGGCGCCGCGAAAGGTGGTGCCGAATACCGCGGCGGCTTGCAGTATCTGTTTGTCCGGACCCAATCGGTCGAGCACGTTTTGAAAAACGCCGAAAAGCGACGCATCGGACACCTGCTGGTCGCGCGCGGTCCGGGCGACATACTCGGTGCATAACGGCAATCCGCCGCTCATCTTGGCTATTTGAATCTGCTGTGCCGCGTCTATGCGCCCGTCCTTGTCGATGGCGCGAATCAGGTCCAGGGATTCCGACAATGTCAGCGGTTCGAGCGTGACATTGGGAACCGCCACACCATAGGGCGGCGCCACGCCGACGTGTGGACGGGACGCCAGCACCGCAAGGATCGGCGCGGCCGGCGGCGATTGCACGGCGAACTGGATCAGTTCCAGCGTGGCCTTATCGGCCCAGTGCAGGTCGTCGAAAACCAGCAGGACCGGTTTGTTTCTCGTGGATGGAGAAAACAGCAGGGTGATCAGCGCATCGAGCAAGCCGCGTCCGGAAATGTCCATGACACTGTCGTCGGCAAGTGCCAGAAACGTTCGTATGAGCGGGCGCAGCATCTCTCGACGCGCGGGAAAGAAGCGCTTCAGCCAGTCATCGAGATCGATTGGTCGCAGCGGATTGTCCCCTGCGGCGATGCGGCGGCCGATGCGACGGCGGAGCGCCTCGCGCAGCGCGCCCAGCGATACATGGCAAAGCTCCGGACAATGGCTGATCCAGCGGACTTCGCCACCGGCGGCACTGTGTTCCCGGGCGAGCTCCGCCAATAGTCGCGACTTGCCGGTGCCGGGCGGGCCGGTCACTTCGACGAAGACCGCGCGGCCTTCATTCCTGGCCCTGCCAAGTGCCGCGGTCAAGTCGGCGCACACCTCCTTGCGGCCGACGAATGGGGTGGAGAATCCCATCGGAAAAGGCGTGCCTCGCGTGCTGGCGGCGACCACCAGTTGGCAGGGCGTATGCTCGCCCGCCAACCCGGTGAAACGCCGCCGCGGCTGGGGCTCGAATCTGGCGCTCGGTCCGAGTTCGCCGGTTAGCGATTCGGCGACGATGACGTCGCCGGGTTCGCCGCAAAGCGCCAGCCGCTGGGCCAACGCCGGCAGCGCGCTGCCTTCGAGGAGTTGACCGGCGGCTTGGCCGACCAGCGTCTTGCCTTCGCATATGCCGATGCGGGTGCGGCTGAATTCCGGCAAGGCGGCTATCTCCAGCGCTGCCCGCAACGCCCGACGCGGCGCCTGCTCGCCGTCGCCAGGCAAACCGAAGACGGCGCCGAAAGTTGGGCCGGTGGTCGCAAAACGCCGGCCGTTCCAGCGGGACAGCGCCGCATCGAGTTCGGCGCCGAGGGGTGCAAGATAGTCTTCCGGATCGAACAATTCCGTGTCGTCGCCCAAGTCGGGTTCGACCAGCAGAACGACCACCCGGCGCACTTCTTCCTGTGGCGAACCCTCAGGCTGGCTTTTCTCCTTTTCCGGCAAAGTGGCGACCGCGGCGACGCGCCGGTTTTCCGTATCCGGCGGAACGCCGCCATCGCCCACCAATATCCCGTGATAGATCTCGCGGGTGGCCTCCTCGGGCCGGATCCCGAGATCCCGCATCAGGGACGCTTCGAGCTTCTCGTACTGCCGCAAGGCGGCGGCGTTCTGCCCGCTTGCGACCAGCAAGCGCATCAGGCGGCGCTGCGCCCCCTCATCCCAGGGATCCAGTTCCGTCATGCGGCGCGAGAAGGTCAGCGCGCCTTGCAATTCTCCGTACCGTTCGTGGCAGTCCGCCAAGCGACCGCACAAAGCGACGGCGTGACGCTGAAATTCCTCGCGCTTGCAGCGTAGCCATTCCTCGAAATCGGGGCAATCCGTCAACGAGAAGCCAGCCATGAATTCGCCGCGATAGAGGCCTATCGCCTGTTCCATCCGGCGCAGACACGGCTTGCAGCGCTGCGCCGACCCCGCCTCGTCGCAACGCGGGGGCGAGGCCGAGAAAGCAGTGGCGTCCAGCGTGCCGATGAATTCCGCGCTAATGCTTATGGCATCACGCCGAACCAGCAGGCAAGGAAAAGCCGCAACCTCGTCTTTCAGGACCGCACGCAGGTTGGCCAGAACCTGGCGCAAGTTCGCGCGGTGACCGAACGAATCCGGCCAGAACAACCCTCCCAGCATCTCGCGCGATAGCCAGCGGTTCTCGATCGCCAGATAGGCAAGCAGCGCCCGGCCTTTTTCATACGCCGGCGCGACAGCCGACCTGCCGCCGACGGTCAGCCGCCACTCGCCCAGCAGCGCCAGCGAGTTCGTATCGGCGACCGGCTCCATGCGACCCCTCCTCTCGAATTGCGTTGTTGTGACGGTCGATTGATTCCATAGCGGCCAATTGCCGTTTCCAGAATCGCCGCCTCTTTTTTTATGTTAGTTCATATTAATCACTACGAAAACTTTATGAATCCCAGCGCTCTCGCTATTGCATTCCACCGGCTTCGCTCCGTCGTACGGGCCACGCCGCGCCGCTACGCCTTCGCCGCCTTCCTGTTGGCAACGCCTCTGGCAGCGCACGCAGAGGACGGCTTCACCGATCCTGGCTCGCTGGGAGGGAACACCGGTGCGGTAAGTATTTCCCGGCAAAGCCGGGGCTTTAATTTGTGAGCCGCTGTGCGCGCTGGGCTGCCGCGAGGGATGTAATCCGCGGGAAACGCAGGAACCTGGCGGACGACGAAGTTATTTTTGGCGCCGGCGGGTTTGCCGGCGGCGATGCGTTCGGTAACCAGGAATCCGTAGGCGGCAATACTCAATGTCGCGTGATGATGAAAGCCTCGCCAACCTCGCCCTTCATAGTGACCCAGCCCCAGTTCCTGTTTCAAGTCCTGGTAGTCCCGCTCGATGCGCCAACGCATGTGCGCTTGAGCGACCAAGTCGTTCAGCACGATGTCGCCAGGCAGCGTCGACAAGTAGTATTTGAGCGGGGTGGTGTCGCCCGCGGGCCATTCGATCAGCAACCACTGCTCAGGATGCAGGCGGGCCTTGCCAATGTTTCCCCCGGCATGGGGCACGCGGACGGCGGCAAAGCGCCCGCTGAGCGTTTCGTTGGTTCCCTGGCACCAACTGATGGTCTGAAAGGCACTGGCCGGCAGCGCATGCGCCAAGTCCTTGACCGATACCGGCTGGCGTCGCTGAGTCCGGCGCGGCACCAAGGGTGGGCGTCCGTTTCCGCTGTAGCGCTTGGGCGGCTGGGGTTCGAGGCCGGGCGGCCAGACCACTACCGACGACTTGATCCCGACCACGTAGGGCAAGCCCAACTCGGTGAGGCGCTGACGAAATGTCTGGTCGCCCCCGTAGCCGGCGTCGGCCAGCACGCAGTACTTTGGGGCGCCCTCGGCCAACGAGGTTTCCATCTACCGCAACGCGATCTCGTTCTTGGTGGCAAACCCAATGTCAGCGGGAACTCCCGCCTTCTGACGTCGCTCAGGGTCTTGCGCCCACTCCGTCGACAGATACAGTCGATAGGCCACCGGTACGCTGGCCTGCTCGGTCGCCAAGGAGATACTGACCGCGACCTGGCAGTTGTCCTGCTTACCCAACACGCCGCAGTATTGCCGCGCCACGCTCACCGAGTGCTTTCCCTTCTTCGGAAAGCCCGTGTCGTCGATGATCCAGAAACCTCCGCCCGACATATCCATCTTCGGCACCACCCACTGGCTGACCCGTCGCAGCATCTCGTCGTCGGACCACTCGGCCTTGGCCACAAAGTGGTGCAGCGACTGATGTCGGGCGCTCGCGTGCAGCGGATCCACCCGTGCCGCCATCGGCTCCACGCTCTTGCGCGACAGGGGCAACATCAGCCCGGTGCAGTAGCCCTTCAGCCCTGCGTGCCTATCCATATGCCCAAGCCCATCCGCCAAATGCTCCATATAGCGCTCAAACCTCTGGCTCGAATTCATCACTCCTCCGAAGGCAGTCGAAGAAGTGCATACAATACATCGTTCTTAATGACACAGTAATATTAATGGCCAAATTTCCACTACTGGCCGGTCAAATTATCTTGAAGAACTCTTCGCCAGATTCAGACCGTTTCGTCGCATCGCCGAGCCAGCGCGATCTTGAGGCGATCATGAACAACGCCTCGGTGGGCATCGTGTTCACCCAGACTCGCAAGATATTGCGCTACAACCCGAAATTTGCAGAGATGTTCGGAACCAGCATCGATGGGCTGGTCGGTCTCCCGGGGCGCGTGGTGTACCAATCCGACGAGGACTATGAGGCGCTCAGCTGCGCAGCTTCCCCCTTCCTGTCAAACGGAAAGCCGTTTCGAACCGAAACGATCATGCGCCGTCAGGACGGCAGCATCTTCTGGGCCGACCTCATATCGTATCTGGTCGATCCTGCGGACCCGCCGCAGGGAACTATCTGGATCATCATCGACATTTCGGCGCGGCGCGCATCCGAAGAAGCCCAAAGGCGCACGCTGCTTGAGATAAATACGATTTTGGACAATGCCTGGGTCGGCATCCTATATACACAAAACCGCGTCTTCCAGCGCTGCAATGCCAGCGGAGCCGAAATGTTCGGCTATACGCCGGAGGAACTCGTCGGATTGCCCGGCGTGATCCTCTATCCGGATCAGACTTCGTATGAGGAACTGGGGCGCCTGGCCAGCCCGCTGCTGGCGGCAGGACATGCTTATAAAACCGAACGTCAGTTCAAACGCAAGGACGGCAGTCTGGTTTGGTGCCGTACTGCCGCCCAGGCGGTTGATCCCGAGCACACCGATCGCGGCACCGTCTGGATCTTCGAAAACATAGAAGAAAAGCGCCAGGCCCAGGAAAAACTCGATGCGGCCTATGCCGAGCAGCAGCTGATCCTCGACCACAGCGTGGTCGGCGTCGCGTTCATCAGGGACCGCGTGGTGCAGCGCTGCAACCGGCGTTTCGCCGAGATCTACGGTTACTCCGCCGAGGAGCTCGGCGCCTTGACGACCCGCGAGACCTACCTTTCGGCCAGCGCCTGGGAAGAAACCGGCGAGCTCGCCTACCCGGCCATGGCGCGCGGCGAGACCTATTCGGCTGAACTGATTCAGCAACGCCGCAACGGCGAGCCGTTTTGGGTGCGCATCACCGGCAAAGCCATCGATCCCGCGCGGCCCCATGACGGATCAATCTGGAACATGGAGGACATCACCGTGCGCAAGCTCGCCGAGGAGGCCTTGCGGCGTTCGCGCAACGATCTCGAAATCCGGGTCGAGGAACGCACCTCCGAACTCGCCGGCGCCAACCGCAAGATCGAGGCCGAGGTAATCGAGCGGCGTCGCGCGGAACGCCGTTTGCGCCATCTGGCACACCACGACTCCTTGACCGATCTGCCCAACCGCAATCTGTTGCATAACCGAATCGAGGAAGCGATCAGCGACGCTCGATCCACTGGACGCGGATTCGCCGTCATGTTTCTCGATCTCGACCGTTTCAAGACCATCAATGATTCGCTTGGTCATCACGTCGGCGATATGTTGTTGCGCAAGGTAGCGACACTGGTGACCCGGGCGCTATGTGACAGCGACACGGTGGCGCGCATCGGCGGCGACGAATTTGTTGTCCTGGTACGGGAGATCGGGGAAGTCGAACCGCTGCTGCAGCGGCTGCATCTGGCATTTCGCGATCCAATCAGGGTCGCCGCGCTGGAGCTATATGTGACGTCATCGATCGGAATTGCGTTCTATCCGCACGACGGCGACACGGCCGATCGCCTGATGCGCAACGCGGACACCGCTATGTATCGCGCCAAAGCCGGCGGCCGCAACGCAGTCCGCGTCTTCTCGCCCGACATGAAGGAGGCCGCCGAGCAATATTTCCAGATCGAATCCAGTCTGCGACGAGGTATTGGACGAAATGAACTGGTGCTTTACTACCAGCCTATCGTCGATTGCGCCAACGGAGTCCTGAGCCACATGGAGGCGCTGGTGCGCTGGCAGCACCCCACTCTCGGACTGCTGGGGCCGGCCGAGTTCATCCCCATCGCCGAAGAGAGCGGGCTCATTGGCAGTCTTGGCGACTGGGTTTTGGTAGCCGCCTGCCGCCAAATTGCCGATTGGCGCGCCACCGGCCTGTGGACCGTGCCGGTGGCCGTCAATCTTTCCGGCTACCAGTTCAACGACGCGGGCCTCACCAAGCGGGTCGAATCGATTCTTGCCGAAACCGGCCTCGCGCCGAGTTCGCTGGAACTGGAGATCACGGAATCGGTGGCGATGCATGACGTCGAACGGACGCTCGGCACCCTCCATGCCTTGCATGACCTAGGCATCACGCTGTCGGTGGACGATTTCGGTACGGGTTATTCAAGCCTGGCTTATCTCAAGCGCTTCCCGGTCAGCCGGCTGAAGATCGATCGCGCTTTCGTCAAGAACGCGCCCACCAACGCCAATGATCAATCCATTGTTAAAGCCATTCTGTCATTGGCAAGAAGCTTGTCCCTCGAGGTGGTCGCCGAAGGAATTGAAACTCATGCGCATCAGGACTTGTTACGAAGCATTGGCTGTGATCTGGTGCAGGGCTTTCTGATTTCAAGACCGTTGCCGGCGGATCAACTCGCCGAGCAATGGCTGGCTCACAACACCTTGCCCGATCCCATGAAAAAGACGGCCGTTCGCGGTTGCCGGGTTCGTTGCGGATTGGCCGGGTATCTGGTGAAAGACCGATGAAACTATTGCAGCGAATTCTGATTGCACCGGCAATTATGGTGGTCTTCATGCTGATTCTGAGCGGGGTCGGTTTCCATTCGATGGGCACCCTGGCCAACGCGCTCGACCAGATGACCAAGACCCGTACCGAGCACTTTCAGGTGGCAACGGAAGTTGAGGCCGGCGTGCTGGAGACCCAATCCCGCGTCTACCGCCTGATGACCTGGGCCGGTTCGCTGGACGGCAACAAGATCGGAGCCGACAGCAAGGACCTGGTCGCTAATGCCGACAAGGTGATCGCCGCCTTCAACAAATGGGCCACCGAACCGAATCTGCTCGATATCGAAAAGCAGCAGGCGAAGCAGATTTTCGAACTCCTGGTCAAGTACCGGAAAAGCGTCACCACCGCGCTCGATCTGCTTTCGGTCGATGCCAACACCGGCATGACCGGGATGCAGAATGCCGACGAGGACTTCAAGCGGCTCAGCGCCCTGACCGACGAGTTGATCAAGACCGAAAAGAAGCTCAGCAGCGAGGCATCGGAAAACGCGGCCGCCACCTACAAGTTGGCTATGCTGATTTCCATCGTTGCCCTGGTCGCGGCGATCGTCGTCTCGCTTGGGATCAGCTTCATCCTCGCGCGCGGCATCGCCGGACGGGTCGCCCAGGCCACCCAGGTGGCCGAACGCATTGCCGAGGGCAATCTCGAATCAGCGATCCCGAGTAGCGCCGAACGCGACGAGGTCGGGCAACTGATCGCTGCCCTACAGCACATGCAGACCAGTCTGCGCGACGTGATCGGCGCCATTGCCGGCAATGCCGAGGAACTGAATGCCTCGGCGCGCGGCATGACCGCCGCGGCAGAAGGCATCCGGCATTCCTCGCACCAGCAAAGCGACTCGGTGTCGAGCACCGCCGCGGCGGTCGAAGAGCTCACCGTCAGCATCGGCCAGGTGGCGGACAACGCCAATTCCGCCCGCGGCATCGTCGAGCAAACGGCCAGGATTGCCGACAACGGCAAGCGACTGGTCGACGGCGCTGCTGCCGAGATCAGCAAGATCGCCGAAAGCGTCACCACCACCTCGCGCTCGATTCACGAACTACAGACCAATTCGCAGCAGATCAGCCAGATCGCCAACGTGATCCGCGAGATTGCCGACCAGACCAACCTGCTGGCGCTCAACGCCGCAATCGAGGCGGCCCGAGCCGGGGAGCAGGGTCGGGGCTTCGCCGTGGTCGCCGACGAAGTGCGCAAGCTCGCCGAGCGCACCGGCATCTCGACCAACGAGATCAAGGCCATGATCGATACGATCCAGGCCCAGACCAATACCGCGGTGACGCAGATGGGCCAAGCCAGCGAGCAGGTCGAGATCGGCGTCACCATGATCAAGGACTTGCAGGCGCCGCTGGAGGAATTGCAGGATTGTTCCTCAGCCGCCGTGTCCAGCTTGGTCGAGCTCGCGCATGCCACCAAGGAACAGACCAATGCCAGTACCCAGATCGCGCAGAACGTGGAGCGCATTGCGCAAATGGGCGAGGAGAACAGCACCGCGGCGTCCAATAGCCACGATCTCGCGCGCGGCCTCGACGGCATGGCGACCCGCCTACAGGCGCTGGTCGGAAAATTCAGGCGCTAGCCTGTTCACACTTAGTACAACCACAACAGAGGAGACACCATCATGAAACTCGCACACATCGTTCGCAGCGCCGTACTGGTCCTGCTGGCATCGACCGGCCTCGCCTTCGCCCAGGAGCGGGGCACGATCGAGGAAGCAAAGGCTCTGGTCGACAAGGGCCTGACCCACATCAAGGCGGTCGGCAACGACAAGGCTTTCGCCGACTTCACCGACAAGGAAAGCGGCAAGTGGGTGAACAAGGACCTCTACGTCTTCGTCGTCAAGACCGATGGCACCACGGTTGCCCACGGCGCCAACAAGGGCCTGATCGGGAAGAGCCTGATCGAGTTGAAGGATCCCAACGGCAAGCTCTTCATCAAGGAAATGATCGACGTCGGAATGAAGGGATCGGGCATGGTCGAGTACAGCTTCACCGACCCGCAGACCAAGAAGATGGCGCCCAAGCAGAGCTACGTCGCCCGCGTTCCGGGATTCGACGGCATCATCGGCGTCGGCGCCTACAAGAAATAGCGCCTTCGTCAAGGACGCGCCGACCAACGCCGATGATCGATCCATCGTCGGCGCGATCCTGTTGTTGCTGGCGAAGAGCCTGTCGCTCGAAGTCGTTGCCGAGGGTGTCGAAAGCGAGGCGCATCGCGCCCTGCTGCAAGATCTCGACTGCGATCTGGCCCGGGGCGTCCTGTTTTGAAGACCGTTGCCGGCGGATCAACTCACCGAGCAATGGCTGGATGGAGGAGTTGGCCGATGTCGAAACATCGCGTTGTAAGGGACGATATTCTGGTCGGCAAGGCATTGCCCTGGAATGTCTATGACAGCAATGGGGTCCTGCTGCTGAGGCGCGGATTTATGATCGAAAGCCAGCGTAGTCTGGATCGTCTTCTCGCGGAAGGCCTGTTCCTTCTACAGGAAAACCAAAGCAAGCGGTCGGTCACCGCCGAAGCCAAGAAATCTCCCAGCGCGCTGGCCTGCCTGCTCGATGCCCGCCGCCTGTTGACTGTGCCCGACAACAACCTCGAGGCGATACCAGACTTCCCCGTCCGTGTCGCCAAGATTATCCAACTCATAGACAGGGCATGCGCCACCAGTCCCGATGTCGCCATTGCCTCGATCCTGTTGCTGCAGGGCAGCAGCTATTGCATACGCCACCCAGAGCGCGAAAGTGGAGATCGAATTCTTTCAGCAATCCCAATTCGATAGGAGAAAGCGTTCTGGATGCCGCGACTCCTGGTCGAACCCCGATATCCGATCCCTTCTACCAAGTGCGGCGGAACGCCGGGCGCCCCCCTCCTGGCGATAGCAACCAGCGCGTCCTTATCCTGCCGTATCGAACATCGGCGGCGCGACCTTGATGATTTCCGATATCGTCGTCAGCCCCGCCGCAACCTTTTCGTCCCGACGATGCGCAGCGGCTTCATGCCTTCGCGCATGGCCTGCTGGCGCAGCTTAGACAGTTCGACGCCGCCGGCCACCATCTTTTTAATGTCGAGCGGCACCGGCTGCTATATCGAGGACGAAGGCGCCGGGGCCAAGGCGCGCACCTACTTCTGCCTGTGCTACGGCAGCGTCGAACTGATCCCGAGCGCCGCCCCGCAGGAACGCGAAAGCTATACCACCACGCATCACGACAAGCCGATGTACATCCACAACGACATGAAAATGCCGAAAATGATGGCGCCGGCGGAAGTCATCAACCACAGCGACGACGAACTCAAGCTACTGGAAAGCCTGGTCGGTCGCTGGCCGCCGTTCTATGGCCAGGGCGGGCCTAGGTACTAGCAGCGGCCCGGCTGCAAAGGGCTGCGCATCGCCGCGGCGAGCGCATGTTCAATGCTGTTCCAGCCGTGGCGCTCCGTTCTCGGCGGGTTCCCCGGTCTCGGGATCGACCCACTCCGACATCCCGACTTCGCTTTCGGCCTGTGCCAGCGATTCGCCCGGCTCATAGTCGGATGCCGCGCCGAACTCCATGTCGGCAACCGCATCAAGTATCGTCGGGAATGGACCATACTCGTCATCGCCCATCTGATCCAGCCAGTAAAAGCCGTCGGGACGCTCGATGATCCGGGTGCGGTCGAAATCGGGGGGCGTTTCGGGAATCATCGTCACCATGACATTCTCCTTCGCTATGAGTGCATCCTTCCGCTGCGGTCGACGCGGCACCGGAGCAATTGCGACAGGGCAACCGGAGCCGCACGAATGCAATCGCAACGACTACAAGATACCCCCCAGGCGAATTATGCGAATACCACCGTCTGGGTATTATCGCTACCGGAATATCGGTAGGAGGGGGAAACTGTCTCGCGACGCTGGCCGCTACTTCAAGAAAGCCGGGGCCTGGACCGTCGTTCCCCGGTTCAACCCGCGTCGAACATCGGCGGCGCGACCTTGATGATCTCCGCAATCGTCGTCAGCCCCGCCGCGACCTTCTTGGCCCCGGCGATGCGCAACGGTTTCATGCCTTCGCGCATCGCCTGCTCGCGCAACTTGGAAAGCTCGACGCCGTTCGCCACCATGCGCTTGACCTCGACCGACATCGGCATGATCTCGTAGATTCCCAGGCGTCCCTTGTAGCCGGTCATGCGGCATTCGAGGCAGCCCACGGGATGGTAAAGCTGCTTTGGCTTGGTGGATTTCCAGGGCGCCACCAGCGCGGTCCACGCCGCGTCGTCCTCTTCGCGCATGCCGCCCGGCTGCTTGCAGTGCGGACAGAGCGTACGGATCAGGCGCTGCGCCATGACGCCGAGCACCGTCGCCGAGAGCAGGTAGGGCGGCACGCCGAGATCGACCAGCCGCGTGATCGCCGATGGCGCATCGTTGGTATGCAGCGTCGACAGCACCAGATGACCGGTCAGCGCCGCCTGGATCGCCATATCGGCGGTTTCCAGATCGCGGATCTCGCCCACCATGATGATGTCCGGGTCCTGCCGCATCAGTGAGCGGATGCCCTCGGCGAAGCCCATGCCGATGTCCGGCAGGATCTGCACCTGGTTGAAGGAGCCCTCGATCATCTCGATCGGGTCCTCCAGGGTGCACACATTCACTTCGGGCGTGGCCAGGGCCTTCAACGTCGAGTACAGCGTCACCGTCTTGCCGCTGCCGGTCGGCCCCGTCACCAGGATGATGCCGTTGGGTTGGGAGGACATGTCGCGCCACAGCGCCGACTCGTCCTCGGCGAAGCCAAGCTCGGTGAAATCCCTGACCAGTACATCCGGATCGAAAATCCGCATCACCAGCTTTTCGCCGAACGCGGTCGGTATGGTGGACAAGCGCAATTCGACTTCCTGCCCGTCCGGCGTGCGCGTCTTGATCCGGCCATCCTGCGGGCGGCGCTTTTCCACCACGTCCATGCGCCCGAGCACCTTGATCCGGCTGGTCATGGCGTTGAGCACCGCCATCGGAATCTGGTACACCTGATGCAGCACGCCGTCGATGCGGAAGCGCACGATGCCCAGATCGCGCCGCGGCTCGACGTGGATGTCCGAGGCGCGCTGCTCGAAGGCGTACTGCCAGAGCCAATCGACGATGGTGACGATGTGCTGGTCGTTGGCGTCGAACTGCTTGTTGCTCTTGCCCAGTTCCACCAGTTGCTCGAAATTCGAGGCGCCGCTGCTGACGTTGCCGCGACCCAGCGCGCCCTTGATCGACTTGGCCAGGTTGTAGAACTCGACCTGGTAGCGAGAAATGTCATCCGGATTGCTGATGACGCGGCGGATGTCCTTGCGCAGGACCGGCTTCATCTCCGCTTCCCATGCCCGCTGGAAGGGCTCGGCGGTGGCGATCACCACTTCGTGCGGCTTGACCTCGACCGGCAGGATGCGGAAGCGCGTCGCGTAGGTGTTGCTCATGACGTCCGTCACCGCCGAAAAATTGATTTTCAGCGGATCGATATGCAGGTAGTCGAGGCCGCACCACTGCGCCAGCCATTGCGTCAGGCCGTCGAGGTCGAGCACCCGATGCGGCGGCTGCAGGGATTTCCAGCGCTGCTGGGCGATCACGATCAGGGGATGCATCTCGCCCTTGTAGTAGCGCCGCTCCTGCTTGAAGCGTGCGGCTTCCGCGGCGTCCACCAGCCCGTCGGCGACCAGCGCATCGACCGTTTCCGGCAAGGTCAGGCGGTGTTCCTTGGGCTGGGATTGATTCATGACTTGGGCATGGGCAATAGGTGTATGTCGGCGCGCGCTTTGCGTACCTGGAATTCCGCGTCGCGGGCAGGTAACGGCAACTATAGCCGACAACCCGGCCGGGCCTCAATGCCGGGCTATGATGCCGGCGCGAATTTGACGAATGTACCGGAGAGCGACTCGATGAAAAGAATCCTCCTGCTCGCGGCGGGCGCCCTGCTGGCGCTGCCCGCCAGCGCCCAAACCACCACCGACGAATGTGCCCAGGCGCGCGACCCGCTGCGCTGCGAAGCGCGTCAGGCGGCCCTCAAAACCTGCGCCGAGAAGCGCGGCGCGCAACGGCGGGCCTGCCTCGACGCCAGCATCCCGCCGGTGGATTGCGCCAAGGCGCAAAATCCGTCCGCCTGCGAGTCGGCGCAAAAGGCCAAGGAAATCTGCCAGGGCAAGACCGGCAAGGAACTCAAGAAATGCCTGCGCGACGAACAGCCGCGCAAGAAGTCCAAGAAGAAACCCAGAAAGCGCCCTCCCGCCGCCTAGGACGCCCAAGCGCGCCATCACGGCGGCCGGCGGGCTCATGCGGCCGAGCGGGCCGCGGCGGGATTGCCCCGTAGAATTCACCGCATGCTGACCATTGCCAACCTGTCGAAGCGCCACCCCAATGCCGCGCGAGCGGTATTCAGCGAAATCGGCTTTGCGGTCGCGGCCGGTGAAATCGTCGCCCTGGTCGGCGAATCCGGCGTGGGCAAGAGCACCTTGCTGAACTGCATCGCGGGACTGGAGCCGGCGGATCGCGGCGCGATCCTGGTCGGCCGCGAAGCGCGGGACATCGTTCGCCTCGACGAAGCCGCGCGTGCCGCGCTGCGCGCCAGCGCGATCGGCTTCGTGTTCCAGGCCTTTCATGTACTGCCGACCCTCAGCGTGGCGCAGAACATCGCGGTGCCGCTGCTGTTGTCGGGCGTTGCCGCCCACCAGCATGCGGCGCGCATCGAAGGGCTGCTGGCCAGGGTCGGGCTGGCCGGCTTCGGCCCGCGCTGGCCGGCATCGCTGTCGGGCGGCGAGTTGCAGCGGGTGGCCATCGCGCGCGCGCTGGTGCACCAGCCGGCGCTGATCCTGGCCGACGAGCCGACCGGCAACCTCGATCCGCGCACCGCCGATGAAATCCTCGCCCTGTTGCTGGAGCGGGTGCGCGAGCAAGGCGCCAGCGCCCTGATCGTCACCCATTCGCAGCATGTGGCGCAGTGCTGCGACCGCATCCTGACGCTGACCCCGGACGGGTTGCAATGAGCCGCCTGGCCTGGTGGCTGATTCGGGCGCAGTTCATGACGCGGCGCACGGCGACCGCGCTGTCGATACTGGCCATCGCGCTCGGCGTGGCGCTGGGCTACGCGATCCACTTGATCAACGCGGCGGCGCTGGCGGATTTCGCGCAGGCGATGAAGAGCGTGCAAGGCGAGCCGGACGCGGTGCTGGCGCCGCGCGACAGCGCCGGCCAGGTGCCGCTGGCGCTGATCAACCAGATCGCCAGGGACGAATCCGTGGCGATCGTCGCCCCGGTGATCGAGACCCGCGTCCGCGTCGACCGCGCGCCGACGGCGGTCAAGCTGATCGGGCTCGACCCCTTCAGCGCAGCCGCGGTGATGCCCGATCTGCTGCCGCGCCCGAGCGATGCCGCGAGCGGCGGCAGTCTCTTCGAGGATGGCGCGTATGCCTCGCCGGCACTGCTCGCCCAACTCGGACTGGGAGTCGGCGCTGGCGTCACGCTGAGCCGTGGCGAAGCCCGCTGGAACACGCGGATTGCCGGCGACATTCCTGCCGCGCGGCCCGACGACCTGCTGCTGGTGGCCGACATCGCCTGGGTCCAGGCGCACTTCGGTCCGCCGGACGCCGTCAGCGAAGGACGCCTGCGCCTGATGCCGGGCGTCAAGGCGGCGGACTGGCTCGCCGCACAAGCCGGCCGCCTGCCCGCCGGCCTGGCGCTGCGTGCGGCGGAAGACGACAGCGCGCGCGTCTCGAACATCTCGCGCGCCTACCGCGTCAACCTCAACGTGCTGGCGCTGGTGGCCCTGCTGACCGGGGCCTTCCTGGTCTTCGCGACGCAGTTGACGGCAGTGGCGCAGCGCTCGACCCAGTTCGCCCTGCTCGGCGTGCTCGGCCTCTCGCCGCGCCGGCGTCTGCTGCAGATCTTGGTCGAGGGGCTGGCGATCGGCGTCCCTGGCGCGGCCCTCGGCCTGGCGCTCGGTTACGGCCTGGCGCTGGCATTCACCCAAGCGATCGGCGGCGACCTGGGCGGCGGCTTCTTCTCGGGCAGCACGCCGGCGATCCTGCCGGGACTGGCGCCCACGCTCGGCTTCTTTGTCCTCGGCTGCGCCGCCAGCCTGACCGGGGCACTGTATCCCGCCTGGCTCAACCGCATGCAGCCGCTGGCCCAGGCGCTCAAGACCGGTTTCGCGCAACAGCCGCACGCCGGGCACGATGGGCGGCCCAGGTCGCGCCGGGCCTGGGCAACGGCGATGGCGCTGATGACCCTGGCGACTTTCGGCCTGACCCAGCTACCGGCCCTGTTCGAGCTGCCGCTGGCGGGCTATGCTGCGATCGCGCTGGTGCTGGTGCTGGGGATTGCCGCCGCGCCCTTGGTCACCCAGACCGTGTTCGGCGCACTCGTCAAATTGGCGCTGCCGGCACCGCAGCGCATTGCGCTGCAGAACATCGTGCAGGCGCCGCTGATGGCGCAGGTGGCGGCGAGCGGGCTGATCGTCAGCTTCGCCCTGACGGTCAGCATGGTGACCATGGTGTCAAGCTTCCGCGTCGCCCTCGACCAGTGGCTGGACGCGGTGCTGCCGGCGCCGCTGTATGTGCGCAGCAAGGGCATGCCGCTGCCGGACGAACTGTTCGCCGCGCTGAAGCAGCCGACTCCCTTCGAAAAACTTGAACGCTCCGCCACCGGCGCGCTCAGCCTCGACCCGCAACGGCCCGCCGTCGCGCTGCTGGTACGCGAGCTGGACCGCGCCGACCCCGCCGCACGCCTGCCCTTCACCGGCTCGGTCAGCACAGTCGCGCGGGACCGGATAGCGGTCTGGATCAGCGAACCGATGCAACAGCTGTATCGCCTGAACCCCGGCCAGACGCTGCGACTGCCGCTGCTCGGGCGCGAGGTCGAGGTCGTCGTCGGCGGCGTCTGGCGCGACTACGCGCGCCAGTTCGGCGCCGTGGTGATCGGCCAGGAAGACTATCTCGCGCTCGGCGGCCGCTTCGAAGCCACCGAGCTGGCCCTGTGGCCGCGCCGCGGCGAGGAGGCGGCGGCCCGCGCCTGGCTGGCGCAACGCGCGACCAGCCTGGGACTGGAAATGCACGAAAGCGGCGAGATACGCGAACTGAGTCTGTCGATTTTCGACAAGAGCTTTGCCGTCACCTACGCGCTGGAGGCCGCCGCCATGCTGATCGGACTGTTCGGCCTGGCGGTGACGCTGAGCGCCAGCGTCTGGCTGCGTGCGCGCGAACTGGCGACCTTGAGCGCGCTCGGCTTCGACCGCCGCATGCTGACCCGCGCCGTGATGACCGAAGGCGCCCTGATTGCCGCCATCGGCCTGGGCGTGGGGCTGGCATGCGGCATCGCGGTAGGCGCGATCCTGACCCATGTCGTCAACCCGCAGGCGTTTCATTGGCGCATGCCGCTGGAGATTCCATGGACCCAGGTGCTGCCCGCCGCAGCGCTGACCCTGCTGGCCGGCATCGCCGCCAGCCGCTTTGCCGCGCGCCAGGCGACCCGGCTGCCCGCCGCCCAAGTGCTGGCCAACGCACAGTAGCCGGCCACGCACGCATGCAACGCCGTTCCTTTCTGCTGACGCCGCTGCTGCTGGCCGGGCTGGCGCCCGCGGCGGCGGCCGAGGCGGTGCGCTATCCGCCGGCCCGGCGCGGCACCCGGCTGGCCTTCCCGCGCGATCACGGCGCCCACCCGGCGTTTCGCCACGAGTGGTGGTATGTCACCGGCGCGCTGGATGCGCCGCAGCGCGACATGGGCTTTCAACTGACCTTCTTCCGCAATCGGCCCGGCCTGGCCGAAGGCCTGTCGTCGCCGCTCGCGGCGAGCCAGATCCTGTTCGCCCACGCCGCCGTCACGCTGCCCGGCGCGCGCCTGCTGCATGCCGAGCGCGCGGCGCGGGCGAACCTGGGCGCCGGATTTTCCGCCGTCGACTGCGACGTGCATATCGGCGCCTGGCAGATGCGGCGGCATGACACGGCGGACAGCGAAAGCTTCCGACTGAAAATGCAGGACGCCTCGTTCGCCTTCGATTTGCGGCTGACGCCGACCCAGCCGATGCTGCTGCAAGGCGACGGCGGCTGGTCGCAAAAGTCGCCCCGGCCCGACCTTGCCAGCCACTACGTGAGTTGGCCGCAGTTGCAGGTGGAGGGCGCACTGGTGCTCGACGGCAAGCGGCAGCCCGCCCGTGGCCGCGCCTGGTTCGACCACGAATGGTCGAGCACCGTGCTCGCTGCCGACAGCGTCGGCTGGGACTGGATCGGCATCAACCTGAACGACGGCGGCGCGCTGATGGCCTTCCGCATCCGCGATGCGGCGGGCGCAAGCGTCCATGCCCACGCCGCGCTGCGCGACAAGGACGGCCGCCTGCAGCAATTCGGCGCCGACCAGGTAAGCTTCACCCCGCTGCGCAACTGGTCATCCCCGCGCACTGGCGCGCGCTATCCGGTGCAGATGGAGATACGCGTCGGACCCTATGCGGTCCGCACCTCGCCGATGCTCGACGACCAGGAGCTGGTGAGCCGCCGGCCGCAGCCGATCAGCTATTGGGAAGGCCTGGTGAGCGTCACCGGCGCCCTCGCCGGGCGCGGTTATCTGGAAATGACGGGCTACGCCAGCGCATTGAATCTATAAGGAGCAGGAACACCATGATCGACGGCATCAAGAATTTCTTCAACCAGATGATCGCGCCGGCCGCAAGCAGCCCCGAAGCGGCTTCGCAACACGCACTGCACGTCGCCACCGCAGCCCTGCTGCTGGAAATGATGCGCATGGACAACTCGGTCACGGCGGCGGAAACGGCGACCGTGGCCGGCGCGCTGCAAACCCGCTTCGGCCTCACGGCGCAGGAGGTCGACACGCTGCTGGCGCTGGCCGCGGAAGAAGCCAGGCAGGCCACCGACTACTTCCAGTTCACCTCGCTGATCAACAAAAACTTCAGCCGCGAACAGAAAATCCAGGTGGTCGAATATCTCTGGCAGGTCGCCTTCGCCGACGGCCACCTCGACGCCCACGAACAGCACTTCATGCGCAAGATCGCCGACCTGCTCTACATCTCGCACGCCGACTACGTCGCCGCCAAACAGCGGGCGCGGCAACAGGTTTAAGGGCGCGGCTGGCGCGGCGCAGCCACGCCTCCCGATAATTCGTAGCGCTGCCGGTAGAGCGCGTCGATCACCTGGCGCGCGGCGTCCAGGCGCGCGCCGTCGAGCACGCTGCGGCCGTCGCGCGCGAGGCGGGCCAGCCAGGTGCGCGGCGGCTCGCTGGCAGCGCGGCCAAGCCCGAGTTCGGCGCATTGCTGCTCCAGCGCGCGAAACGCGCGCAGTTCCGCGCTGGGCGGCAGCAGCGCCGTGCCGCCAGCGCCGACTTTCGGCCGCGGCCGCGCCGCGTCGCGCCGACGCTGGCGCAGCAGCCAGATCACCGCGACCACCACGAGCAGCGAAGCGGCCACCCAGCCGGCGCGCGAGCGGTCGGCGGCGACCAGGTCGCGGCGCAGTTCGCCAAGCCGGCGCCAGAGGTAGGAACCCAGGTCCAGCGCCGGCTGCCAAAACGGCCGGGCCTGCTCCTCGACGCCCAGCCAGTTCGCCGGCGTGGTATCGACCTCGATCCAGCGGCCGTCGACCCAGGCTTCGGCCCAGGCGTGGGCGTGGCGCTTGCGGACCACGAAGGCGCGCTCCAGCCGGCTGTATTCCTGCACCGAATAGCCGGTGACATAGCGCGCCGGAACCCCCAACCCACGCAGCAGGAGCACCGTCGCGCTGGCGAAATATTCGCAATGTCCGGCGCGCTCGGCGAGCAGGAAGCGTTGCAGGTCGCGGCGGCCGCGCGCCTCGTCGCCGATCAACAGCGTGTAGCGGAAGTTCGCCGCAAACCAGGCGGCGAGGCCGGCGACGCGCTCGGCCTGGCCCGACGGCCGCAAGGCCGCGAGCTCCGGCAACTGCTGCAGCAGGCTGCCGAATTCCGCCGGCAGCGCCAGGTCGCCCGCCGTCGGCGCCGCCGCCGCCGCACCACCGCGGCCGACCGCGACCTCCAGCAGCGGCGGCGCTTCGCCAAGGCGCATCACGCCGAGCGAATTGCGCTCCAGGCGGCCGCCGGCGGCGATCCGCCCCGGGTTCGCCGGCACCGGCAACAAGGCCGCGCCGTGCTGGCTGTCGCCACGCAGCAGCAACCACGGCGCCCCGCCGCCGGGCGCCGCGGGCAGCGCCGCGAAGCTCTCCTGCGGCGCCAGCCAGACGCCATTGGCATAGCGGGTGAACACCCCCGTGCGCAGCAGCAGCGGCAGTTCGACCGGCGGCGTTTGCGCCACGCGCCAGACGATGCTCTCGGAGAGCTTGACCCGACCCAGGTCGCCGATCCGCGTCTGGCTCTGGTAGGGGTCGCTATCGACGCCGGAGAGCACGTCGACCACCCACTCCTGCAACGCCAGGTGGGCGCGCTGCAATCCCTGCCCGGCGAGAAACGCCAGGCCCAGCGCCAGCACGGCGGCGACGGCGAAACGCAGCAGGCCTTCGCGCCGCGGCGGCGGCCGGGCGACGAACAGCCAGGCCGCCACGATCGCGCCCAGCAGTCCGAAAGCCCAGGGCGCCGGCTTGGCCAGCACCGCGCCGGCCAGCAGGATGATCGCCAGGTAGGGTGCGTCGGGGCTCACCACCATCGCCGCCTCGGGGCGCGTCGAGCGGCGCAGCGACAGCGTCAGGTGGCGCAGGCGCAAAGGCGACTGGTTGAGGCTGGCCAGCAGCAGCAGCGGCAGCAAGGCGGCCGGCATCCAGCCCATGGCGACCAGCAGGCCATTGGGCAGGCCCCGCGTCGCCAGCAGGCCGACCAGCGTCGCGGCGACCAGCAGCGCGGTGAGATCGACGCTGCGGTTGATCTGCTGCTCGTCGAGCTGCAGGCGCAGCGCGCCGCCCGCCGCCAGCAGGCGCAGGCCGCCCAGCAGCGCCGCCAGCAGCACGCCGCTCGCACCCAGGCCCAGCGTCGAGCCCCAGACCAGTAGCGCCGCCGCCTGTAGCCATGCCGGCGTGTTCATGGCGCGCCTTCCGTCGGCGCGACGTGGCGCAGGATGCCGGCGAACTCGGCGGCGTCGGCGGCATCGACCGTGTTGACCGCGCCGACCAGCAGCACGGTCGGCCGCAGGCCGCGCGCCATCAGGCGGCGCACCGCCTGCCGGCGCGGCTCGTCCCAGCTGAGGAACAGCGCCACCACCGAGGCCACCTGCGCGCTGTGGCGCTCCAGGCTGGCCAGCAGCGGCGCGATGCTGGCCGCTGGCGTCGGCGCGACGCCGGCCAGCACCCGCAGCAGGCCGTCGGCGCCGCCCAGGCCGCGGCCGGCGGTCAGGCGATGGACGCGGTCGCCGACAAACATCAGGTCGAGCAGGCTGTCGGCGTCGCGCGGCTGCGCCACCAGCCAGGCCGCGATCGACACCGCGGTCTCGAAGGCGGCGGCGGCGCCCGCCGGCACCACGGTGTCCAGCACCAGGGCATGGCGGGAAAAGAATTCCTCCTGGTATTCGCGCACCACGGGCCGCCCGGTGCGGGCGAAGCTGCGCCAGTGGATGGCGCGCAGCGGATCGCCGGGGCGGTAGTCGCGCAGCGAGCGGAATTCCTCCGCGTCGCCGACATGCTGCGCCAGGGATATGCCGCCGGGCTGGAGATGGCGCTGGCTGCCGGCTGGCGGCAGTTCGACCGCCCGACGCGCCGGCAGCACCGCCAGGCTGGCCGTCTCGACCTTGACCGCCACGCGCAATTCGACCAGGCCGAGCGGCCCGCTTTGCGCCAGGAAGAGGGTCTCGAACTGGGCCACGCCGCGCGCCACGGGGTGGGCCGCGATGTCGAGTTCGCGACCCTGCCCCGGCAGCAGCGGCGGCAGATCGACGGCGTCGACATCGACGGCGCGCAGGCGGCGCAGCAGCTCCATGAAGGCGGGATAGCCGACGCGGCGGTCGAAGCCCTGGCCGCTCGCGGTCGCCGCCGCCAGCTCGGCGGCCAGCGGCCAGGGCTGGTGCAGGCGCTCGACCAGGCGCGCCGGACGCAGCCGGCGGGCGCCCATGTTGCGCAGTTCGAGCCGGTAGCGCGTGGCTTCGCCGGCGGTGACGAAGGCCGGCAACTGGCGGCGCGCGACCAGCGCCGGGGTGCGCCGGCGCAGCCAGGCGGCGCTCGCCGCATCCACCGCCAACAGGCTGGCGCCGATGGCGAACAGGCCGTGGGCGAGGTTGGACTGGGTGTCGAGGCCGAAAGCCGCGGCGAACGCGGCCAGCCCCGCCAGCGCCAAACCCGCCGGCGTCAGCCGTTCGCGCAGCCAGCGCGAGGCGAGGAAGACCCGGCGGAACAGCGCAAGCTTGCGCATGACGGCGTGGCGCAGCGGCTCAGACTGGAACCGGCACCTGGCGCAGCACCTCGCGCACCACCGCGCCGCCCTCGATGCCCGAGTAGCGCGCCTGCGGGTCCAGCGCCAGGCGATGGGCGAGCACGTCGGGCGCGATCTCCTGGATCAGTTCCGGCGTGACATAGCCGACGCCGTCGAACAGCGCCAGCACCCGCGCCAACTGGAACAGGGCGATCGAGGCGCGCGGGCTGGCGCCCATGTGCACCGCGGCATGGCGGCGCGTGGCCTGCACCAGCTCGACGATATAGCGGCGCAGCGCCGGCGCCACCGTCACCGCTTCCGCCGCCTGGCGCGCCGCCAGCAGCTGGTCCAGCGTGGCGCAGGGCTGCAGGCGGTCGAGCGGGTGATGCGCGGCGCTGTAGTCGAGCAGGCGTTCTTCCTCGGCGGCATCGACATAGCCGAGCCCGAGGCGAATGCCGAAGCGGTCCATCTGCGCCTCCGGCAGCGGATAGGTGCCGGCCTGCTCCACCGGGTTCTGCGTGGCAATCACGAAGTAGGGCTGGGGCAGCGCACGGCGCTGGCCGTCGACCGTCACCTGCGCCTCGGCCATGGCTTCGAGCAATGCCGACTGGGTACGCGGCGAGGCGCGATTGATCTCGTCGGCCAGCAGCACGTGGGCGAACACCGGGCCTTCATGAAAGCGGAAGCCCTGCGTCTGCGCGTCGAAGATCGAGACGCCGACGATGTCGCTGGGCAACAGGTCGGGGGTGAATTGCACGCGCGAGAAACCGGCCTCGACCGAGCGCGCCAGCGCCTTGGCCAGCGTGGTCTTGCCGGTGCCGGGAAAATCGTCGAGCAGCACGTGCAGCCCGGCCACCCAGGCCGAGACGATCTTGCGGATGTTGCCGTCCTGGCCATGCAGAACCTCGGCCAGGCGCGCGGCTATGGCGCGTGGGATGCTGTTGCTCATCGCGGACCTGCCTCCTTGCGAACGCGGTGCGGCCGGGATCGGGCGCGCGCCGCTGCCATGATAGGCCAAGCGCTCGCGCCGCCGTAGTGCCGGCGCCGACTCTTGGCGCCGGCCGATGCCGTACGCTTGCCGCGCACGGCGCTAATCTCGCCACCGGCAGGGCGCTGGTTGTGCGCACGCCATCGGAGTATTACAATAAATCACGCCGTAATACCAAGGAACGCGATCATGTCGACGACACTCACCAGCAAGGGCCAGGTCACCATTCCCAAACAGATTCGCGACGCGTTGAACCTGGCGCCGGGCTGCGCGGTGGATTTCGCCGTCAATCGCGAGGGAGAGGTGGTGATACACAAGGTCGGCGCGCGGCCGGGTCGCAAGGCCGACCGCTTCGAGGCGGCGCGCGGCAAGGCCGACGTGAAGTGGCGCACCGACGACCTGATGGCGCTGCTGCGCGGCGCGGACTGATGCTGCTGGTCGATACCAACGTGCTGGTCGACGTTCTGGAAAACGATCCGGAATGGGTCGACTGGTCCATCGCCCAATTGCGCGCGCAGGCCAAGATTCATCGCCTGGCGATCAACCCCGTCATCTATTCCGAACTGTCGCTGACCTTCTCCACCGTCGAAGCGCTGGACCGGACCATCGATGGCCTGGGCCTGGCGCTGATCGAAATACCGCGTCCGGCGCTGTTCCTCGCCGGCAAGGCGTTTGTCCGCTACCGACGGCAGGGAGGCAGCAAGTCGAATGTCCTTTCTGATTTCTTTATTGGCGCCCATGCCGCCGTTTCGGGATATCCCTTGCTGACCAGGGACACCCGACGCTACAGCACATATTTCTCCAATGTGGCGCTGCTGGCGCCGGAACCGTCGAACTGACCGCGCAGCGCCTGGCGCGGGAGCGGACAAGTTCGAAATCCCAGCCGGGCCTGACGCATTGAATTGCGGCCGCGCCAGCGCCGTCGTACCGGCGCCGACTCTTCAAACAGGGAATCGGGCCAGCGCCCGAGGCCGGCGCCGCTAGCGCATCAGCAGCGCCCAGGCCCAGTAGACCGCGATCCCCGTCTGCAGCGCGAACGCGGAAAACCGCGCCGTCACCGCGGCCTCGCTCAGCGAGGCGAGGTGGATGCCGGACTGCACCACGCGCGCCAGCATGAGCCAGGGCGCCAGCGGATCGGTGATCGCGCTGCGCTCGGTAAGCAGCGCGACGATCAGCAGGCCGCCGAAGACGGGAAAACTCTCGACGCAGTTCGCATGCGCCCGCGCCAGGCGCTGCATGAAGGGCGACAGGTTGGCGTTGTCCGGCTGGAAGCCGTTGGCCGGCACGCGCCGGGTGACGACCAGCTGCGAGCGCAACACCTCCATGAGCAGCAGCAGGAACAGCGTCCAGGAAATGAACAGCGTCAGGACGAGGGCAGTTGCATTCATCGTGAAATCTCCTTGAAAGTCGGTACCGCGTCGGTGCTGGAAAGTGCGTTGTTTGATCCGCCTGTGCAAGGGAATCCTGGACTGCCCCGTCTCGCTTCGCCGTGTCGCCAGCGCCGACTCTTGATTGACGACCGATGACGCGGGAACTCGACCGAACCCGCCCCCTTGCCGCTTACTTGAGCGTGATCAGAACCGCGTAAATAAAGCCGTGTGGCATCTTCATGGTGCGCGGTATCCAAAGACCATACGGATGGAAGCTTCCCGATCCGGAGTTCCCGTCAGCGATGCGCCGACGACGCGAGTTTGAGCCCAAGGGCGATCATGACGCCGCCGGCCAGGCGATCCACCCAGGTCTTGCAGCGCAGATAGACACTGCGCGGGCGCTCGGACGCCAGGGACAGCGCCACCAGCGCATACCACCCGGCCTCGACCAGGAAGACCAGCACGACGAGCGTGATGTCGAACGCCAGCGACTGCGCACCGGGCAGGAAGGTGGCGAAGACGCTGGCGTAGACGATTGCCGTCTTTGGGTTGCTGATCTGCGTCGTGAAGCCCAGCGCCAGCGCACGCGTGGTCCGGGTCGCCGGACGTTGGGCGAGATTCCCGATCATGAGCGGACGATCTGCGGACGCCCAGATGCGGTAGCCCAGATACGTCAGATAGCAGCCGCCGACCAGCTTGAGCACAAGATAGAGCGACGGCACCGCGAGCAGCAGCGCGTGCAGCCCAAGCAACGCGGCGACGGCGAACACGACGCCGCCCGCGCCCATGCCGAGCGCGGCGGCAATGCCCTCGCGCCGGGAAGTGCAGACAGCGGTCCGGGCAACCATCACGAAGCTGGGACCAGGGCTCACGACACCTACGGTGAGCGCCGCGAGGATACCGAACAGGGCAGTCATGTCTTGCATGATTCGATTGAACCTACAAAAAGCATTTGATCCGCAGATTTCGCCGATTAACGCAGATGGATCAGGGTGCTACCTGGCCACACCGTATCACCTAGTGGATGAGCCATGCATGTTATCCGAGCCTGGGTCCATTTTTCTGGAACCGGCCCCTTGCCGCGGCGATTCACCAATTGTCGTGGCGTTCCCGCCGCTCCTGACGATAGTTCGTGACTTCGAGGCGCACGCCATCGGGATCGGTGAAGAAGGTGGCCCAGTAATCAGCAGCGTACTCGGGGTAGAGCTTGGCCTCGGCGGCGTCGATGCCCAAACCGCGCAGCCGGGCGGATACCGCGACGACATCGGCCGCCGAATCGACGCGCAGGCAGAGGTGGTGCAGCCCCGGAGCGTAGGAATCGTGCGTGCTCCGGCCACGCGCCGGGCGCAGCACATAGCCGAAGTGGCGATTGAAGTACTGGATGTGGGGATCGCCGCCCAGGGTGAATGTGTTCTTGCGAAAGCCCAGCGCCTGGATGAAGACGCGGTCGTAGAACGTCTCCGATCGATCCAGGTCGGCGACTGCAATGTAGATATGGTCGATGCCGGTGACTTCGGTCATGGTCATGCAGGCTCCGCTCCGCTTCCTCTCTTATCCGACTTCCACCATCGCCTGCCCCGACGCCAATGATTCGAGGGCCTCGGGAAAGGTCTTGCCGAACACCGCCTGCAATTTTTCATTGGTGACGTTGCCGCAGGTTACCCAGAGCAGTTGCGGGGGCATGCCGTGTCGACTGACCAGTTCGACAAAGTCGCTGTCCTTGCTGATGACTACGGCTCCGGCGTCGTGAGCGGCCTGAAATATCTCGATATCCGACGCGTCTCTCAGCCCCAGCTGCGCAGGGATCGGGCATCGACTCCATATGTCTGCGACAGCCATTGCGCAAACATCGGCGGTAGCTGGGCATCCACCCAGAACTTCATGCAGCAAGCCGAACGATGTCGCTACGACGAGCCGCAAACTGGAGACTGGCAAGAATGTCATCGCGTTCAAGATCAGGAAAGTCCGCCAGGATTTGTTCCATGCTGACGCCTTCACCCATCATTTCGAGAATGTCGCTAACCCGGATGCGCATGCCGCGAATGCAAGGCTTTCCGCCGCATTTTCCGGCTTCGATGGTGATCCGATCAAGCAGGCTGGCATTCATGAATGTCGCTCCTTCTTAAGGAAGCAGGAATCATAATTCCAAATCAGTGCTTCAACGCACACCCCGAATCAAATGTCTCGGATTCCCGCCGTATGGCCAGCACCGACTCTTGATTGACGACCAATGACGCGGGAACTCAACCGACCCTGCCCCTTGTCGCTTATGTCGGTGGACTAATCTGAAGTTCCATCCCGACGAAGCCGAGTTTCCACGCTGATTCAATAAGTTGTCGCTGAATCACGGTTTGGTTTTCTGACTACGGCTGAATCAT